>Ga0247821_10000733_pt1 | contig 18226 bp, 14 predicted proteins | sample 13C_Glycerol_Day_FD_192481 | JGI IMG/M metagenome (GOLD analysis project Ga0247821, IMG submission 192481) | Soil microbial communities from agricultural site in Penn Yan, New York, United States - 13C_Glycerol_Day14 | ecosystem: Environmental > Terrestrial > Soil > Agricultural land | place... | reverse complement strand
GTCCGCTTGAGGGGCCAGCGCTTCGCGCGGCTTTGGGTTGCTCCCTCCCCCGCATGCGGGAGAGGGTCGGGGTGAGGGCGCGGCGGTGGTGACGAACCCGGTGCTCGTGGAGCTGATCCGCGGTGGTGCGGTGGAGTCGTTCCATCGCGGCGCTGTGGCCGTGGTCGATGCGAGCGGCGGCACCGTGGCGTCACTGGGTGACGTCGATCGGCCGGTCTTTCCTCGCTCTGCCGTGAAGGCTCTGCAAGCCCTGCCGCTCGTCGAGAGCGGCGCCGCCGATCGCTCGAGTCTCACCGACGAGCAACTCGCGCTAGCCTGCGCCTCGCACGGCGGCGAGGAGCGTCATGTGCGCACCGCTTCGTCGGTGCTCGAACTCGCCGGGCTCGATGCGTCCGCACTCGAATGCGGCTCGCACTGGCCCGGCAACGAGGCGGCGTCTCGTGCCCTCGCGCGCGATGGCGGCGTGCCCACTGCGCTGCACAACAACTGCTCCGGCAAGCACGCGGGCTTTCTTTGCGTGGGCTGCCTCATGGCCGGCTCCCGCGATGCCCGCGCATTCCTCCGCGGCTACGTGAAAGCGGAACACCCGGTGATGCGCGAGATCAGCGCGGCGCTCGAGGCTGCCACCGGCTGCCGGCTCGCGGACGCGCCGCGGGGTACCGATGGGTGCTCGATCCCCACGTTCGGCATCCCGCTGTCCGCGCTGGCGCTCGGCTTCGCGCGCTTCGGCACCGGCGCCGGCCTCTCCGAAGGCCGCGCCCGCGCGGCTCGGCGGCTGCGCGAGGCAGTGGCCACGGCGCCGTTCTTCGTGGCCGGCGCCGGCCGCTTCGACACGCGCGTGATGGAGCGGCTGGGCCAGCGCGTGTTCTGCAAGGTGGGCGCCGAAGGCGTCTACTGCGCGGCGTTCCCGGAGCTCGGGATCGGCGTCGCACTGAAAGTTGACGACGGCAACAACGCCCGCGCTGCCGAGGTCACGATGGCCGCGCTCGTCGAGCGATACGTGGCGCTCGACGAAGGCGAGGCCGCCTTCATGCGCACGCTGAGCGATGTGGCGCTCACGAACTGGAACGGCATCGAAGTCGGCAGGCTGAGCGCCGCACAAGCGCTGCGACGCCTCGGTCCGTAGCCGCGGAACTCCCTCTCCACCACCGCCCTCACCCCAACCCTCTCCCGCTCGCGGGATAGGGAGCCATCGACCCCTGCTGCGAGGCCAGCACCTCTACCCTCACCTCCTCCATCAACTCCGCCTTCAGCGCCGCAAACGCCGGCGTCGTCTTCACCGAGTAGTGCCGCGGATGCGCCAGCGCCACGGGCCGGTCGACCTTGATGCGGCCGGGGCGCGCGCTCATCACCACGACACGGCTGCCCATGAACACCGCCTCGTCGATGTCGTGCGTGACGAACAACACCGTGGGGCATACGGCCCCCTCGCTCCCTACAGTCGCTGCCCCCCGAGGGGGCCCCGGCCGGCTTGGGAGCGGCCCGGCGCCGGCCGGTCGCTCGCCCTCCCAGATGCCCAGCAGCAGTTCCTGCATCAGCTCGCGCGTCTGATGGTCGAGCGCGCCGAAGGGCTCGTCCATCAGCAGCATGCGCGGGCCGTTGGCCAGCGCCCGTGCGAGCGCCGTGCGCTGCTGCATGCCGCCCGAGAGCTGCTTCGGATAGTGATGCTCGAACCCGGCCAGCCCCACGCGCGCGACGAAGCCCTGCGCGATCTCCACCTGCTGCGCACGCGGCAGGCCGCGCTCGCGCAGGCCGAAGCAGACGTTGTCGAGCACGTCCAGCCACGGGAACAGCGTGTAGCTCTGGAACACCATGCCGCGGTCGGCGCCCGGGCCTTCGATGCGGCAGCCGTCCAGCAGCACCTCGCCCGTGGTCGGGTGGTCGAGGCCCGCGACGATGCGCAGCAGCGTGCTCTTGCCGCAGCCGGAAGGGCCGAGGATCGTGACGAAGTCGTTCTCCTCCACGCCGAGGTCGGTTGCCTGCAGCGCGAGCGTGTCGCCCTGCGCCGAGGTGAACGTGCGCGAGACGCCGCGCACCGAGAGGAGGGGCCCGGGCACGCGCGCTACCGGCCGAGTTGCGCCCACGGGAACAGGCGCCGGTTCGCAAGCTTGAACAGCAGGTCGCTCGCGAGGCCGATGAGCCCGATCACGATGATGCCGAAGATGATCTGGTCGGTGGCCAGCAGCGCCTGGCTGTCGGTGATCATGTGGCCGATGCCGCTGGAAGCGCCGATCAGCTCGGCCACGATCACGTAGGTCCAGGCCCAGCCGAGCACCATTCGCAGGATCTCCGCGATCTCCGGCGCCGCGCCCGGGATCAGCACGCGCCGCACCACGCCGCGGTGGCCGCAGCCGAGCGTGTAGGCGGCCTCCACCAGGTCGCGCCGCGTGTTGCCCACCGTCACCGCGATCATCAGCACGAGCTGGAAGAAGCTGCCGATGAAGATCACCGCGAGCTTCTGCGCCTCGCCGATGCCGGCCCACAGGATCAGCAGCGGGATGAACGCGCTGGCCGGCAGGTAGCGCGCGAACGACACGAAGGGCTCGAAGAACGCCTCGACCGGCTTGTAGGCCCCCATCGCCACGCCGAGCGGCAGCGCCAGCGCGGCAGCGATCAGGAAGCCGCCGAGCACGCGCCACACCGTCATGCCGATGTCGCGCGCGAAGCCCATCTCCGCCAGCAGCGTCCAGCCGCTGCGCACCATCGTGAGCGGGTCGGCAAGGAACGTCTTGCTCACGAAGCCGCCGAACGTCGCGGCCGCCCAGGCCGCGACGAACAGCACGAAGAAGGAGACGCCGAGCGCGATCCGCGCCCCCGGCGCTACCGGCACCAGCGGCTTCAAGCCGTGGCCTTCACTGGATGAACCGCGTGTCCGCGAGCTTCGACAGGTCCGGCACCTGCTTGATGATGCCGGCCTCCAGCAGCAGCTCCGCCGCCTCCTTCGAGAACTGCGCGTGCTCGCCGGCGAAGAACTTCTGGTTGGCCGGCTTGTCCTGCCAGCGCAGGTACTGCTGGCTCGCCTCGAACGCCTCGCCGGTCTGCTTCACGTCGGCGCCCATGATCTCGAAGCTCTTCTTCGGATCGCGCTTGATCATCTCCACCGCCTCGAAGTAGGCGTCGGCCAGCCCCTTCGCGGCCTTGGGGTTGTCGGCCAGGAACTTCGGCGTGCAGCCGAACGTGTCCATCACCATGGGGTAGTCGAGCGTCGTCGCGATGATGCGCCCGGCCTCGGGCTTGGCGCGCACGGCAGAGAGGTAGGGCTCGTAGGTCATCGCCGCGTCGAGCTGCGCGGTGCCGGCGATCATCGCGTTGGCCGCGGCCTGCGGCTCCAGGTTCACCACCTGCACGTCCTTCACCGACAGGCCGTTCTTCTTCAGGAACCACGCCAGCGTGAAGTACGGCGCCGTGCCGGGCGCGCTCGCGGCCACCGTCTTGCCCTTCAGGTCGGCGATCTTCTGCACGCCCGACTTCACCACCATGCCGTCGGCGCCGTAGCTCTTGTCCAGCTGGAAGATCTGCGTCGTCGCGACGCCATTCGCGTTCCACACGATCCAGGTCTCGACCGTGGTCGCGGCGCACTGGATATCACCGGAGGCGACGGCGAGGTGGCGGTCTTTCTGCGGGATCTTCTTGATGCTGACGTCCAGGCCCTGCTTCTTGAAGAGCCCCGCCTCCTTGGCGAGCGTCAACGGGGCGAACCCCGTCCATCCGGAGATGCCGATGGCCACCGCGGTGTCCTGCGCATGCGCAAGCACGGCAGCCGCGGCCAGCACCGCGCCGATCCAGGTCTTCTTCATCAGAACGCTCCTCTTCAGGTGGGAATCCAGAGTGTGGGTAGGCTCGGCAGCGTTCGCAAGATGCGCCCCAGCGAGCCGTCGAGCACCAGGGCAGTGGCATGCTCGATGTCTGGCGCCAGGTAGCGGTCGGTCGGCATGGCCGGGCAGCGGCCGCGCAGCAGCGTGTGCACCGACTCCAGCGCCGCCGAGCTGCGCAGCGGGCGCAGGAACTCGATGCCCTGGGCCGCCGCGAGCAGCTCGATGCCCAGGATGTGCGCGGTGTTCGCGATCATCGGCTGCAGCCGGCGCGCGGCGAACGTGGCCATCGAGACGTGGTCTTCCTGGTTTGCCGACGTGGGCAGGGAGTCCACGCTCGCCGGGTGCGCAAGCGACTTGTTCTCCGACGCCAGCGACGCCGCGGTGACGTGCGCGATCATGAACCCGCTGTTCAGCCCCGGGTCGCTCGACAGGAACGGCGGCAGGCGCGAGACGCCGGCGTCGATCAACATCGCGATGCGGCGCTCGGCGATGGCGCCCACCTCGGCGATCGCCAGCGCCATCGCGTCGGCCGCGAGCGCCACAGGCTCGGCGTGAAAGTTGCCCCCGGAAATCACATTCCCGCCGACGACCAGCGGGTTGTCCGTCACCGCATTCGCCTCGCGCACCAGCGCGAGCGCCGCGTGGCGCAGCGAGTCGAGCGCCGCGCCCACCACCTGCGGCTGGCAGCGCAGCGAGTAGGGATCCTGCACGCGGTCGTCGCCGGTGAGGTGCGAGCGTCGGATCTCGCTGCCGTCGAGCAGCGCGCGGTAGTACTGCGCCACGTCCACCTGCCCCGGCTGGCCGCGCAGCTCGTGAATGCGCGGGTCGAACGGCCCGTCGCTGCCCCGCGCGGCATCCACGGTGAGCGCGCCGATCACGAGCGCGGCCTCCAGCACGGGCTCGAACGTGAGCAGGGCATGCAGCGCGAGCGCGGTCGAGGTCTGGGTACCGTTGATGAGGGCCAGGCCCTCCTTGGCGGACAGCGTGAGCGGCGCGATGCCCGCCTCCTTCAGCGCCGCGTCGGCCGGCGCGCGGTGACCATCGACCAGCATCTCGCCTTCGCCGAGCAGCGCGAGTGTCATGTGGGCCAGCGGCGCGAGGTCCCCCGAGGCGCCGACGGAGCCCTGGCTGGGCACGTAGGGCACGAGGCCGGCGTCGTGCACCGCCACGATGGTGTCGATCACGGCCTCGCGCACGCCCGATGCGCCGCGCGCGAGCGAGGCCGCCTTCAGCGCGAGCATCAGGCGCACCACCTTCGGGTCGAGCGGCGGGCCGACGCCCACGCTGTGCGAGCGGATGAGGTTCAGCTGCAGGCGCACGAGCTCGTCCGGCGCGATGCGCTGATTGGCCAGCTTGCCGAAGCCCGTGTTCACGCCGTAGACGGCGGCCTCGCCTTGCGCGGCGCGGCGCACCACCTCGGCACTCTCGCGGATCGCCGGCAGCGCGGCCGGGTCGATCGCCAGCCGCCGGCCGCCGGCATGCAGCGCCTGCAGGTCGTCCAGCGTGAGGCGGCCGGGCCGGACTTCGAGCGCCGTGGCCGCCGCCGAGCCCGCGCGGGTCACGCGCCCACCATCGGCAGGTTCAGCCCCTGCTCGCGCGCGCAGTCGATCGCCTCGGCATAGCCGGCGTCGGCGTGCCGCATGACGCCGGTGGCCGGATCGTTCCACAGCACGCGCTCGATGCGCCGCGCCGCGGCCTCGGTGCCGTCGCACACCACCACCACGCCGGCGTGCTGGGAGTAGCCCATGCCGACGCCTCCGCCATGGTGGATGGACACCCACGTGGCGCCGCCGGCGGTGTTGAGCAGCGCGTTCAGCAGCGGCCAGTCGGACACCGCGTCCGAGCCGTCGCGCATCGCCTCGGTCTCGCGGTTCGGGCTTGCGACCGAGCCCGAGTCGAGATGGTCGCGCCCGATCACGATCGGCGCCTTCAGCTCGCCGCTGCGCACCATCTCGTTGAAGGCCAGTCCCGCGCGATGCCGCTCGCCCAGGCCGATCCAGCAGATGCGCGCGGGCAGGCCCTGGAACGCGATGCGCTCGCCGGCCATGTCGAGCCAGCGGTGCAGCGCCGCGTCGGCGGGGAACAATTCCTTCAGCTTCGCATCGGTGCGATGGATGTCCTGCGGGTCGCCCGACAGCGCCACCCAGCGGAACGGCCCGCGGCCGCGGCAGAACAGCGGCCGGATGCACGCCGGAACGAAGCCCGGGAACGCGAACGCGTCGTCCACGCCTTCGTCCTTCGCCACCTGCCGGATGTTGTTGCCGTAATCGATCGTCGGCACGCCGGCGGCGTGGAACGCGAGCATCGCGCGCACGTGCGCCGCGCAGGAGCTCGCCGCTGCGGCTCGCAGCGCGGCATGCTGCGACGCGTCGGCCTGCGCCGCCTTCCAGCGCTCCACGCTCCAGCCGGCCGGCAGGTAGCCGTGCACGAGGTCGTGCGCGGAGGTCTGGTCGGTGACGAGGTCGGGCCGCACGCCGCGCTTCACGAGCTCGGGCAGCAGCTCGGCCGCGTTGCCGAGCAGCCCGACCGACACCGCGCGGCCGGCCTGCGTGTGGCGCGTAATGCGCTCGAGCGCGTCGTCGAGGTCGCGGGCCTGTTCGTCGAGGTAGCGGTTGCCCAGGCGGAAGTCGATGCGGCTCTGCTGGCACTCGATCACGAGCGAGCAGGCGCCGGCGAAGCTCGCGGCCAGGGGCTGCGCGCCGCCCATGCCGCCGAGCCCCGCGGTGAGGATCCAGCGACCCGCCCAGTCGCCCGCGTAGTGCTGCCGCCCGGCCTCGACGAAGGTCTCGTAGGTGCCCTGCACGATGCCCTGGCTGCCGATGTAGATCCACGAGCCCGCCGTCATCTGGCCATACATCATCAGGCCCGCGCGATCCAGCTCGTGGAAGTGCTCCCACGTGGCCCACTTGGGCACCAGGTTCGAGTTCGCCAGCAGCACGCGCGGCGCGTCCGCGTGCGTGCGGAACACTCCCACCGGCTTGCCGGACTGGATCAGCAGCGTCTCGTCTTCGCCGAGCCGGCGCAGCGATTCGAGGATGGCCTCGAAGCAGTCCCAGTTGCGCGCCGCCTTGCCGATGCCGCCATACACGACGAGCGCATCCGGGTTTTCCGCCACGGCGGGATCCAGGTTGTTCTGAATCATCCGGTAGGCCGCCTCGATGAGCCAGTTCCTGCAGTGCAGCACGCTGCCGGTGGGCGCCTTCACCGCATGCGGCTGCGCGATGCGGCGGGCGGCGGACAGGTCCGTCATGGGGGGCCTTTCGGAACGGCGAGGGAGGCCACTCTACTTGTCTAGACAAGTTCCGACAAGTAGGATCGACCGATGCCGCCGCCCGCCCCCTATGCCCGCGTCAAGCAATTCCTGAAGCGCGAGCTGGCGCAGGGCCGCTGGCCGCCCGGTGCGCTGATGCCGTCCGAAGCCGACCTCGTCGCGAAGTTCGGCGTCAGCCGCATGACCGTGAACCGCGCGCTGCGCGAGCTTCAGAACGAAGGCCTCGTGAGCCGCGCGCAGGGCGTGGGCACGTTCGCGGCGCCGCTGCACCGCGTGTCGTCCACGCTCACGATCCGCGACCTGCACGAGGAGATCGTCGCGCGCGGCCACGACCATCGCGCCGATGTCCACGTGGCACGCGAGGAGCCGGCCGGCGAGGCGCTGGCCGAGCGGCTGGGCGTGCCGGCGGGCGCGCCGGTGTTCCACACCCTCATCGTCCACCACGAGAACGACGTGCCGTTGCAGTGCGAAGACCGCTACGTCAACCCGGCCTGCGCGCCCGGCTACCTCGGCGTCGACTTCACGCGCATCACGCCCACGCACTACCTCCTCGAAGTGGCGCCGCTGTGGGAGGCGCAGTACGCCATCGAAGCAAGCGCCCCGACGGCCCAGGAGGCTCGCCTGCTCGGCATCCGCCGCCACGACGCCTGCCTCGTCGTCGTGCGCCGCACCGTGAGCAAGGGCGTGCCGATCACGCTCGCGCGGCTGGTGCATCCCGGCGCGCGCTACCAGATCGACGGCGCGTTCAAGCCATGAGCGCGCCGGGCCGCTCCCAAGCGCTCATCCCGGAGGCGCGCAGCGCGGAGGTTCGTCCAATGAGCGCGCCGGGCCGCTCCCAAGCGCTCATCCCGGAGGCGCGCAGCGCGGAGGTTCGTCCAATGACCCGGAACCCCCGGTTGCAACGCGGCGCCCCCGAAGCGCGACACTGTCTGCCGGGATAACGCCATGGCACTCACCCTCTGGCGCCACGCGCGCCTGGCCACGATGACCGCCGACCGCCCCTGGGGCTGGATCGACGACGGCGCGCTGCTCGTCGACAGCGACACCCTGCGCTGGGTCGGCCCCGATGCCGAGCTGCCCGCCGGCCTCGGCGACGGCGCCGAGCACGACCTCGGCGGCGCCGTCGTCACGCCCGGCCTCGTCGACTGCCATACGCACCTCGTCTACGGCGGGCAGCGCGCGCGCGAGTTCGAGCTGCGCCTGCAGGGCGCGAGCTATGAAGAGATCGCCCGCGCCGGCGGCGGCATCCGCTCCACCGTCGCCGCCACCCGGGCTGCGGGCGACGGCGCGCTCTTCACCCTCGCGCGTGCGCGGCTGCAGGCGCTGATGGCCGGCGGCGTGACCACGGTCGAGATCAAGTCCGGCTACGGCCTGAGCCTGGAGCACGAGGCGCGCTGCCTGCGCGTGGCGCGCCAGCTCGGGCGCGAGCATGCGGCCACGGTGCGCACCACGTGCCTGGCCGCGCACGCGCTGCCGCCGGAGTTCGACGGCCGGCCCGACGAGTACATCGACGCCATCGTCGAGTGGCTGCCCGCGCTCCAGGCCGAGGGCCTGGTCGACGCGGTCGATGCGTTCTGCGACACCATCGGCTTCACCCTCGCGCAGACCCGTCGCCTCTTCGATGCCGCCCGGCGCCTCGGCCTGCCGGTGAAGCTGCACGCCGAGCAGCTCAGCGACCAGGACGGCGCCCGCCTGGCGAGCGAGTACGCGGCCCTGTCGTGCGACCACCTCGAGCACCTGTCGCCGGCAGGCGTGCAGGCGATGGCCGCGGCGGGCAGCGTCGCCGTGCTGCTGCCCGGCGCCTACTACTTCCTGCGCGAGACCCGGCTGCCGCCGGTACCGGCGCTGCGCGAGGCCGGCGTGCCGATCGCCATCGCCACCGACCACAACCCCGGCTCCTCGCCCACGCTGTCGATGCCGCTGATGCTCAGCATGGCATGCACCTTCTTCCGCCTCACGCCCGAGGAAGCCCTGCGCGGCGCCACCCTGAACGGGGCGCGCGCGCTCGGGCTCGCCCGCACGCACGGCTCGCTCGAAGCCGGCAAGCGTGCCGACTTCGCCGTGTGGAACGTGGCCCATCCCAACGAGCTCGCCTACGAATTCGGGGGCTCCGCGCTGCGCCGCCTCGTCGCGGGCGGCCTGCCGGTCGACCTCCATGAATCATGACGTCTACACCCTGCGCCGCGGCAGCCGCCCGCTGCTCGTGAGCCTGCCGCACGTCGGCACCCTCATCCCCGGCGACCAGCGCGAGCGCTACGTCGAGCGCGCCGCCGCCCTCGAAGACACCGACTGGCACCTCGACCGCCTGTACGACTTCGTGCGTTCGCTCGGCGCCAGCCTGCTGGTGCCGCGCTACAGCCGCTACCTCATCGACCTGAACCGCCCGCCCGAGGACGCGCCGATGTACCCGGGCGCGAACAACACCGAGCTGTGCCCCACGCGCTTCTTCACCGGCGATCCGCTGTACCGCGAAGGGCGCGCACCGGACCAGGCCGAGATCTCGCGCCGGCGCGAGCACTACTGGCGGCCCTACCACCACGCGCTGGGCGTCGAGCTGCAGCGCCTGCGCGTCGCGCACGGGCATGCCGTGCTGTTCGACGGCCACAGCATCCAGTCGCGCCTGCCGTGGCTCTTCGAAGGCCGGCTGCCCGACCTGAACCTCGGCACCGCCGGCGGGGCGAGCTGCGCACCCTCGCTGCGCGAAGCGCTGGCCGGCGTGCTCGGGTCGCAGCGCACGTTCACGCACGTGGTCGACGGCCGCTTCAAGGGCGGCTACATCACGCGCCAGTACGGCCGCCCGTCGCAAGGCGTGCATGCCGTGCAGCTCGAGATGTGCTGGTCCTGCTACATGGCCGAGCGCGCGCCCTACGCCTGGAACCCGACGCAGGCCGCGCAGGTCCAGCCGCTGCTGCGCGAGCTGATGGAGACCGTGCTCGAATGGAAGGCGCAATGAGCGCGCACGGCCGCTCCGAAGCGCTCATCCCGGAGCGCGCAGCGCAAAGGGCTTCCCAATGAGCGCGCACGGCCGCTCCGAAGCGTTCCCAATGAGCGCGCCCCAATTCTGCTGGGCGCCGAGCGCCTGGGTCGACGGCCGCTGGCAGCCGCATGTACTGATGGAAGCGGGGGCCGACGGCCACTGGGCGGCCGTGACGCCCGGCGTCGAGTTCCCGCCGCCGGACACGCTCGTGCTCGCCGGCCCGGCGCTGCCGCCTTTGGTCGATGCCCACGGCCATGCGTTCCAGCGTGCCTTCTCCGGCCTGTCCGAGCGGCGAGACGGCGCCGGCGACGACTTCTGGTCCTGGCGCGAGCGCATGTACGCGGTGGCCCGGCGCATCACGCCCGAACAGCTCCATGCCGTCGCGACGCACCTCTACTACGAGCTCGTGCGCGGCGGCTACACGCAGGTGTGCGAGTTCCACTACCTCCACCACGACGTAGACGGCAGCCCCTACGGCGATCCGCTCACGATGGCGTCCGCCCTGGCCGACGCCGCCGCCGGCTGCGGCATCGGCCTCACGCTGCTGCCCGTGCTCTACGAGCGCGCCGGCTTCCAGGCTGCCGCGCTGCGCGACGAGCAGCAGCGCTTTCGCGCCGGCGCGCAGGAGGTGCGCGACCTGCAGCGCGCCATCGCTGCCGCCGGCCGCGCGCACGTGTCCGCCGGCGTGGCCGTGCACTCGCTGCGCGCCGCTTCGCCGGCGTCGATCCGGCAACTCGCCGAACTCGTCGCCAGCGACGACGCGCCGGTCCACATCCACGTGGCCGAACAGGCGCGCGAGGTCGAGGAGTGCCTGGCCGCCACCGGCGCGCGGCCGATCGAATGGCTCGCGCGCGAAGGATTCCTCGACTCGCGCTGGCAGCTCGTCCACGCCACCCATGCCGCGCCGCAGGAGATCGCTGCCGTAGCCGCCAGCGGCGCGGGCGTCGTGCTGTGCCCGAGCACCGAGGCCAACCTCGGCGACGGCCTGCCGGACCTGGACGCCTGGCTCGCGCACGACGTGCCGCTGTCCATCGGCTCCGACAGCCACGTCACGCGGGCGTGGCGCGAGGAACTGCGGCTGCTCGAATACGGCCAACGGCTGGTGCAGCGGCGGCGCAACGTGGCCGCCGCGCCCGAGCGCGGCCAGCCGTCCAGCGCCGGCCGGCTCTTCCAGCGCGCGCTCGACGGCGGCGCCCGTGCCGCCGGCTTGCGCCGCTGGGGCCTCGCCGCGGGTGCGCGCGCCGATCTCCTCGTGGTGGACCCGAAGGACCACGCGCTACTCGGCGTGCCGGCCGATCGCCTGCTCGACGCGCTGGTCTTCTCCAGCCCCGGCCGGCCGTGGCGAGACGTGATGGTGGCCGGGCGCTGGGTCGTGCGGGACCACCGCCACGCCGGTGCCGCCGAGGCGGCCGCACGTTTCGAGGGCGCCATGCACGCGCTGTGGCACGAAGACTCGGCCCGGCGCTAGAAAACCGCACAAGCCGGGTGCATCCGGCTGTCAGGTTTAGGCACGATGATTGCCGACCGTAACAAAAGCACCCGAACGCTTTCGAATCTTTCCGATTTGAAATCCGCCTACCAGGGCCTTCATGACGCCGACCGGACCATCCACCGCGCCGTCTCGCCTCCGCCGCCTGGCCGGGAGGCTGGGCGTGCTGGTCGCGGTCACGCTGGTGATCGTGCTCGTCTGGGAGCTTCACGCGTCGACGCTCCAGGCCCGCTACCTGTCGCGCCTGGCCCAAGGGTTCCAGTTCAGCGTGCAGCCCGGCGAGAGCCCGTCGATCCGTTTTCCCGAGAACGGCGCCGTGGACCGGCGCCTGGGCTACACCCGCATCCCGGAGTTCGTCGAGCGCCTGGCTGCCGACGGTTTCTTGGTGGAATCACAGGCTCGCCAATCCGGATCGCTCGCGGCCTTCATCGCAGCGGGCCACTTCCCGCCTCATGAAGAGAAGGGCCGCGCCGGGATGCAGGTGCTCGATTGCGCCAGCCACAACCTGCAGTCGCTCAGCCATCCGCGCCATGCCTACGCGAGCTACGACGCCGTCCCTTCGCTCGTAGCGCGCACCCTGCTCTTCATCGAGGACCGCGAGCTGCTGGAGCCGTCGCCCTCCACCCGCAACCCCGCCCTCGCCCCCGTGCGGCTCGCGCGCGACCTGATCGACGACACGCTGGCCACGCTGGACGCCCGCTTCCCCGGCGCCAGCCGCAGCCCGCTCGCGCTGCGGACCGAACGCCAGCGCCACGCGCCGGAGGGCCGCGACGCGTCGTGGCCCGAGCGCTGGCGCCTCTTCGTCTCCGCCTCCGTGCGCGCCTATCGCGACGGACCGGACACCTCGGCCGCGCGCCGGCGCATCGTGCTGGACCACCTGAACGGCATGCCGCTCGGCGAGCTGCCGCACGGCGAGGTGCTCGGCCTGGGCGATGGCCTCGCGGCCTGGTACGGCACCGATTTCGACACCGTGAACACGGCGCTGCGCGACGACGCCACCCAGAGGCAAACCCTGCGCGAACGCGCGCGCGCCTACCGGCAGGTGCTGAGCCTGCTGGTCGCGCAGCGGCGGCCGGCCTACTACCTGGCCGGTGGCCAGGGCCGCATGGCGACGCTGGTCGACCGCTACCTCCACCTTCTCGCGCGCGAGAAGGTCATCGACGCGTCGCTGCGCGACGCGGCGATGGACGTCTGGGAGCCCGTGCGCGACCCGCAAGCCGGCGACCCGCCCGCGCTGCGCCCGCCGGCCGCGCACCTGCTCACCACGGCCGCGGCGCGAGCGCAGGCCGCCGCGCTGCTGCCGCTGCCCTCCTCCTCGGCGCTCGACCGGCTCGACGTCACCGTCACCAGCACGCTGGACGGCCGGCTGCAGCCGGCCGTGTCGTCGTGGCTCATGCGCCTGCGCGATCCCGCGGCCGCACGTGCCGCCGGCCTGATCGGCGATGGGCTGCTCGAGCGCGGCGACCTGGGGGCCATCGAGTGGAGCATCATGCTCGTCGAGCGCGGCACCGACGGCGTCGGCCGCGTGCGCGTGCAGGTGGACACCGCCGCCGTCCCGCCGGCGCCGGAGGCGCCGCGCGCCGACCTGGGCGCGACGGCGAAGCTGCGCACGCTCGCGAGCTACCTCGAGGCGGTCACCGCGCTGCATGCGCGCCTGAACAGCCTCGATCCGGCCGCCCTCGTGCAGTTGGACGTGCATCCGGGCGACCCGCTCTCGCGCTGGGCCGTGGAGCACCTGGCCGGCACGCAGGACCGCAGCCTCGCCACGATGCTCGAAGCCGCCATGCAGCGTCGCTACTCCGCCAGCCCGGCAGAAACCTTCTACACCGGCGGCGGCGTGCAGCGCTTCCACAACATCCGTCCCGAGGACGACGCGCGCACGCCGTCGATCGCCGAGGCGCTGAACGACTCCATCAATCTCGTGTTCGTGCGGCTGATGCGCGACCTCGTGCACCACCACGTGATGCGCGGTGCCGGCGGCACCCGCGTGCTGGCCGGCGACCCGCATCGCGCTCCCATGACCCTCGCCCGCCATGACGGCGGCGCGACGCTCCCCGGCTTACCACCTGCAGGCCCGGGCCGCTGGCGCGGCCGGGTCGCGGCACTGGAGGCCGACGCCTTCGCCGAGATCCTGCGCACGTGGCGGCGCACCGGCTATCCGTACGACAGCCTGCTGCCGTCGTACGCCAGCGCGATCGGCGGCGCCGGCGACCGGCCCGATGCCCTGGCCGACCTGCTCGGCATCATCGTCAACGACGGCCGTCGCCAGCCCACCACCCACATCGACGCGCTGCAATTCGCCGCCGGCACGCCCTACGAGACGACCCTGCGCCGCGCGCCCGCGCCGGGCGAGCAGGTCATGACGCCCGAGGTCGCCGCCACGCTCAAGCACGCGCTCGCCGGCGTCGTGGAGCATGGCAGCGCGCACCGGCTGCGCGGCGCGTTCGACACGCAGCCGGCAGGCGGGCAGGCGGGGGTCGGCGGCGACGGCACGCTGCCCGACGGCACCGAAGCGACCGGCCGCGCAGCGACGTTCGCGTTCTTCATCGGCGATCGTCACCACGGCATCATCACCGCGCGCGTGCCGGACAGCGCCGCGTCGGCCGTGCGCTTCGGCAGCGCGCTGCCGGTGCAGCTGCTGCGCGGCCTCGCCCCGCTGCTCCAGGCCACGTTGCAAGACCCCGCTGCGTCGTGCCCCACCTCGGCGGCACCGTCCGCGGCTCCGAAAGCCCTGCGCGTGGAGTCGACACCTCGCCCGGCCACCCGGTTGGCGCCGTCGACCACCTGAAGTGGGGCCCCCACGCTCCTCCCGTCGCTGCCCCCCGAGGGGGCTCTTGCTACGGACCGGCGGAGCCGGATCCGCGCAAGGCCCTTGGTAAGCGCGCGGCGGCCCGGCCCGCCGGCTCAGTGCGCGGACCCTTGCGAGAGCGCGCGCCGCACTTCCCCGATGAAGCGCCCCTCGTCGAACTCCGTCTTGTCGACGAGCTCGTGGATGTGCCCGCTCAGCCTGTCCCGATCGGCGCGGGTCAGGTCGCGCGCGGTCACGATCACGATCGGGATGCCCGCCGTCGCCTGGTCGCGCTTCAGCGCGTTCACGACCTCGAAGCCGCTCACGTCCGGCATCTCCAGGTCCAGCATGATCATGTCCGGCCCGCAGCGCCGCGCCAGCTCGATGCCCTCCGCCCCGCCGTAGGCGCGCAGCACCACGCAGCCGAGCTGCTGCAACGGCCTGGCCACGAGTTCGACGGCGCGGGCGTCGTCGTCCACGACGAGCGCGGTCGCGCTCGCGCCGTCACCGCCGAACCCGAGCCGCTTCAAGCCGCGCTGGAGCTCGTCGAGCCGAATCGGCTTCTGCAGCGTGAGCGAGGCGCCCAGCGCGTAGCCGCGCCGTCCCTCGCCGAGCACCGACACCACGACCACCGGCACCGACTCCCAGCGTGGCAGCTGCTTCATGCGGGCCAGGAACTCCCAGCCGTCCATGCCGGGCAGCACGATGTCCAGCGTGACGAGGTCCGGCACGATCTCGTCGTGCAGCGCCAGCGCCTCCTCGCCCGAGCCGACCCGCCGCGTGCGAAAGCCCTGCGCCTGCAGCTGCAGCGACATCAGCGTGGCCGCGCGTTCGTCGTCCTCGATCACCAGCGCCAGGCGCTCGCGCCGTCTCGTTCCGGCGGAGGGCGCCGCGGCGTCCGCGCCGGAGGGCTCGCGCCATGGCAGCCACACCGTGAAGCAACTGCCGCGCTCCGGCTCGCTCGTCACCGCCACCGCCCCGCCGTGCAGCTCGGCGAGCCGCTTCACCATGGCCAGGCCCAGGCCGGTGCCCTCGGCGCCCTGGGTGCGCCGGTCGGCGATCTGCGTGAACGGCGTGAAGAGGCGCTGCATGTCCTGCGGCTTCAGCCCCATGCCGGTGTCCGACACCGAGATCTCGACGTACGAAGAGAAGCCGGCGTCGGCCAGCACCGACCGGTGACCCTCGCCCGCGCCGGGCAGCGCCTCGGCCGCCCGCTTGCGATCGACCCGCCGGGCGGACAAGGTCGCGTGGCCTTCGGCCGGCGTGAACTTCACCGCGTTCGACAGCAGGTTGTGCAGGATCTGCTTCAGTCGGCGCGGATCGGCGCAGACGATGTCGTCCACCTCGTCGGTCAGGTTCACGTGCAGCCGCACGCGCCCGGCCCGCGCCCGTTCGCCCACCACGAGCAGGCTGTCGTGCAGCACCGCACGCAGCACGGTCGGCTCGATCGAGAGCTCCACCTTGCCGGCCTCGATCTTCGACAGGTCGAGGATGTCGTTGATCAGCGCCAGCAGGTGCTGGCCGCCTTCGAAGATGTGCCCGACGTAGGTCAGCTGGCGTGTCGTGAGCTCGCCCGTGAAGCCGTCCTTCAGCATCTCCGAGAAGCCGATGATCGCGTTGAGCGGCGTGCGCAGCTCGTGCGACATGCTCGACAGGAACTCCGACTTCAGGCGGCTCGATGTCTCCAGCATCTGGTTGCGGTCGGCGATCTCGCTGTTCACGATCTCCAGCTCGCGCGCCAGCCCCTCGAGCCGGCGCTCGCGCAGTTGCAGGTCCAGGTTCGTGCGCTGCAGGCCGGCATTGAAGCGAGCCACCTCTTCCGCGCGGCCATACACCTCGGCCTGCACCCGCTCGAGGTCGTCGCGGATGCGCTGGGTCTCGCGGTCCTGCTGCGCGCCGCGCTGGCGCAGGCGCACGAACTCGGTCACGTCCTCCACGCGATGGACGATGAAGGCGATCCGGCCGGCTGCGTCCTTCACGGCGGCGTTGAACGGGCTCCAGCACCGTTCCTCGAAGCCGCCCTCCGGTTCGGGCCGCCGGATGTCGTACTTCTGCAGCGGCATCGCGTCGCCCCGGCCGGTATCGAGCACGCGCTGCAGCGACGCGCGCAGGTTGTGCACGCCCGAGGCGTCGCGCTCCTGGGGGTTGTCGGGGAACACGTCGAACAGCGCGCGGCCCACGATGTCCTCGCGGCGCGTCATCGTCGCGTGCAGGTAGGCGTCGCTCGCCGCGGCGATCGTGAGGTCGGGCGCGAGCACCAGGTACAGGCCCGGCAGCGCCTCGAACAAGGCGCGGAAGTCGAGAGGCGCACTCATCGGGGTGTGGCCACAGCGGCGTCCACCGCGGCCAGCAGTTCGCGCCACCGGATCGGCTTGGAGACATACCCCGCGCAGCCGGCTTGCCGCATGCGCTCGTCATCGCCCTTCATGGCCTGGGCCGTGAAGGCGACGACCGGGATGTCGCGAGTTCGCGCGTCGTCCTTCAGCAGGCGGGTCGCCGCCAATCCGTCCATGCCGGGCAGGTGCATGTCCATCAGCACCAGGTCGGGCCGCTCGCGCCGCGCGAGATCGACGCCCTGCCGGGCATCGGTCGCATGGAGCGTGGCATGGCCAGCGCTTTCCAGGATGTCCGTCGCCAGCGCCATGTTGGCGGGCGTGTCCTCGATCACCAGTATCCGGAGCATGCCGTCTCTTTTATGCAAGAACGCGCCGGAGCGCACGTCCTTGTGGGCGCCCATTCGTTACCTCATGTCGCCGCCATGAAACAGCTCGGCCAAGGATCTTGCGCGGATCCGGCTTTGCCGGTCCGCAGCAAGGGCCCCCTCGGGGGGCAGCGACGGGAGGAGCGTGGGGGTCGTTTCATGTGGATGGGATACTTCGGCGATGTCCGCGGCCCCCGATCTCTGGCTGGCCGGGCCCGAACCACCGGGCCCGCAGCAGATCTTCTTTTCCTTCGAAGGCCGCGTCGGCCGCAAGACCTGGTGGCTGTACGGGGTGCTCGCCATCCTCGGGCTCAGCGTGCTCGGCATGGCGCTGCTGCGCATCGCCGGCGTCAGCGAGCGCAGCGCCGAGTTCGTCGTGAACGCCCTCCTCCTGTGGCCCGCTCTCGCCGTTTCGATCAAGCGCTGGCACGACCGCGACAAGTCCGCCTGGTGGGTGCTCGTGAGCCTCGTGCCCCTCATCGGCTGGATCTGGGTGCTCGTCGAAAACGGCCTCCTGCGCGGCACCCCCGCCGACAACCGTTACGGCCCCCCCGAAGTCGCCGAGTAGCGACCGGCGCGCGAAGCGCCGCCCCCTCAAGCGGACACCGCGGATCCGGCTCCGCCGGTCCGCCAGTGGCTCCCCCTTGAGGGGGCAGCGGCGAAGCCGCTTCGGGGGTGGGCCTAATACCTTCCGGTAATCCCCGCCATTCGCAGGTAGACATGTGCGCACCAGGCGACGATGCCGCGCTGCAGCGTCGGCCACCATCCGCCTCGCAGCGTCGGGCCCGTCACTTCGCGCGACGCCGCCACGGCCTCGTCGAACTCGCGCGCCAGCTCGCGCGCAAAGGCCGCGTCCTGCACGATCACGTTGGCCTCCAGGTTGAGCAGCAGCGACAGCGGGTCGATGTTCGAGCTGCCCACCGTCGCCCAGTCGTCGTCCACCACGGCCACCTTCGCGTGCAGGAAGGCCGGCGTGTATTCGTGGATGCGCATGCCGTAGCGAAGCAGCTCGTCGTACAGCACGGTGGCCGCGAGGCCGGCGAACCGGTAGTCGAGCTTGCCCTGCAGCAGCAGACGCACCTTCACGCCTCGCCGCGCCGCCTCGCGCAGCGTGCGCCGGAAGAGCCGGCCCGGATAAAAGTAGGGCGACGCCAGGTCGATGCGATCGCGTGCCCTCGCGAAGGC
>Ga0247821_10000732_pt1 | contig 18235 bp, 16 predicted proteins | sample 13C_Glycerol_Day_FD_192481 | JGI IMG/M metagenome (GOLD analysis project Ga0247821, IMG submission 192481) | Soil microbial communities from agricultural site in Penn Yan, New York, United States - 13C_Glycerol_Day14 | ecosystem: Environmental > Terrestrial > Soil > Agricultural land | place... | reverse complement strand
GCTGAACACCTCGCTCAACCGTCGTGGTGAGCCGATGATCTGCTCGCCGACCGATGCCCTGAACATGTTCTTCGGCTCGGATTTGCAATACCTGATCATGGAAGACATTTTGGTAGTCAAGGACGGCGCGGACACTTATGACGTCCAAGGCTGAACAACGCGTCCTGCAGTTCTGCCACGGCTATGACGGGCCGTTCCTGGACTGCGCACGGCAATACGCCAGCCTGTTCAACGGCAGCGGCTACAAGGTCACCACGGTGTTCTTGACTGGCGCAGCCGATCCTCAGGTGGCGGCCGGTTGTGCGTCCGACGAAGTGATTTTCCTGGAATTCAGCTCCAAGGCCATCCGTGGCCTTAAGCTGGGGGCGATTCGCGCATTGCGTCGAATCGTCGCCACGCGCAATTTCAGCTTCTGTATTGCTCACCGTTTCAAGCCGATCTACATCGCCTTGCTCGGCAGCCGCCTGCCGGTAATCGGCGTGCATCATGCCTTTGGTGACTATCAGCGCGGCAGTCGTCAGCTGTTTGCCAACCTCTTCCGGCAGCGCCTGAGTCTGCTCGGCGTCTCCGACGCGGTGCGTGACGATATGCGCAAATGCCTGCCCAAATGGCCGGCCGAACGCATCCAGACCCTGTACAACCGCATCGATATTGACGCGTTGCAAGCGGCGTTGGTGCCTGCCGCCGATGCGCGCCAAGCGTTGGGGTTGGACCCGCAGGCCTGGATTGTCGGCAACGTCGGTCGCCTACACCCGGACAAGGACCAGGCTACGCTGTTGCGCGGGTTTGCCCAGGCTTTGCCAGGCTTGCCAGCCGGTGCGCGCCTGGCCATTCTCGGCCAGGGGCGACTGGAGTCGTCATTGAAGACCCTGGCAGCCGAACTGGGGGTTGCTGGGCAGGTGGACTTTCTCGGGCAAGTGGCCGATGCACGACGTTATTTCAAGGCTTTCGACGCCTTTGCTCTGAGTTCTGATCATGAGCCGTTCGGCATGGTCTTGCTTGAGGCAATGGTCGCAGGTGTTCCGGTGCTGGCCACCGCGTGCGGCGGCGCCGTGGAAGTGGTCGAAGGTGTCGGTATCTTGTTCCCGCTGGCTGATGCCGGGCGCCTGGCTCAAGGCCTGCAGCATCTAGCCGTGCTTGATCAAGGACAACGCCAGGAATGCGCCGAGCGCATGCTTGCGCGTCTGCACCAGCGCTTCTCAGATGATGCTGTGCGCAGCACCTTCTGGCAGCTGGCGCCGGTACGCGCGCTGACGGCGGAGGCTTGATGCTCAATCATATTCAAAGCTGGCGCGAGCGCGGCTGGAGCGTGATCGATGCGCCCACCTATGCGCAGGCCTGGCAACGCTTTGGCGGTAGTGTGGCCACTCATCCGCTGGTCATCGAACAACTGGCGGAGCTGGCGCAGATTCCCGTGCGCTACCTGGGCTGGGAGCACAAGGGCGAGCTCAAGGCGGCGATTCCTACCTGGGGTCGTTATCTGGCGCTGTCCAAGGATGTGCTCAAGCGCCAAGGCAAGAAGGGCTTGTATGACCTGGGTAACGCCGAGCTGATTCTGCCAGCGGCTGCCGATGCCCAGGCGCCCTTGCGCCATGCCGGGCGTTACTTGTCCGAGCTCAATCAAGGCCGTTTTGCCAACCTCAAGCCACAGACCGAATCACTGGCGATGGCGAGAACGCCTGAAGACCTGTCGAAGAAGTTTCGCTACAACCAGCGCCGCGAGTTGCGTCTGCTTGAAGAGGCGGGTGGTCAGGTGCGCCCGATTGCTGATTTTTCCAGTGGTGAACTGGCGGCAATCTATTGCGATTTGTTCCAGCGTCGCTGGGAATTCCCGGCAACTGGCGCCGAACGCATGGCTGAAGTCATCGAGCGACTGCGCGAGCTATTGATCGGCTCGGTGTTGTTTCTCGACGATGCCCCTATTGCTATCCAGTTGGTCTACCGGGTGGAAGCACCCGAGTGGATCAGCGTCGAGTACATCAACGGTGGCGTCGACCCGCAAACCAAGGCCTTCAGCCCTGGCAGCGTATTGAGTTTCCTCAATACCCAGGCGGCCTGGGAAGATGCCCGGGCGCGTAACAAGCCGTTGCGCTTCTCCTTTGGTCGCGCTGATCGCGAGTACAAGGATCGCTGGTGCAACCCCGTGCCGGTGTATCAGGTGTGAGCCGCAAGCAGCAGTTGCTCAAGCAGCACCGGCGCAACAAGCGGCTGGGGCTGCTGGTTGCGCTGGTCGTGTTGCTGGGGCTGGGGATTTTCGTCCAGTGGTGGTTGCCGCTGTTGCTGCTACCGCTGCTATGGGTCGCCCATGAAGCCTGGTTTGCCGATCACCTGTTCTATTCGCCTGCTGAGGACTACCAGTATCAGTTTCCCGCGCAATGCGTGGCGCACCGGATCAAGCTGGTTGATGGCATGGTGCAGGTGCAATCGCCCCTGCAGCTTGCTGGTGGTGAAACTCTGGTCTTGGCCCTTGGCTTGAAAAGCCGCTGGTTGGGGCGATTCCTTGACCCTGCGGTGCTGTTGAGTGGCGATGATTGCCAGACCTTCGAGCGCGGAGTCGCGGGCCTGCGTTACCTTAATCTGACGGGACTGGGCGAATTGCTCGCTGCAGGGCAGTTGCGCTTGCGCGGACGTTATTGCCGTCTGGCGGCTGAGGGGCAACTGTGGGTTGTTCCAGGCAGCGATTTGCGTCAAAAGCGGATGATGGTCATTGCTCCGCACGCCGACGATGCCGAGCTTGCTGCTTTTGGCCTCTACAGTCAGGCCCAGGAAACCTGGATCGTGACCCTGACTGCTGGTGAAATCGAGGCCGAGCACTATCAGCAAATGGGCATGACCAAGGCTGAGGCCGCGCGTTTGAAGGGGCGGCTACGGGCCTGGGACAGTATTGCCGTACCACGTTGGGCAGGGGTTCCTGAGTCGCAGTGTGTCCAGCTTGGCTATTTCTGTCTGCAGTTGCCGACGATGCAGGCCGCGCCGGATCAGCCAATAGCCTCGCGAGAGGCGGAACTCGCGGATACCCGGCTGTTCAGGCAGTTCAATGCGCTGACATTGCCGGGTGATCAGGATGGTGCACCGACCTGGAATAACTTACTGGCCGACCTGCGCGAATTGTTGCTCAAGGCGCGCCCCGAGGTGCTGGTGATGCCTCATCCTAGCCTTGATCCACACCCTGACCATATCTGCGCCCAGGCTGCTGTGCTCGAAGCCTTGCTGGGGCTGGAGTGGCAGCCGCAAACGTTGCTGGGTTATGCCAATCACCTGCATGACAACGACCGCTGGCCGATGGGTGACAGTGGGGCGGGTGTTGCCTTGCCACCACAACTGGAGGCGCAGCAAGCTTGGGCGCCCTACAGCCTGACGCTGGATCTGACGACTCAGCGCGACAAGGCCATGGCCCTGGGCATGATGCATGACCTGCAGCCGCCGGCGCCCTTTAAGCGTCGTGTTCGGCGCGTGTTACAACGCTGGCTCGCAGGTCGGCGGGCGTCGCCTTATGGCGAGAACGAGTTTTTCCGTAAGGCCGTGCGTCGACATGAATTGTTCTGGCGCCGTGATCTCTGATTCTGGCGCATGACTGTAAGCGGGCGGGTAAGCGCCGCAAGGAAGACAATGAAAGTTCTATTTCTGGTGCAGAAGGAGCAACGGGCCATTCTGGACCGTCTCTACGACGGTGTCGCAGCCCATTGTGAGTGCGATCTGCGCTGGCTCAGCAGCGCAGATCAGCGCAACTTGCGCAGCTATTTTCGTCGTGAAGTCGATGTCGAAAAATACGATCGAATCGTGTTTTTCCTGCGTTTCAAGCAGGAAATCCGTCAGGTCGGCTTCATCCGCACGGTGCCCAATCTGGTTATCCTCGAACATGATGCCTACCAGAATTACATCCCGTGCAAGTACACCGGCAAGTTCAGCGCCCACTACCGTCAGTTGCCTTGGGCCCGGGTAATCAGTTCTGGCTACATGGTCAGCGAGCGCCTGCGTCAAGAGGGCTTTGACGCTGAGTTCGTGCCCAAGGGCTACGACCAGCAACTGCTCACCGATCAAGGGCGCGAGCGGGACATTGATCTGGCCTTTGTCGGCAGTACCAACAGCGTTGCCTACAGTGGGCGCAAGGCATTGCTCGATGAGCTCGCTCAGGTCGAGAACTTGTTGGTGACCCGGACCAAGTCCGGTGAAGAATACTGTGACACGCTCAACCGCATTCGCTTCTTCGTCAGTGCCGATGTCGGCATGGGCGAGTACATGATCAAGAATTTTGAGGCGATGGCCTGTGGCTGCGTGTTGCTGGCGTATGACCAGGGTGAGGCCGAGAACCGCGCTCTGGGGTTACAAGACATGCACAACGTGGTGCTGTATGACAGCATTGCCCAATTGCAAGAGAAGCTTAAGGTGTTGCGTGCCGATCCGGCGCTGGTTGAGCGCATTGGCAGCAACGGTCGTGACCTTGCTGTCTCGCAGTTTAGCTTCGCCCAAGTGGGTCGTAGCATCGTTGAAAAAATGCAGCCACCTCTGCGTTCCCGTCCTGCCTTGACCGGCTGGCAGCGCTTGCGTTTGAGACTGGGCATATGAGCCGGCTGTCCGCGTCAGGGGAAGTGGTCTCGAACAATCGAATACAGAAGATGGGGAGGGAATTCGGTGCGATTCAGTGATGACAGTGAAGTAACCTTGGTGGTTACCAGTTGCGGGCGCTTCGACCTGCTCAAGCTTACACTCGAGAGTTTCGATCGTTTCAATACTGCACCGATTCGTGAAGTGTTCATTACTGAGGACTCGGGGGATGATGCTGTCCACCAGGCGGTCCCGGAGCATTGGAAGCCTCACTGCAAGGTATTCGTCAATCGTCCCAAGTTGGGCCAGTTGGCGTCGATTGACCTTGCCTATAGTCAGGTAAAAACGCCTTACATCTTTCACTGCGAGGATGACTGGGAATTCTATCGGCCGGGCTTTATCGAAGACTCCTGGAACATTCTCGAGGTCAGCCCACAGCTGCTTCAGGTCTGGCTGCGTAGCTACGCCCACGACCTGAAGATACACAGCCCGTATATCCATTTGGGCAAGCGTCAGGTTATTGCCGGCGTCCCCTGCTACCCGTTGCTTTCGGACAAGCCAGAGTGGCAGAGCTTTTCGTTGAACCCGGGCTTGCGCCGGCTTAGCGATTATCAGCGCTGTGCGCCATTTGCCGCCTATGCTGGTGAAAAGGCGCTGTCAAAACGCTACGCCGAGTTGAATCTCACTGCTGTCAGTCTTGAAGGTGACGCAGTGCTGCACACAGGCTTCGGGGCACATGTGGGGCTGCCCGAGGAGCGCCGGCGCAAAAAGCGACGCCGGAAACGTGATCGTATCAAGCTGATTGTGGTGTTGGTGGCGGGGGTGGTCCTGGGCGCAGGAGTGGGCTTCTTTGCACATTGACTTGGTCTGTTTGCTGATAATCCGCTCCGAAAGAGGGGGTAACGCCCCGTGAATATCGTCAATATCATGTGGGCGGGCGGCGCCCCGTATGTTTCGGTGCACAAGGTGCATCAGCAGATACTTTCTCGCGCAGCGCCGAATGCTTCAGTCACCAGTTGGCTGTTGCAGGGGCATGGTTCTTGTTGCAATGACAGTTCGACCCGCGAGTGGCAGTTGTCTCAGCGTCTTCTCAAGGGCAGGCATGTCTGGAAACTGCTGCATCCGTGGATGCGCAGCCGTTTTCGTAATGCATTGAAGCAGGCCGGGACTCAAGTGGTGTTGCTCGACGGTCTGGGGGTGTCGCGCCTGGTTTTGCCGGTGTTGCGCCAGCTTCCGCAGGTGCGGGCGACCATTGTCTTTCATGGCAAGACGCGCCTGCATCGTGGGGACATTGCGTTGTTGCGCAGTTTTCAGACGCCACAAGTCACGCTCGTCGCCGTCTCACAAACCTTGGCCGACGACTTGCAGCGGGACCTTGGCGTACCGGTGCAGGTGTTGCGCTCGGCGCTTGAGCCAGAAAGCTTTCGCCAGGTGTTGCTGGAGCGAACGGCAGCCCGGCAGTCCCTGGGATTACCGTTACAAGGTGTGCCGGTTTTTGGCGCCGTCGGACGCCTGGTCGACAGCAAGGGCTTCGATCATCTGATAGATGCATTTGCCTTGGCCCGCCAACGTCAACCCGATATTCACCTGGTTATTCTCGGTGAAGGCAACGAGCGGCCGGTGCTCGAATCACGCATCAGGGCGCTGGGATTGGAAGCGGTCGTGACGCTTCACGGTCACTGTCGTGAGCTGTCCAGCCTCTATCGGGCATTTGACTGGGTGCTGATTCCTTCCCGGTCTGAAGGTCTGGGACTAGTTCTGCAGGAGGCAGTAATGGCCGATGTGCCGGTGCTGTGCAGCGACCTGTCGGTGTTTCGTGAGCAACTAGGTGATACTGGCGGCTATATTGCCGTTGGTGATGTGGCTGCCTGGGGAGAGGCAATTGCCGACTGTGTGTCGCGAGATGGTAAGCAAGTGGCCAAGGCGCAGTATCAGGCCTTGGCCCCTGAACAGGCCTGGCAGCGTTTCAGTCAACTCTCCGGGAGGTTGCTGGGTAAGCCTTGAGGGGCTCAGCCCAGCAAGCGGCTTTCCAGCTCAGCGAGCGGGAATTGATCTTCTAGACGCTCCCGGGCGATGTAGCGGGCGAAATGTTGCACGTTTCGCCTGACCATGCGCTTAGAGAGTGGTGCCCGCATAAAACGCATGTCGGCAACATCAATCAGACCCAGTTCCTGTTCCGGTGTCACGACGATGTTGCCCAGGTGCAGCGAGCGAAAGTAAATGCCCGCCTTGTGTAACCTGCGTACCAGCGCCACCAGCTCTGGTAGGCGCTCCTGCCAGCTGAAGCCAGTTTTGCGGGACAATTGGCTGAGGGTTTCTCCTGGCAGTGGTTGATACAATACTGCCGTCATTCCCGGAGCATCCAGCTTGTAGTACTTCAACACCTTAAGCGTAGGTATCCCTTTTTCCTTCAGCTGCTTCGCATTGTCGATGAAGCGTTGGGAATACGGGCGCAGCAAGGCAGATGAAATTAACCGCTTGCGCCTGAAGAGTTTAAGGATATTGCCGTCATTGAGCAGGTACACTTTGGCGCCATAGCTATCAGCCTCCAGCACTTTGGCGCCAAGGATGAGCTGGTTGAGGTCGACCTGGTGTAGCCGGGAACATTGCATGGATAGAGGCCTTGCCAACGGGCGAGCAAAAGGACCGGTAATAATGCCGAAAAATTTGCTGATGCACCATGCCGGTGTTGTTGATGCGATGAGAGTGGGCTGAACTCGGGAGGTCCCCGGGTTGGTTCTGTTGGTGGCCTGGGGGCGTGCTCGTCGCCCGGGCTGTGATAAAATTTCCGGTTCAATCTGAACAGCGAGCTCGACGATGGCCGAAACACCGCTAAAGGCGGAGCAGCAGAGCAGCTCCAGCCTGAAAATCTACTTCCGGCTGCTGAGCTATGTGAAACCCTATATCGGCATTTTTATGCTGAGTATCCTCGGTTTCATCATCTTCGCCTCCACCCAGCCAATGTTGGCCGGGATTCTCAAGTATTTCGTCGATGGCTTGAGCAACCCTCAGGCAGTGTTGTTCCCTAATGTTCCGTACCTGAAAGATTTGCAGCTCCTGCAGGCTGTGCCGTTGCTGATCGTACTGATCGCCGCCTGGCAAGGCCTGGGGTCGTTCCTGGGTAACTATTTTCTGGCCAAGGTTTCGCTCGGGCTGGTCCATGACCTGCGTGTCGAGTTGTTCAACAAGCTGCTGGTGCTGCCGAACCGCTACTTTGACAACCACAACTCCGGTCACCTGATTTCGCGTATCACCTTCAACGTGACCATGGTCACCGGTGCTGCCACCGATGCTATCAAGGTGGTGATCCGTGAAGGCCTGACGGTGGTCTTCCTGTTCGCCTACCTACTGTGGATGAACTGGAAACTGACCCTGGTGATGCTGGCTATCTTGCCGGTCATCGCCATGATGGTCAGTACCACCAGCAAGAAATTCCGCAAGCAGAGCAAGAAGATCCAGGTGGCCATGGGCGATGTCACCCACGTGGCCTCGGAAACCATTCAGGGCTACCGCGTGGTCCGCAGCTTTGGCGGTGAGAGCTACGAGCAACAGCGTTTTGCCAATGCAAGCCAGAGCAACACCGACAAGCAACTGCGCATGACCAAGACCGGCGCGGTGTACACGCCGATGCTGCAGCTGGTGATCTATTCTGCGATGGCCACGCTGATGTTCCTGGTACTGTTCCTGCGTGGGGATTCCACGGCAGGTGATCTGGTTGCCTATATCACTGCCGCAGGCCTGCTGCCCAAGCCAATCCGTCAACTGTCGGAAGTCAGCTCAACGATCCAGAAGGGTTTGGCCGGTGCCGAAAGCATTTTCGAGCAGTTGGATGAAGCGCCAGAAGTCGATAACGGTACGGTAGAACTGGAGCGGGTAGAGGGGCGCCTCGAAGTGCGCAACTTGAACTTCACGTATCCGGGCACTGAGCGTCAGGTTCTGACTGACATTTCCTTCACTGCTGAACCGGGACAGATGATCGCCCTGGTGGGGCGTTCGGGCAGTGGCAAGTCAACCCTGGCTGCGCTGATTCCGCGGTTCTATCACCATGATCAGGGGCAGATCCTCCTCGATGGCGTAGAGATCGAGGACTATCGTTTGCGCAACCTGCGCCGCCATGTGGCTCAGGTGACCCAGCATGTCACCCTGTTCAACGATACCGTGGCCAATAACATCGCTTATGGTGATCTGGCTGGCGCGCCACGTGCGGATATCGAGGCGGCAGCTGCTGATGCCTATGCCAAGGAGTTTGTCGATCAGCTACCCAAGGGTTTCGATACCCAGGTGGGTGAGAACGGTGTGTTGTTGTCCGGCGGCCAACGCCAACGCCTGGCTATTGCCCGGGCCTTGCTCAAGAACGCTCCGCTGCTGATTCTCGATGAAGCAACTTCGGCCTTGGATACCGAGTCCGAGCGGCATATCCAGGCAGCGCTGGATCATGTGATGAAAGGCCGTACCACGTTGGTCATCGCCCACCGCCTGTCGACCATCGAGAAGGCTGACATGATCCTGGTCATGGATCAGGGCAAGCTGGTCGAACGCGGCACCCATACTGAGCTGCTGGCTGCCAACGGCTACTACGCCAGGCTCCATGCCATGGGCCTGGACGAACCGGCCAAGGCCGATATCACCTGAGCCTGTCGCCGGAGCCCGCCCTGGGCTCCGGCCACGTCCTGCAATAGCTTGTCGATACGGCGGTAATCAAGCGTTTGCCTTGCCTGTGCTAATATCCGCCCCTGTTAATTTTGTATATATGGGTTGCCCATGAAGTTGTCCATGCCGCGTTTCGATCAAGCCCCGGTACTGGTGGTGGGCGATGTCATGCTCGACCGCTACTGGCATGGCGGTACCTCACGGATCTCGCCTGAAGCACCGGTGCCGGTGGTCAAGGTCGAACAGATCGAGGACCGTCCTGGTGGTGCGGCCAACGTTGCCTTGAACATTGCCGCCCTGGGTGCTCCTGCTTCACTGGTTGGTGTTACCGGCCAGGACGAAGCCGCTGACAGCCTGGCCAACAGCCTGCAAGCGGCGGGTGTACGCTCGATCTTCCAGCGCATCGCGCACCAGCCGACCATTGTCAAATTGCGGGTCATGAGCCGTCATCAGCAACTGCTGCGTATCGATTTCGAAGAACCTTTCGCCACCGATCCACTGTCGCTGGGTGCTGAAGTCGAAACCCTGCTCGACGGGGTCAAGGTCTTGGTGTTGTCGGATTACGGCAAGGGTGCACTGAAGAACCATCAGAGCCTGATCCAGGCGGCGCGGGCCAAAGGGATTCCGGTGTTGGCCGATCCCAAGGGCAAGGATTTCTCGATCTACCGTGGTGCCAGCCTGATCACCCCGAACCTCAGCGAGTTTGAAACCATCGTTGGGCGCTGCGCCGATGAGGCTGAGCTGGTGGCCAAGGGTGCCCAACTGATGAATGAGCTTGAGCTGGGTGCCCTGCTGGTTACGCGTGGCGAGCACGGCATGACCCTGCTGCGCCCGGACCATCCGGCCCTGCACTTGCCAGCCCGTGCCCGCGAAGTGTTTGACGTCACCGGTGCCGGCGATACGGTAATTTCGACGCTGGCCGCTGCTATCGCCGCCGGTGAAGAGCTGCCCCATGCCGTGGGCCTGGCCAACCTGGCAGCTGGCATCGTGGTCGGCAAGCTTGGTACCGCTGCTATCAGCGCACCCGAACTGCGCCGGGCCATCCAGCGCGAAGAGGGCTCTGAGCGCGGGGTGCTGAGCCTCGATCAGTTGTTGCTGGCTATCGACGATGCCCGTGCGCACAACGAGAAGATTGTGTTCACCAATGGCTGCTTCGACATTCTCCATGCCGGTCATGTGACCTATCTGGAGCAGGCACGTGCTCAAGGCGATCGACTGATTGTTGCAGTCAATGACGATGCGTCGGTCAGTCGCCTGAAAGGGCCGGGTCGACCGATCAACAGCGTTGACCGGCGTATGGCCGTGCTCGCAGGCCTGGGCGCGGTGGACTGGGTCATCAGCTTCCCTGAGGGCACGCCGGAAAACCTTCTGAGCGAGGTCAAACCGGATGTACTGGTCAAGGGTGGGGATTATGGCATCGACCAGGTGGTCGGCGCGGACATCGTCAAGGCCTACGGCGGCACGGTGAAAGTGCTGGGGCTGGTTGAGAACAGCTCGACCACGGCCATTGTCGAAAAAATCCGCAAGCACTGATAAAGCCTGTAGCCGCTGCCGCCAGGCTGCGATCGGCTGCGAAGCAGTCGTCATTCTGTTTGGCGGCCGTTTCACGGCCGATCGCAGCCTGGCGGCAGCGGCTACGAATCAATAGCGTGTCACTTGTGTAGCCCGCGCGCCATCTGCAGCAGCTCCCGCGCTTTGCCTGTCAACCGTTGCAATCCGGTGTCGGGTTTCGGCGTCACCAGCCCTTGTTGGCTGACCCAATCCTTCCAGCGAATCCGCTCATCCCTGACCAGCCAGCCTTCCTGCCGGGCGAAGCTTTCTGCCAGGTACAGCCCCCGGGTGCTTGCCGGCAGTAAACGGTCTTTCTTCAGTGTGTACAGTTCGGCACGGGGATGACCATCCTCCAGCGGCATCAGGTACAGGTCAGGACGGCTGCGATTGAGCCTGGCCACCAGTTGGTCACCTTCAAGCCGCTCATCGACATGAAACAAGCTCAGCGATTTTGCTTCGCGCGGCACCTGCAGGCGCAAGTCGTAGATCAGTTGCAACGAGGCGGTTGGCAAGTGCACGTAGGCCCGCGGCCGCTCCAGTAGTTGCAGGTTGGCGCAGCGCACAGGGCGTGCGGCGCCGGATTGTGGCGTGAGGATGAAAGGCAGTGCCTCACGGTAATGCAGGGCGTCAGCATACGGGGCCGGCAGCCAGGTGTCGTTGAAACGCCCGCCAAGCCAGCCCTCCGGGGTTTCCAGCAGGCACTCTTCAGCGACTTCCTGGATGGCCGTGTGCAGTGGCAGGTTCAGCTCCTGAGCAGGGACATAGCCGGAGATAAGCTTGAGCACCACATCACCGCGATCCTGCCGCTGCTGGCGCACCAGTACCCAGTAATCGCGGTTTTGCCAATGCAGTGTCAGTCGCACCGACACGCCGAGATTGGCCAGTTCAACAGCGAAACGTTGACTGTCCTGCAGCTGAATCTGCTTGCGCCGCTGCTGGGTCTGAACGAAATTCTGAGGCTTGCCGATGCTTTGATAGCACAGCCCCTCGGGGCTGGCTTCGACATGCAGGGGCAGGGTCTTGAAGTTGCTCGGGTTCTTGCGGATCAGCGTTCGCGGCATGTCGGCTCCTTCTTGCGTTGGGGTCGGCCGCGACGGCGGCGCTGGCGTCAGCTCCTGAGTATGGCGGCAACAGTAGCGACGTTATGGGCCAGGTGTACAGGGTTGATAGTGCCGACGATGGCACTGCTCACGCCAGGGTGGGCAAACAGTAGATCGAAGCTGGCACGCACCGGGTCGACACCCGGGCTCAGGCACACGTGGCCGCTGGCCAAGGCCTTTTTTACCAGAATGGCTTTACCATGCTCGGCGGCATAGTCGAGCACCACGCGTTCGTTCTGTTCGTTCAGATTGTAGGTGACCATCGCACAATCGCCGCGCTCTAGTGCCTTCAAACCACCCGCTGCGGTTTTGCCGGACAAGCCGAAACCGCCGATCTTGCCTTCCTGCTTCAAGGCTTCGAGTGTCTGGTAAACCTCTTCGTGTTCGAGGATGTGCAGGTCGTTGCCGTCGGAATGGACCAGCACCAGGTCGATGTGGTCGGTTTCCAGGCGCTTGAGGCTGCGTTCGATGGAGAACCGCGTGTGCGCGGCGCTGAAGTCGAAGTGCGATTGACCGTCGTTGAACTCTTCACCCACCTTGCTGACGATTACCCACTGCTCACGCTGGCCGCGCAGCAGCGGGCCGAGGCGCTCTTCACTGCGGCCATAGGCCGGTGCGGTATCGATCAGGTTGATGCCCAGATCACGTGCCTGGGCCAGCAGCAGGCGGGCCTGCTCGTCGTCGGGTATGGTGAAGCCATTGGGGTATTTGACCCCTTGATCTCGGCCCAGTTTGACGGTGCCCAACCCCAGCGGAGAAACGCGCAGGCCGGTACTGCCCAAAGGGCGGTGCAGATCGTGAAGGGTAGGCAGGCTCATGGCAGCAATTGCTCCCAAACCGGCACAGCCAGCGATGGCTTGGGCAGATCGGGTAGGGCAGTGTGCGCGCGGGGCTTGATGCCATCACGTTCGAGGTTGGCCAGGACCCGGTCAGCAAAGTCCGGCGCCAGCGCAAGTTTGGTCGGCCAGCCAACCAGCAGGCGGTTCTGTTCGGCGAGGAAGGCGTTGTCCGGGCGCACCAGCCCCGACTGCGCGGGCTCAGCGCGATCAATGCGTACAGTGGCCCAGCGTACCTGGCTCAGGTCGATCCACGGCAGCAGGCTGGCGACTTCCTTCTTGGCGGCCGCAATTTGAGCTTCTGGTTCGCGGGCCACACCGTCGGCTTCGGCAAGATCACCGCCCATGTACCAGACCCACTGGCCGTCGGCTGCAGGGTGACTGGTTACCGTGATGCGCGGTTTGGGGCCTCCGCCCAGGCAATGGGCATACAGCGGTTTGAGGCTGGCGCCTTTGGCAATGACCATATGCAATGGGCGACGTTGCATGGCGGGCTGGCTCAGGCCGATCATCTCAAGTAGCGCAGCATTGCCCGCACCTGCGCTGAGTACGATACGCTGGGCACGAATTTCGCGGCCATCGACGCGCAGGCCGAGCAGTTCGCCCGCATCCTGCAGGGGTTCGATTTGCTCGCCAGCCAGCAGGCTGTCACCGGCCAGGTCGGCGAGTCGGGCCAGCAGGCTGGGGACATCGACGACCAGCTCCGCCAGGCGATAGACTTTGCCTTTGAAGGCACGGTCTTGCAGCGCCAGCGGCAATTGGTCGCCTTTGACCTGGTCAACGCGACCACGCACGGCCTTGCTGGCGAAGAAACTGGTCAGGTTGCCGGCAATAGTGCCGGGCGACCACAGGTAATGAGCGTCGGATAGCAGGCGCACACCACTGAGGTCCAGCTCGCCGTTGCCGGCCAGGGCCTCGCTCCAGCGCCGCGGCATGTCGGCAATGGCTTCAGACGCGCCAGTCAGCGCGCCATGCAGGGCATACTTGGCACCGCCGTGAATGATCCCCTGAGATTTGAGGGTCTGCTCGCCACCGAGACTGGCGCGTTCCACCACGACCGTCGAATAACCCAGACGACGCAGGCGAGCATTGAGCCAGAGGCCTGCGACCCCTGCGCCGACGATCAATACGTCGGTGGAAATAACGGATGGCATGCATGCACCTCACAAGCTTGGACAGAAGCCCAGTATACAGCCTGTGAGCGGAATCAATGGCCGGCGGTTTTCGAGAACACCTGGATCACCACCACGCCGCCGACAATCATGGCCATGCCGAGCATGGCCGGAATGTCCAGCTTCTGCCCGTAAATCACCAGCGCGGCGACGCTGATCAAGACAATGCCCAGGCCCGACCAGATAGCGTAGGCGATCCCCACCGGAATGCTGCGCACCACCAGGGTCAGCATCCAGAACGCCACGGCATAGCCGCAGACCATCAGCAGCAGTGGCAGCGGCGTGCTCAGGCCTTTGACGGCTTTCATCGAAGCGGTGGCGATGACTTCGGCGCAGATGGCGATAGCCAGGTAGGTGTAGGCGTTCATGGTGGTTCCTCTGTTCTGGCTGGGCATTTTAGAGCAAGCCTGGATGGGGTAAAGTCATTACCTATCTTTTTTGGAGATAGGTTACATGGCAGAACAGTGGAACCTGGAGCAGCTTCGGCTGTTTGTTCACGTCGCTGAGCAACGCTCGTTTTCGGCCGTGGCCCGCGCCCAGCGCAAGGCGCAGTCGGCGGTGAGCAATGCGATTGCTCTGCTTGAGGCAGACCTGGGCGTAACGCTGTTCGAGCGCAGCAGTGGTCGCCAACCGCGATTGACCGAAGCCGGCACGGCCCTGCTGGAAGATGCTCGCGAGTTGTTGCGTCAATGCGAGCGTCTGGACGGTCGGGCGCTGGCACTGATGCGCGGGCAAGAAGCGCAGTTGCGTGTTGCCCAGGACGAAGCCATGCCCTATCAACCGGTCATCGATAGTCTGGATGAGTTGGCCCAGCACTTCCCCATGCTTGAAGTGCAACTGGCCAGCGGTGCCCAGGGTGATGTCGCCCGCAAGCTGGTCGAGCGCCGCGCAGACTTGGGGTTGCTGTTTCACCATGAACGTATGCCGCAAGCGCTGGAGCGCCGTGCATTGGGGCACGTGGAGATGGTCACCGTTTGCGCCGTCAACCATCCCCTGGCGCAGTTGGGCAAGGTCAATCGTCAGCAATTGGCGCGTCACCGGCAGTTATTGATTGCCCCACAGCAAAGCGATTACCCCGGTGGTGAGCCGATCAGTCCGCAGATCTGGCGCGCCGACAGTTTCTACGCCATGGCCGAGCTGTTGATGCGTGGCCTGGGTTGGGCCTGGTTGCCGCGTCATGTGGTGCAATACCCGACCTACCATGCGCAGATGGTAGAACTGAGCTGCGAGTGGACGCCACCGGCACTGGTGGTGGAATTGGTCTGGCGACGTGATGAGCCTCTGGGGCCTGCAGCGCAGTGGTTGGCCGAGCGCTTCGCAGTGCACTTGCGAGCGATTGGCTAGTACACTTTGGCGCCATGAACAGAACACTCTATACCCTGCTGTTTCACCTGGGCCTGCCGCTGGTTGCGCTGCGCCTGTTCCTGCGTTCACGCAAGGCCCCGGCCTATGCCCAGCGTATTGGCGAACGCTTCGCCATCAATCTGCCCGCCATGCGCACAGGCGGTATCTGGGTGCATGCGGTGTCCGTCGGCGAAAGTATTGCCGCTGCACCGATGATCCGTGCCCTGCTGCAGGCTTATCCACAGCTGCCGATCACTGTTACCTGCATGACCCCAACCGGCTCTGAGCGCGTGCGGGCGATGTTTGCCGATGAGCCGCGGATCCAGCATTGCTACCTGCCCTATGACTTGCCTTGGGCGGCGGGGCGTTTTCTCGATCACCTTCAGCCGAAGCTGGCAGTGATCATGGAAACCGAGCTGTGGCCCAACCATATCCACCAGTGCGCCAAGCGCGGCATTCCGGTAGCGCTGGCCAATGCGCGGTTGTCGGAGCGCTCGGCACGAGGCTATGCGCGCTTTGCCGGCCTGACTCGGCCGATGCTGGCTGAGATGAGCCTGATTGCGGTGCAAACCGAAACCGAGGCGCAGCGCTTCCTCCAGTTAGGTGCTCGACCCGAATGCGTGCAGGTGACCGGCTCGATCAAGTTCGACTTGAGCATCGATGAGCACCTGCTGCCACGCGCCCGTGACCTGCGTGCGCAATGGCAGGCAAGCCAGCGCCCGCTGTGGATTGCCGCCAGTACCCATGAGGGCGAAGATGAAGTGATCCTCGCCGCACACAGGCAACTGCTCGAGCACCATGCCGATGCCTTGCTGATCCTGGTGCCACGTCATCCAGAGCGCTTCAACAGTGTGTTCGCGTTGTGCCGTCAGCAACTGGCGACGGTTCGTCGCTCCACTGGTGAGCCAGTAACGGCTGACACGTCAGTGTTGCTCGGCGACACCATGGGTGAGTTGCTGTTTCTTTATGCCTTGGCCGACATCGCTTTTGTCGGTGGCAGTCTGGTGCCCAATGGTGGTCACAACCTACTGGAACCCGCAGCGTTGTCGTTGCCGGTGCTGAGCGGCCCGCACCTGTTCAACTTTCTGGAAATCGCGGCGATGTTACGTGAGGCCGGGGCGTTGCAGGAGGTCGATGACGCTCAAGGGCTGGCGGCAGAAGTGCGGCGCTTGATCGAATTGCCACAGGATGCCCAGCGTATGGGTGATGCGGGGCGGGCGGTGATGAAGGCGAATCAGGGGGCGTTGCAGCGGTTGTTGGACGGATTGGAGCGCTTGATATAAGCGCTATTGATTTGTAGCCGCTGCCGTCAGGCTGCGGCTACAACTGTCCAAGCAAGACTTTTAGGGGCGAGCGTTGAAGTTGGCCTGTGCCGCCGCTGCCAGATCAGGTGGCAGGAAGTCCTTGTCCGGGTTGTAGTCCGGCTTCAGGTAGCGGCTCAGGTCGGTCAGGTCCTGTGGGCTCAGGGTGCCCGCCGCCTGCTTCAGGCGCAGATTGTCGAGGATGTAGTCGTAGCGGGTGTTGTTGTAGTCACGCACCGAGGTGTACAGCTGGCGCTGGGCATCCAGCACGTCGACAATGTTGCGAGTACCAACCTGATAACCGATTTCAGTGGCTTCCAGGGCACTCTGGTTGGATATGATCGACTGCTTGCGCGCCTGCACTTGTTCAACGTCGGTGTTGACCGCGCGGTGCAGGTTGCGGGTGTTTTCCACCACCTGGCGACGCAGGCTTTCACGCTGCTGTTCGCTCTGGCTCAGGCGCTGGTACGCCTCGCGTACTTGCGAACTGGTTAAGCCGCCACTGTAGATCGGAATGTTCAGCTGCAGGCCAATCGTCGTCTGCTCGACGTCACCGCTGTAGTTTTGCCCAGTGAGGTTGGGGTTGGTGAAGCCGAGGTTATCGTTGTCACCTTTTTGGTATTGGGCTACCGCATCCAGTGTGGGTGCGTGCCCGGCCTTGCGCTGGCGCAGGGTTTCTTCGGCGGCGCTGACGGCGTAGTTGGTCGCCTGCAGGTTGAGGTTCTGTTTGCCGGCGGTTTCCACCCAGGACTTGGCGTCGTTGGGCACTGGTACCTGCACCGGCAGGGTGTGGCGGATGCCCTGGATCGCGTTGTAGTCGCGGTTGGTCAGGGTGACCAAGGCTTCGAAAGCGTCGTCGACCTGGCGCTGCGCCACAATCCGGTTGGCCCGCGCGGTGTCGTAACTGGCTTGGGATTGCAGGACGTCGGTCTTGTCCGAAAGCCCCACATCGAAACGCTCGTTGGACTGGTCCAGTTGGCGTTTGAACGCGGCTTCTTCCGCTTTGGTCGATGCCAGGTTGTCCTGAGCACGCAGGACGGCGAAATAGTTCTCGGCACTTTGCAGGATCAGGTTCTGCTCTGTGGCCGACAGCTCCAGCGCAGCTTGTTCGTTGACGGCCTCGGCGGCCTGCAGCTGGAACCAGCGATCGGCGCGAAAGACCGGTTGAGCCAGGGTCGCAGACCAGGAATTACCGCTGCGGTTGGAGGTGATCGATGGATCGTCGATTTTGGTCCGGGAATTCAACATCTCGGCACCGGCCGAGAGATTTGGCAACAGGCCGGCACGGGCCTGGGGTACCACTTCCTTTTGTGCGCCATAGTTGGCGCGGGCGGCGGCGAGGTCGGCGTTGTTGTCCACGGCCTCCTGGTAAACGCTGACCAGATCGGTTTTCGCTGACAAGGGCACGTCTGCTGCCCAGGCCATTCCGTTGGTAGCACAAGACACGGCAAGGGCCAGTGAAAGTTTGCGCAGCATAGGGCGATCCTTGAACAATTGAGTGTTTCTGAGCCGGAGAGTGTAGATGCGCAGACACTTTGCAACAATCTGCCATTTGCGCCATTTATCGTGCCCGTGTTTGTACTATTGGCTTTGCGGTTAAGTCCAGTCTAGACTGAGCGCGTTCTTGTCGGGGTGCCTTGCGTTGAGGCTGAGATCGGATAATCCGGATCCCGTTGAACCTGATCAGGTTAGTGCCTGCGTAGGGAACAAGATTTCTCGCTTTCCCGGCGAGTCTC
>Ga0247821_10000730_pt1 | contig 18258 bp, 21 predicted proteins | sample 13C_Glycerol_Day_FD_192481 | JGI IMG/M metagenome (GOLD analysis project Ga0247821, IMG submission 192481) | Soil microbial communities from agricultural site in Penn Yan, New York, United States - 13C_Glycerol_Day14 | ecosystem: Environmental > Terrestrial > Soil > Agricultural land | place... | reverse complement strand
CAGCCAAGGCGCGCTTCTTGTTGTCGTCCATTGAAATCCTCACGTGTTCGACTTGGCCCTGACGGCCGGAATACCTGTATAAGTAGCCAGTATTATTCCACAGGCAAGCGCCCGCGCAAACCCCTGTCTTCGATTTACTCGGCACCAAGCTGTAACAAGCCGTCTAACGCGGCGATCACCGTCTGTCGGCGTACCGCTTCGCGGTCGCCATCGAACTGGCGCCGCTCGCTGAACACGCGGCTACCGTCACCCCAGGCCAGCCACACGGTACCCACCGGTTTGGCCGGCGAACCACCGTCCGGCCCGGCAACCCCGCTCACCGCCACCGCAAAGCGCGCGCCGCTGGCTGCCTGGGCACCACGGACCATGGCCTCGACCACTTCCTGGCTGACTGCGCCAACCTCGGCGAACAGCGCCGCAGGCACGTTCAACTGGCGAGTTTTCTGGGCATTGGAATAGGTCACATAGCCAGCCTCGAACCAGGCAGAGCTACCGGGCACGCGGGTGATGGCTTCGGCTATGCCTCCGCCGGTGCAGGACTCAGCAGTGGTGACCTGCGCGTTGAAGCGGCGCAAATGTTCGCCTAGGCGGGTGGCGAGGACGGTGATCGGGTCCATGTCGGGGTTCCTTGACGGGAGTGGGACACCGTAGCATTTTTGCGGCTTTCGAGTGCAAGCCTTACAGGCGCCAGACGCGTCGAGACAGGCACTAAAGCTCACCACGCACCTCCCGCACATAAGCCTGGCAGGCCCGTAACGCAATCAATCCCCGGTCCCCCTCATCGGTGATGGCGATAATTCGTCGAGCATGCGTCGGCTCAAGTCCGGCACGTACGGTTGCATGATCCACGCCGCCGGCGCTGGCGGCGGCAGACACTGTGTCGAGGAGGGTGTCGCGTTCGACCAGGACCGACAGGCGCAGATCGGCAGTAGCAAGGCGATCACGCAGGCGAGCCTGAGACTGCTGAACATCGGCAAGTTCCTTGAAATGACGGGTTTCACTTTCTTCCAGGCGTCGTTCGAGCATCTGACGCCGCTCACGTTCGGCGAGCAGCCGGGAAGCCTCGGCGTCCGCCTGGGCTTGCGCCTGTTGCGCCAGCTGCTGGCCACAGCGCCAACCCTGAACCTGCCAGGCCAGCGCTGCGGACAGCAGAAGCAAGCCCCCGCCCAGCCCCAGTTGCCACCGGCTCAACACAACACCTCGCGGGCCCGCGCCCAAAGCTTGAGGCGATCATCCAGCCCATTGAGCCCACCATTGATATGGCGCGTGATGCGATTGAACTCGCCCCGGTCAGCCAGGGCATTGAGCCCACGCGAATGCCAGAACCATGCCGCTGATTCACAGGCCCAGCGTGGTTGTTCGAGCAGTTGCGGTTGCGCCAGCAAGCGCTGATCGCCAAACAACGCGCGGCTGCAGGCCAGGTAATTGTTGCGCCCGGTAACCTGGATCAGACCGCGCCCGCAATACAGCTGGCCATCGCCATCAGCCTGGGGTGTATTACCCAGGCGCAGGGCCAGGCTGCCGGTGTCATAGCGGGCCAGGTAGCGGTCATTGCCCAGCTCCTTCACATGACGGAACTGGCCTGACTCATGGCCGACCTGGGCGATGAACGCCGCCACGCGCTTGGGGTTGTCAATTTCCCAACGTGGCAGGCTTAGGTTCAGTGCAGAAAGAAAAACGCCCGCTACAGGGCGGGCGTTCGGCAAAATGTGTAGCAATTGCGCTTCAGTGAGCATGTCTGACACTCCTTTGCATCACCCTCAAGCCTTGATGGCGGCCTGGCGGTGGGGCGCTGCGCCCTTGGTCTTTACCTTGCCTGACTTGCCGCCATTGCCTTGCACGGTGGTGCGCCAGCCCGAGCTGGTGAACACGTGCTCCACCGAGTCGATCTGGTACTGCCCGTCGAGGCCATCGACAAAACCTTGCAAGTCGATGCTGCGCTCGGCGAACAGGTCGGTGCGCCCGGGCAAGTCCAGGCGCACATGGGCGGTATCGCGGTTGAAGCTGGCCAAGCGAGCCCTGGCTGCCTGCTCGGCGGCAGCACGGTTGGGGTAAAGGTGACGGTCGGTATGCACCGGCCGTTGCCCCTCAGCGGCCTCATCGTTGACCAGCTCGATGGTCCGCACCTCGCCACTGGCTACGTCAAGATGACGGGTGCGCACAGCCTTGCGCGCAGCCTTGTCATCGAGGCGGAAGTACCATTGGCTGACCTCGCCACGGGCGATGCCGACCACGCCCAGGGATTTGCCACTGGCGCTCTGCCCGCTCTGGCGCGGCAGCACCAGCAATTGGCCATTTGCCACCTTGGCAGTGCTGTCGAATTGGCGCGCCAGGCGGGTGATGAAATTGAAGTCCGATTCGTTGACCTGATCCACCCGCGGCACCAGCGTGGGCACCGGGCAGATTGCCTGCCAGCCATTGCGTGCGCCGATTTCGGCGACGATGCGCTGCAAGGGTACGGCCTCCCAGCTCCCGTTGCGGATGGTCCGGCCACTGCCGCGCAGATCGCTGGCCTTGCCACGGATCACCAGGGTGTCGGGTGGGCCGAGCAACTCGACTTCATCGACGGTGTAACGCCCCAGCCGGGTCAACGGCTGGCCGGCGTAACCCAGATGCACCTCGATCAGGGCGCCACGAGCCGGCACGGCCACAGTGCCGTCTCGTGCATCGATGCGCAGCTCGAAGTCATCCGATTCCATGCCCGGCCTGTCAGTGGAACGCAGCAGCAACAGGCGATCGTTGATCAGCGCAGTGATGTCCTTGCCGTCGGCGTGGATGCGAAATTGTGGCTGCATGGCATCAGCCCCACAGGTGTATGGCGTTGGCCGGTGACAGCACCAGCGCCGGCAAGCGGAGCGTCACGCCGCTGCGAAATGGCTGAGACTCATCGGCCAACCCCTGGTTGGCTTGCAACACCGCTTCGACGCTGCCATCGAGATGCCCGTAATAATGGTGACAGAGGGTGTCGAGCAGGTCGCCCTCAGACGTTTTGCAAGTCTTGTCCATAACTGACGAACTCCAGTGAGAAACCTTGTTTGCGCGCAATGCCGCCAGCCAGCAAGGCGCCCTGCTCTTCCTCGATGCGGGTCAGGCACCAGGTGCCAAGCACTTCGCCATAGCCGGTGGTCAAAGACAGGGGCAGCAGTTGGCGGCCGATGCCACGCAGGGCCTGCAACTGGCCCAGTCCGCCCTTGAAGCCCGGGAAGATCGCGCCACGGATATTGATGGTCTCTTCCCCCAGACCCACCGCCTGCTGGGCATTCTCGCGGCTCAAACGTTCTTGCCCAGCCCAGCGAAAGCGCGTTTGCCGGCGCAGTTGATCGAAGGCTGCGGTGTCGAGGTTGAAGTAATACGGCGCTGTGTTGGCCTTCAGCGGCTGCAGTACCAGCAGGTGCGGGAACGGCGTGATCGCTTGCGCCGCAGGTGTGGCGTCAGGCGCGAGGCCAAAGGTCGACAGTACACCGCTGGCGACCGAACGCACATCACCAATCACCCGCCGCACTGCCGCTCCGGCCTTGCCCAGCTGTTCGGTGAAGGCCCCAACGCGATCGCGCACCTTGCGCACCACATCGAGGGTCTGGTCGTACTTGGCGATCACCTTGTCGACGCGCTGCCTGGCCGAGTCCATGGCGCGCAGGGTGCGTTGCAGGCGCTTGCCGATCACCGGGCCGATCCATGGCAGGGCTTCGAGCTCAGCGGCCGCTTCCCTGGTGTGGCCGACCGCCTGGTTCATCGGCTCGAGCATGGCGTCGGCACGCCGACGCCCCGCCTCGCCCGCCTTGACCAGTGCATGCAGGCCACCTTGCAGCTGTTCCAGGTAGGTCATGGGTTCTCCTCATGGCTGTGGTTGATCGACCATCTGGACCGCGCGCGCCTGACGCATCAAGTCGTCGAGCACGCGCCGGGCGATGGCTTCCAGTTGTTGCAGGGTGGTCGGGTCATCGAAACTGTTGTTGAAGGTCACCGGCATGTTGGCGGTGAAGGTGAATTGCTGGTTGATGGAGGGCGTAGCCACAGCCGGTGATGGCGGTGTCGAAATAGCTGGCGGTGCAGGCGTGACGCTTTTCTGCAATCGGCTTGCCTGGTCGGGGAAACCGGCAACGTCCTGGCTCGCCCCAGTCGCATCGAAGCCGGAGACGAATGCCAGGGACTTGCCTGACGCGCCCCCGACCCACTTGACGCCCATGCCGCCCAGGCTCCCCAGCAGGCCGCCGACCGCGCCCCCGATCACTGTACCCATACCCGGTATCACCGAGCCGATCATGGCGCCCGCTGCCGCACCACCGAGCCCACCGACCGATGAACCGGCCAAGCTGCCGACCCGTTGCGCGCTCGAAGTCGCGGTCAACGCTGCCGGAGTGCTGACATTTTTCTGCAATCGGGCTGTCTGGTCAGGGGAGCCGGTAACGCCCTTGCTCATCCCTGGCGTATCGGAGCCGGCCACGGATGCCACAGCCTTGCCTAACGCGCCGCCGACGAATTCACCGCCCATGCCGCCCAGATAACCACCACCCAGGCTCCCCAGCAGGCCGCCGATGGCGCCACCGATCACTGTTCCTAAACCGGGCACCACCGAACCGATCATGGCACCGGCTGCCGCGCCACCGAGCCATCCGGCCGAAGAGCCGGCCAAGCTGCCACCCAGCCCGCCGAAAGCCTCGCCATAGCCTTCCAGCTTCTCTTCGGGCGTGGCGTCGCCCTGGTAGATATCGGCCACCTGCAGCGAGGTATCCAGCACTGCCGTCAGTGGCGCGCGCTTGAACAGCGTTCCTGCCAATGGCAGCTGCCTGCCTGTGGCGATCAAAGGTAGCGAAGCCCCCCTCTCGGAAGCAGCTTGCGCCTCGGCCGCCAAAGGCGTTCCTTTGCTGTGTGGCGTGGGCTCATCCTCCTGCGCAAACCAGTTGAACAGCGCACCGCCGACCTGATCACCCGCAGCCTCGCCCACCTGGCCGCCAAACCTGGCCCACTGCTCTTGCGCGGTCTCTTCCTCCTTCTGCTCTGCCGCCTGTTGAGCATTCTGCTTCCGTGCAGCTTCTTTTTGCGCCTTGATTTGAGCCTTGCGCCTGCTTTCACGTCTGCTCTGACGTTTCCCTCTGCTTGTACCTGTGCTCGAGGTTCTGCCTATCGCTTTACCTTTGCCTTTGAACAGCAGAGGTGCCATCGCGCCCAGCACGCGACCGCCGATTTCGCCGACTGCAGCGCCGACGCCGCGTGCCCTTTCTTCGCCGTCCTCAGCGCTGATTAGCACCTTGGCCAGCTTGCCGAAGGTTTCGACACGGTTGTCCCGCCACTCCTTCGAAACACGCTCGCGTATCGCACGCTGTCGTTCCGGCGGCAGCTTGCGCATGACGCCAGCGATAGCAACCCCACCACCCCCGGCGGCCATCGCGAGGGCCTTGCCGAGGTTGCCCGAGTCGTCACCTGCATCCGTGCCGGGTGCCTGCCCGGGAGCCTGCGCGAGGGCCTGCGCAGGCGCTTGCAGCTTGCCGGGTCCCACTGACCCCTGCACGACCGAGTGCCACTGCTGAAAGACATTGACCGTCATCTGGCCCTGCAGCGGCTTGAGCTGCGCCAGCCCGGCAATCACCTGGTCCAGCATCAGGTAATGCTGGCGTAAACGCTCAACGGCATCGGCCTCATCGCCCAACCCGGCGATGGGCCCTTCCTCTTGCTGTTCCTGGTCCAGCGCCAGCTGGCGTTCGACCTGACGTACTTTGCCGAGCTCCAACCCCAGCCGGATCACTTCGCCGATGAGCCGGCCAAGCCGGGTGCCGTCAGCCTGCCGGCGCAGGCGTTCGACGTCCCGGCGCAGCAGTTCGATGGCCTGGCCCACAGGGTTCATGACGGTGACGCCGAGCCCGAGCGAGAACACCTCTGTGTTCGCCATAGGTTCCTCCTTGTCACGGGGCGAGCCACCAGACCATGTCGCTGTACGACATGGTCATGATCTCGCTCGCAGAAAAATTCAGCTCCTTGGCCAGCCGCCGGGCGGCGGCCTTTTGCCGGCCCGGGTCAAAGTTCGTCGTCCTGCACCAGGCGAAAATAACCGCTTTGCAGACGGCTATAGTCCTTCAGGGCCAGGCCTTCGAGGTCCTTGATGCCAACCTCGGCCAGCGACGCGAACAGGTTCAGTTCGCGCTGCTCGTCATCATCCACACCCCCGGCATGGGCGTTGCGGATGTCCCGCACGGTCGGTGCCCGCAGCGACAGGCTGTCGACCTGAACACCATTGGCTTCGCTGGGGCGCGACAGGCGCACGGTGACGCGATCGGCGCTCAGGGTCAGCCATTGAGGCTGCTTCTTCACTTGAGCCATGGTCATCTCCTTACAAGCCGAGCGCGGCACGCTGGGCAGCCAACTGGTCGACGCCATCGATCACGCGCTTCATGCCCAGCGCGTCGATTTCATAGATCAGGCGGCCATCGACTTCGAGCTTGTAGTAGGTCAGGCCGACGCTGTGCTTGATCTCGGCCTTGTCACCGGACTTCCAGTCACCCATGTCGATTTCCTTGAGCGTGCCACGCAGGGTCACCACTACCGGGTTGATCTTGCCCTTGAGGCCCTTGAAGGCGCCGCGGAACGTACCGTTGAAGCCACTGCCGTCGGCCAGGCCGAAGAACTTCAGCGCTTCGCGGCGCACACCGGTGGTGGTGAAGGCCGCTTCCTGCTTTTCCATGCCCAGGTCCATTTCGACCGGCATGTCCATGCCGCCGGGGCGGTGTTCCTCCATCTTCAGGGTGAGTTTGGGCAGGGTCAGGCTAGGTACATCACCCTGGAAGCTGACGCCATCGACGAACAGGTTCAGGTTGGCCAGGGTTTCGGGAATCATTGCCATGTAAATGCGCTCCTTAAGCGGCGGAATCGAGGACTTCGGTCAGCCACTGGTTGGTGACTTCGACACGGAAATTGGGGTTTTCGGCAGGCGGCACGTCGGTGAAACGAATGTTCCAGTACACCTTGCCCTGCTCGAGCTGGCTGGCGGTGTTCAGCTCCGGGTCGGCGAAGACCTCGAAATTGATGATCGCGCCCTGGTTCTTCAGGTCACGCATGAAGGCCTGCAGGCCCTCGGTGACGTCCTTGACGTAGGTGGCGGTGATGGCGCGGTCGACGGCCCACTTGTGGCCGTAGAGGATCGCGTCCATGACGATGTCCATGGTCCGTACTCGGGTGACGAACGCCCATTTCGGGTCGCTCGACAGGGTGCGGTTGCCCCACAGGCGGAAGCCGTCATCGCGGATGATGGTGGCGATGTTGGCGTTGTTCAGCAGGTTGGCGCGGCAGCTGTCATCGCCATCGAGAAACTCCACCGGGCGAGTGGTGCCGGTGATGCCGACGAATTCCTTGTTCGAGGGCGAGGCCCAGAAACCGTATTCGCGATCGGTCCAGGCGAACAGGCCGGCGACCCAGGCCGAACCGGGTGCATCGACAGTGGCTTCCTCGCCGTTGTCCCAGTACTGCACGCCCGGGTCGACCAGGAAGGCGCGTTTGGCGCCGAAGTTCTTCGCGTAGTCGATGGCCGCCTGGTCGGTGGTGTTGGGGCCGTCGATGATGGCGATGCCGCGCAGCTTGTCGGCCAGGGCCACCAGTGCCGTGCCCACCGCCTGGGTAGCGCTGTGGCGCGGGGCAGCCAGCAGGCGTGGCTGGGCGTTGAAACGGCTCTTGCCGTCGAGCAGCGCCTGCAGGCCGGTGCGTTTGCCGTCGGCCTGCACCGTGCCGATGATCGCGGCGGTCTGCTCCGCTGCATCGTCCAGTCTGGCCACGCCACAGGCGACGATGACCGCCTTGGCACGGGTGTAGATGGCGCGGCAGGCCTTGGTGATGGCGGCGTTTTCGCCAAAGGCCGCAACGGCTTCACGCTCGCTGGTGATCAGTACCAGATCGTTGGCCTTGGCGGTGGCGCCAGCGCCCTCGGTGAAGGTGTCGACCAGACCGATGATCGAAGAGGAAGGCAGCGCGATGCTGCGAGCGCCGGTGTCGACGTTTGTTACGGTGACGCCGTGGAAGAATCCACTCATGTAGGTTTACTCCGGGTTCAGGTATGAAAAGGCCCTGCGGGTGCAGGGCCTGAAGGGTGCTGCCAGAAAAGAAAACGCCCCGGCGGTGCGGGGCGTCATCACGTATATGAATCGATCCAGTCGGGGGCTCCTGGCCGGGCGCTTCGATCTGGAAAGCGTTGGTCTTGTGGCCAGTCACGCAATTGTTGGAGATAGTTGAGCAACTCGAGGAATTGCGCGTCACTGAAAGTCGTCGGTCGCCCCAGCGCTTGCTCGTCTCGATGGCGGTCCCGCAGCCATTGGTACAGGGTAATTTCCGCGTCACGCCAGGCTCGCTCTATCGTCTCCGCATGTTGCCTCGATTGAATCGGCTCGACGAAAACTGCATTTACATAGCGCCAGCCTGCTTGCACCTGCGGTGGGCAGGAGCGCCATTTCAGATCGGGGTGATATCGGCCTTCTGGATCCACCTCGGTTGTTTCCAGCACGACCTCGTCTTGTACTAATGCCCACATTTCTGCACCTAATACGTAATGAAAACACAGCCCGCAGCACCGGCCTGAGAGCGTGTAACGGTCCTGCCGCCACCGCCCATGCCAGGCTGACTGAGAATTGAAATATCGTAAGCGGCAAAAATGCTTTCACCGCCGCCTCCCTGGCCTCCCCAGTTCGTGGTTCCACCGGAACTTCGCAAAGGAGGGAACCCCGAGCCAAGCGATGCGTTGAAATCGCCACCTGCTCCTTGCCCACCCGGCGCACCAACATTCATTCCACCGGCAGTCCCACCCGTTGCAGAACAGAACGCACCGAACGACGAGGATCCACCGGGAACGCCACTCTCACCTTCTCCCGCAACGGCGGTTCCTCCGGCACCGACGGTAATCGTGATGACGCTACCTGGGGTCACAACGCACAAGCGCTTGCTGATCCCGCCGCCACCGCCACCGCCTGGTCCAATGACCGTCGAATCCCTGGCCCCGAAAGCACCACTGCCGCCGCCGCCACGCACTTCCACTTCGACCTTGTGAACGCCATCAGGAACCGACCATTGATAGACGCCTGCTGTTCTGAAACGGACCTGATTACGATATGGCAAGTTGATACTGGTGTTGATGATCTGCCACTCCGTCCAACCGTTTGCATTTTGCATGACGCGGATGGCATGGATTGGCGTCGCGCCCACGGATAGTCCCCCTGTAATACGCTGAACCAGATAGTTGCTTGCGTCAGAGCCCTCAACCACCAGGTTATAGCGAGTCGCCGTCAACCACCCCCTGGGAACATTGGTCAAACCGGCCATGGGCGTTAGATAGTTACCCGGAACAACGTACTGGTTGAGGTCCGTTTCAGCGCTCAAATAGGCTTTGCCAAGCCCGAAGGAGCCGACGACCGCCATGGCCCCCGCTGTTGTATCTGTAGGGGAAACTTGCTTGGGTGTGTTGCCACTTGTCCATAACAGTGCCCAGTCGTTCCACTGCGCAGTGTTGCCAATCCGGCTTCGAATGAATGTCAGCGGTTCGCCGCTTGTCAGGGTGTCCCAAAGCTGGGTAGCCCCGACAGTACTCGACCGATGAATGTGCATGATCTGGCCTGAGGCAAGCACTTGGCCTGAAACCGGATGCTTCGGCTTCATACCGGCAGTATCTTGGCCAACGACGTAAAAACCGCTGGCTGATACCTCATCGATATTCGTTATGGGCGCAGAAGGCGCACCGATGCCGAAGAGCGCCATGGCCGAGCGAACGAACGCGGTGGTAGCGATGCTCGTATCATTATCAGCGGCTGCAGGCGTAGGGGCCTTAGGGTCGCCAGTGAACGATGGGCTGGCCAATGCGGCTTTTTTGGCCAGTTCATTTGCCATGGTGGTCGCGAAGTTTGGGTCATCCCCTAGCGCGGCAGCCAGCTCATTCAAGGTATCGAGCGTACCTGGAGCGGAAGCAACCAGGTTGGCTACAGCCGTCATTACGAACGCCGTATTCGCCAACTGCGCGTTGTTCGTTCCGGGATTGGCTGTTGGCGCGGTGGGAAGCCCGGTCAATGCAGGGCTCGCCAGCGGTGCCTTCAAGGCAAGCGATTGGTCGATTTGACTCTTGGTGTACACATCGGTCAAACCGTAACCGGCGACGGTGTCAGGATTAGTGGCTGCGACTACCCGGCCATACGTATCGACAGTCACACTGTGGTAGGTTCCCGCAACGACTGCGGTACGCCCGAACGCCATGACAAAGCTTAACGCAGTAACACCCAACGCGATTGGCCCGTCGGTGGTCAGTTGCCAGGCACTGTCGCCATTGGCAACCCCTTTTTCCACCAGAACCATCAATCCCGGCGTCACCTTGGCATCGGTATCGGCATCGCTACTGCGACTCCAGGCCCCGGCAGCAACCTTGTAGATCCCATTATCCTTGGCTGCGGTCTGGTTCTTCACCAACACCCGCGCCCCGGTAGTCAGCGCCACGCCATCAACCGTTTGCAACCCGGTCAGGGCAATGTTCGCCGTAGTCGCCGCCACCACCGAATGCTTGAAATCCTGCCTGGCCAGTTCCTCGGTAACCCACTCCCGAGTCGCCAGCACCACCGCCGGGTCGATCTTCAGTTGCACATTGCTGGCGCTGCTGACCACCAGGTTCATCCGCACCACCTGGGTACGTCCCGACCCCTGGCTCAGCAGCGGCTTGTAGGTCGGCGCGCAATTGGCCACGGCAACCATGTCGCCATCGGCATCGTAAAGCGCAATTTCGCGAATCCACTTGCCGCCAACGTCGGCCGGGATGACCTGCTCGGCAATGATGATCGCGCTGTTCTTGTCATCCACCTTCAGCTGGTTCAACGGCGCCCGGCGCCATTCGTTGATCAGGCTGGTCTGGGTGGCATTGGGGGTAGGATCGGTGCCTTTGGCATCGCCGACACCCATCTGGGTGATTTTCCAGGCAATGCCCAAGGCATCGGCATTGGCCTGTTTCGCCGCGCCCACGTTGGTGAGGATGGCGTAGAACTGAGAAGTCTGGTCAACCATGTGCAATGTCCAAGGTATCGATTGTGTGTTCGCGGCCACCGCGCCCCATCACGCCGATGACTTCGATGTCACGGGGCGCCAACGGGTAGATGTCCAGTTCGTCGCCGTCCTGGATCGCGCAGCCGAAATGAAGGGCGCCACGGCTTTCGAGGCTGATCACCAGGCCGGTCAGGTGGCGGCTGACCGGCCGGGCGTCGTCGATCAGGGCAGACAGTTCCTGATAGGTGCTTTCACTGATGCCCGTATCGGAAACGCCGATCTTCAGGGCGAACGTGCCCGCCTGAGCAGGCGGCGTGGTCTGCCACCACTCCTGCACCTCGATCAGGTAGCCGAAGGGCTCCACCACCCGCCGGAGCGCACCCAGGGTGCCTTTGTGGGCATGGACGAAGAACGCCGAGCGGATCACCGAGCGTTTGATCTCATCGCTCCAGCTGTCCTCCCAACGGTCCACCGACCAGGCCCAGGCCAGCTGATAAAGAAGATGCGCCGGGCAGGTATCCGGGTTGTAGAGTTGGCGCAGGCTGACCTTGAGGTCCTCGTCCGCAGCCACTTCGATGGCCCGCTCCAGCGCGGTGCGGTTGAGCGGCAACAGGCTCTGCATATCAGCTACCCCGCTTCAAGGTGAAGCCGCTGCACCAGGCCGCCTGCGCCTTGCTCGGGCGAATGTCGGCCCAGCCATTCAACTCGACCCGGCTGACTCCATCGATGTGCAGTTGCGCATCGATGCCAGAGCGCGCCACTTCCACGCCCAGACGCCTGCGCGGGTTGATCCAGGCCTGCAGGCGGCGCTGGCATTCGGCGAGAATCGCTTCGTACTCCGGGCCGTTGTCGGCCAGATACAGCACGGCATCGATGCGGTAGGGCAACACCTCGGCGCTGCGTACGGTGACCCGGTCGGCAACGGGGCGGATATCATCGTCATCCAGGTAAGTCGCCACCTGCGCCAGCAGTTCGGTACTGGCCTCGCCGTTGCCTTGCAGGCTCAGCACGGTGACATCCACCACGGCCGGCGACGGACTTTCGGCGGTGGCGTCAGCCACCTGTCCCGAAGCGTTGCGGGCATGCAGGATGTAACTGTTGCGCGGGCCGGCCGTGGTCAGGCCTTCATAAACCAGTTGCACCCGCTCGCGCAGGGCATCGTCAGATTCCAGCAACGCCTCGACTGGCGGGACGCTGGCCAGGTCTTCGGCCTCGATCACCAGGCGCTGCAGGCCGACATTGGCCGCCAGCTGGTCAAGGTCATTGCCCTGGGCGTAAGCCAGCAGCAGCGCCTTGGCGGCATCGTTGATGCGTGCCCGGTTGAGCAGTTTGCGGTAGGCGCCGACCTCGAGCAGCTTGGTCACCGGGTCGCTTTCCAGATTGGCGGTCCAGCCGTCGCCGAGGTAGCTGCGGAAAGTGTCCAGATCGGCCTGGTAGAGCGCTTCGTAGTCAAGGTCCTCCAATAGCTGTGGTGCTGGCAGTTTCGACAGGTCGACCTGGCTCATACGCTCACCTCCACCAGCGCGTCGTCGCCCAGGTAGCGGCCGATGAGCGCCAGGCTGACCTGGCCACCGATCACCGCGACTACCTTGACCCGCTGCAGCTGCAGGCGCGGCTCCCAGCGGCCCAGTGCGCGGGCCACCTCGGCCTGCACGGCGCTTTTCCAGCCCTCGTTGACCGGCAAATCGACGAAACGCCGCAGCTGGCTGCCGTACTCCGGTCGCATGCGCCGGCTGCCCAGCGGTGTAGTGAGGATGTCTTCGATGGACTGGCGCAGGTGATCGATGCCGGCCAAGGGCTGACCGGTGCGGCGGTCCATGCCGATCATGGTAAGCTTCCCTGTTCATGGGTATGCATGGCATTCTCCTGATATGAAAAAGCCCGCATGGGCGGGCTCGATTCAGTGTTTGTGGTTGGCCGTGTTGCCGGCGGTATCGATGATCCGCCCACCGCCGTTGATATCACCGCTGACCTGCAGCGGGCCATCGATCGTGACATTGCCGGAGAGGTTGATGGTTGCGGCCTGCAGGCTGATCGCACCGTCGCTGACCTGCACCGTGCCGGCGCCAACCTTGATGGTCGCGCTGCCAGCCGGCAGCTGGATGTCATAGTGGCTGGCCTGCCAGTCGTAGCTGATTGAACCGCCATCGGCGAAGCGCCACACTTCGGTATGCCCACGGTTGTCCGCTGCGCCACCGGCATTGCCATACAGGCCAGGCAGGAAGGTGCCCTGGGCCGGCTCGCCGCTGGGGCTGAGCAACACACCCTGCTCACCCAGACTGGGCGCCCGCCAGTGCCTGGCCTGGCCGGCCGCCTGGGCGTGCCAGCGCAACCAGGCGCTGGTCCAGCCGCTACCGTCGGACACCCGGACCCTGGCCGCGGCAAGGTCCAGCGCAACCACCCGGCAGGGGATGACCATGCACGCCAGCATGCGGTCATGCATTGCTGTGACGTAGCTCATGCCAGGTCCTCCGGCGCAACATAGTGTGCTTCGTTACCCTGCCCGGTATCGGGTGCAAAACCCAGTACCAGGCTACCGGGCGGCTGATCCGGCCAGTTCCAGCGCGGCTCGCCAAGCAGCACCGGCTGGTCCCAGCGCACAGTCCAGGCGTTACCCTGGAACTGCGCCTGCAGGTTGCGGCTGGCTTCGACGAATTCCAGCGCCCAATGCTGCTGGCGTAGCAGGTCCATCAGTTGCGCGGCCAGCAGGCTGCCCTGGAGCCGCGCCTCTGGATTGGCACTGTCGGCGGTGATATCCGCCTCGAAGGTGGCAATCAACACCGAGCGGCCATCCCGCGGTGCCGCATCGGCCGTCATGCGGACGATGCCGTGGCGCAGCGAGGGCCGCTCTGGAACATTTCCTACGGCGGTATAGGTATCTACCGATGCCAGCTCCGGCATTGCCTCACGAATGGTTGCCGTCACTGCGCCATGCAAAATGGCCAGTTCGCTCATACATATTCTCCTTATCGCTCGTCGGGCTGTGTGCTGTCGCGCAAGCCCAGGCGCCGGATCGCCCAGCGTTCATACAAGCGCATGGCAACATCGGCGCCGCCGACCGCCGTCAGGCAGCCGAAGGCACTGGCCGCCCAGATCGACAGGCCGCCGGCATACAGCAGCATCACTGTCGATACCCCGCAGACCATGCAGGCCCCGGAGCGCAGCGCCAGCCGTCGCAGCAGCGACCAACCGGTGGCACCGGCCTTGTCGGCCCGCCACATTTCGCCGCTCAAACCGCCCAGCAATGCCAGGACGATTACCAGCCAGAGCGGCATTTCGAGTAACGCCTGTTGCTCGTTCGTCACTGTCCTGTCTCCTGTGTAATGCCTGTTGGCAAGCGCCAACAGATCGGTGGTGGGTATGCTGTGTTGCAAAAGATCGGCATTCCAAAAAGCCCGGCTCGCCAGGCTCTTTAGTAATGCGTTGACGAACCGCCGGCCACGCCTGGTGACGCCGTGCGGTTCCGCTACAAATTGGTGACTCCGACCGCGGCTGCCTGCCCGCCGGATAACTGATCGTGGTGCTTTACGCTGCACACCCGGGCCAGTTGCCAACCCTCTGGACAGTTGAGGCCTGTCCATCGCTGCCTGTGTAACAACCGGTTTCCGTCCGGCTTGAGACACAGGCTATGCATTAGTGCATATGCAGTCAATGCATTTCTTCAAATTTCCATGCGTTATTTTTTGCTGTTATGCATGTAGGCCATGCACGGCCTGCCTTGTAGGGATTTTCTGCAGGCGAAAAAAAACCCGCCGTAGCGGGTTTCTTGGGTCGAGGGCATCAGCGCGCGTACATGCCCCACCAGAACACATGCCCGAGCAGGCTGATCTGCTCATCCTGCATCTGCTGGAAACTGTAGTCCTCGTCGGGATGCTCGTCGCGGTTGAAGCTGCGCAGGCGAATGCCGGTAGGCAGCCGATAGACCTGCTTCACGCGCAGCTGACCATTATGGTTGATGGCGTAGAGGTCGCCATCGATGATGTCGCCGATCGCACACTTGCCGGTGTTCACCCCCACCGTCGCGCCATCCCGCAGCACCGGCAGCATGCTGTTGCCACGCACGGTCACGCACTTGGCCTGGTCGAACTGCACGCCGTTGTGGCGCAGGCTGCGCTTGCCGAAGCGCAGGCGCGCACGCTCGCTCTCTTCGATGACGAATCTTCCTGATCCCGCTGCCAATTCAACCTCGCGAAGGAAAGGTACCGACACCTCGTCATCCTCGACGGGGGTTTCATCGTCCCACAGGCTTATGTCGCTGAGGTCGGCATGACCATGGGACGGCAGCGCGGCTTCGCGAGACTCGCCAAGCTCGGCGCGGCCACGCAATTGTTCGGTGCTCACGCCGAAGTACTCGGCGATCTTCGACACGTGCTTGTCGGACGGGTCGACGATCTTGCCGCCGAGAATCCGCGACAAGGTGGATTGAGGAACACCCGTGCGTCGATACAGCTCCGTCGGGGACAGGCCGTGGCGATCGAGCAGTGCTCTGAGGACAGTGGCTACGTTGCGTTTTTGCATAGCATGCATAATGCAGGCACAAGGCATGAAATGCAATGCACACCGCACCGTGATGATGCATGCAGCGCCGCGCCTGCATCAGCTCGAAAAAGCCTGTACCATTGCCGGTTTCACAAACGCCAACCAGATCACCCGCTGTAAGGCCCTGAATGTCTGATCTTTCCGCACACACCCCGATGATGCAGCAGTACTGGAAGCTGAAAAGCCAGCACCCGGACCAGCTGATGTTCTACCGCATGGGCGACTTCTACGAAATCTTCTACGAAGATGCGAAAAAAGCCGCAAAACTGCTGGACATCACCCTGACCGCGCGCGGCCAGTCGGCCGGCCAGTCCATCCCCATGTGCGGGATTCCGTTCCATTCGCTGGAAGGCTACCTGGCCAAGCTGGTCAAGCTCGGCGAATCGGTGGTGATCTGCGAGCAGATCGGCGACCCCGCCACCAGCAAGGGCCCGGTGGAGCGCCAGGTGGTGCGCATCATCACCCCCGGCACGGTCAGCGACGAGGCCCTGCTCGACGAGCGTCGCGACAACCTGATTGCCGCGCTGCTCGGTGACGAGCGCCTGTTCGGCCTGGCCGTGCTGGACATCACCAGCGGCAACTTCAGCGTGCAGGAGATCAAGGGCTGGGAAAACCTGCTGGCCGAGCTCGAGCGCCTGAACCCGGTCGAGCTGCTGATCCCCGACGACTGGCCGCGCGACCTGCCTGCCGAGAAACGTCCCGGGGCCCGTCGCCGTGCGCCATGGGACTTCGACCGCGACTCGGCGCGCAAGGCCCTGTGCCAACAGTTCGCGACCAAGGACCTCAAAGGCTTTGGCTGCGACAAGCTGACCCTGGCCATCGGTGCAGCCGGCTGCCTGCTGATCTACGCCAAGGAAACCCAGCGCACTGCCCTGCCGCACCTGCGCAGCCTGCGCCACGAACGCCTGGACGACACGGTCATCCTCGACGGCGCCAGCCGCCGCAACCTGGAGCTGGACATCAACCTGGCCGGCGGCCGTGACAACACCCTGCAGTCGGTGATCGACCGCTGCCAGACCGCCATGGCCAGCCGTTTGCTGAGCCGTTGGCTGAACCGCCCGTTGCGCGACCTCAAGGTGCTGCAGGCACGTCAGGACTCGATCCGCTGCCTGCTCGACGGCTACCGCTTCGAGAAGCTGCAGCCGCAGCTCAAGGAAATTGGCGATATCGAGCGGATTCTCGCCCGAATCGGCCTGCGCAACGCCCGCCCACGCGACCTGGCACGCCTGCGCGATGCCCTGGGCGCGCTGCCCGAGCTGCAGAACGCCATGGCCGAGCTGGAGGCGCCGCACCTGGCGCGCCTGGCTGCCATTACCGGCACCTACCCCGAACTGGCCAGCCTGCTGGAGCGGGCGATCATCGACAACCCGCCGGCGGTGATCCGCGATGGCGGCGTGCTCAAGGCCGGCTATGACAACGAACTGGACGAGTTGCTGGCGATCAGCGAGAACGCCGGCCAGTTCCTGATCGACCTGGAAGCCCGGGAAAAGGCCCGCACCGGCCTGGCCAACCTCAAGGTCGGCTACAACCGCGTGCATGGCTACTTCATCGAGCTGCCGACCAAGCAGGCCGAGCAGGCCCCGGGCGACTACATCCGCCGCCAGACCCTCAAGGGCGCCGAACGTTTCATCACCCCGGAGCTGAAGGCGTTCGAGGACAAGGCGCTGTCGGCCAAGAGCCGCGCCCTGGCCCGCGAGAAGATGCTCTACGACGCCCTGCTGGAAACCCTGATCAGCCACCTGGCACCGCTGCAGGACAGCGCCGCCGCCCTGGCCGAACTGGACGTACTCAGCAACCTGGCCGAACGTGCGCTGAACCTCGACCTGAACTGCCCGCGCTTCGTCGACGAGCCATGCCTGCGCATCGAGCAGGGCCGCCACCCGGTGGTGGAACAGGTACTGACCACGCCATTCGTGGCCAACGACCTGAGCCTGGACAACAGCACGCGCATGCTGATCATCACCGGCCCGAACATGGGCGGTAAGTCCACCTACATGCGCCAGACCGCCCTGATCGTGCTGCTGGCGCACATCGGCAGCTTCGTGCCGGCAGCCAGCTGCGAGCTGTCACTGGTCGACCGCATCTTCACCCGCATCGGCTCCAGCGACGACCTGGCCGGCGGCCGCTCGACCTTCATGGTCGAGATGAGCGAAACCGCCAACATCCTGCACAACGCCACCGACCGCAGCCTGGTACTGATGGACGAAGTGGGCCGCGGCACCAGCACCTTCGACGGCCTGTCGCTGGCCTGGGCCGCCGCCGAGCGCCTGGCCCAACTGCGTGCCTACACGCTGTTCGCCACGCACTACTTCGAGCTCACCGTGCTGCCGGAAAGCGAGCCACTGGTGGCCAATGTGCACCTGAACGCCACCGAGCACAACGAACGCATCGTGTTCCTGCACCACGTGCTGCCTGGCCCTGCCAGCCAGAGCTACGGCCTGGCCGTGGCGCAGCTGGCCGGCGTGCCAACGGCCGTCATCCAGCGTGCCCGCGAACACCTGGGGCGGCTGGAAACCACCAGCCTGCCGCATGAACAACCCCCGGCCCAAAAGGCCAAGGACGTGCCACAGGTCCCGCACCAGAGCGACCTGTTCGCCAGCCTGCCACACCCGGCCATCGAGAAGCTGGGCAAGCTGCAGCTGGACGACATGACCCCGCGTCAAGCTATCGAAATGCTATATCAACTAAAGAACCTGTTATAACGGCGCCCACTACAAGCTGGTAGAATCC
>Ga0247821_10000729_pt1 | contig 18261 bp, 15 predicted proteins | sample 13C_Glycerol_Day_FD_192481 | JGI IMG/M metagenome (GOLD analysis project Ga0247821, IMG submission 192481) | Soil microbial communities from agricultural site in Penn Yan, New York, United States - 13C_Glycerol_Day14 | ecosystem: Environmental > Terrestrial > Soil > Agricultural land | place... | reverse complement strand
GCATCGATCCGCTGCTGGGGATCATGGCCGGCGCCGTGTCGCTGGAAGGTGGCTTCGGTGCGGCAGCGGCCTTCGGGCCGATTGCCGAAAGCCTCGGCACGGCGGGCGCCACGACGGCGGCACTGGCATCGGCAACCTTCGGCATGGTGGCCGGCGGCCTGCTCGGCAGCCCTCTGGCGCGCTACCTGATCGATCGCAAGAAACTGGCGGTGCAGACCGAACGGGCCGACGCCCTGCAGGCCCTGGAAAAGGCCGCCGAAACGCCCGCCGTCAACCTCGACGCTACGGTGTTCCTGCGTCTTCTGACCTGCATGCTGGTGATCATGGTGATGGGGTTCTGGATCGGTGATGCCTTGAAGGCGCACCTGGGCATCGTCCTGCCGGTGTATGTCGGTGCCATGTTCGTCGCTATCGTGCTGCGCAATATCAACGACCGTGCCCGCCTGATCGAGATCCCCGACAACGCCGTCAGCACCCTCGGCGACATCAGCCTGGGCATGTTCCTGACCATGGCGATGATGAGCCTGAAGTTCTGGGAGCTGGAGCAACTGGGCCTGCCGCTGCTGGTGATCCTGGTGGTGCAGGTGGCGATCATGGTGCTGCTGTGCGTGTTCGTGCTGTTCCGCCTGTTCGGCGGCAACTATGACGCGGCGGTGCTGTGTGCCGGCTACATGGGCCACGGCCTGGGGGCCACGCCGAACGCGGTGGCCAACATGGGCGCCATCTGTGACCACTACAAGGTGTTTTCGTACAAGGCCTTCATCATCGTACCGCTGTGTGGCGCGGTACTGATCGATATCGTGGCCTTGCCGTTGATTACCTGGTTCATGAACGCCTTTAGTTGATTGAAGGGCGTTGATCGCGGGGCAAGCCCGCTCCTACCTGTGTAGGAGCGGGCTTGCCCCGCGATGGGTCATACCGGATTACGCGCCGTACGCTTCTCCAGCGCGCCCCGCGACAGGCGATCGAGCAGCAGCGCCACCGCGACGATCGTCAGGCCCGCGCGAAGGCCCAGGCCCATCTCCATGCGTGTCAGGCCACGGGTGACTTCCGCCCCCAGGCCTCCAGCCCCTACCAACCCGGCCAGCACCACCATGGCCAGCGACAACAGGATGCACTGGTTCAGCCCCACCAGCAGGGTGGGCATGGCGCAGGGCAGTTCGATCTTGAGCAGGATCGTGCGTGGCTTGGCGCCCGTGGCCTGGCCCAGCTCCAGCAGGTCCTTGGGCACCTGGTTGAAGGCCAGGGTGGTCAGGCGCAGCATCGGCGGAATGCCATAGATGATAGTGGCGATGATCGCCGGCACCTTGCCCAGGCTGAACACCATCACTGCCGGGATCAGGTAGACCCAGGGCGGCACGGTCTGCATGACGTTGAGCACCGGGCCGAGGATCGCTTCCAGGCGTTTGACCCGCGCCGCGACGATACCCAGCGGAAAGGCGATGGCCACGGAGATCAGTACCGAGACCGAGACCAGCGCGATGGTTTGCATCGACGCGCTCCAGAAGCCGCTGATCCAGCAAAAGCCCAGCATGCAGGCAGCCAGCAGCCCGGCCCGGCGGCTGATGAACAGGGCCGTCAAGCCGGTGATCAGGACGATCATGGCCCAGGCCGGCAGGGCCAGCAGGCCTCCTTCGATTCCACCCAGCGCCGCCTCGATGAAGCGGCTGATGGCGGCGAACAGCGGATGCAGGTTGGCGTTGAGCCAGTCGACCGCCGGGGCCAGGTAGCTGCCCGGGGAGAAGGTGATGTCAGTGAGTGTCATGGCCAACCCTCCGTGTGGTGCGCGTGGTGCTTTGTGCCAGGCGGTCGAGGATCAGGGTGAGGATCACGATGGCGATCGCGGCATTGATCGAACGGGCGATATCCAGGGTGCGGATGGCGCCGTAGATCACCTCGCCCAAGCCGCCGGAGCCGACGATGCCGGCGATCACCACCATGCCGAAGGCCATCATCAGGCTCTGGTTGACGCCGGTCATGATGCTCGGCAGGGCGAAGGGCAGGCGGATCTTGAAGAACTGCTGCCAGGCACTGGTGCCGCTGGCGTGGCCCAGTTCCAGGAAGACCTTGGGCGTCATGCTGATGCCCAGGGCGGTCAGGCGCAGCACCGGTGGCACGGCGACGATGAAGGTGGCGACCAGGGCGGTGGCGGTGCCATACCCAAGCAGGGCGATGGCCGGCAGCAGGTAGATGTAGGGCGGAAGGGTCTGGATCAGGTCCAGCACCGGCTCGAAGATGCGCTTGAGGGTCTCGGACAGGCCCGCCGCGACGCCCAGTGGAATACCCACCACCAGGGCCTGAATGGTCGCGGTCAGCACCAGTGCCAGGGTGCTCATGGTCTCGGACCACAGGCCCATCAGTGCACACAGGCCCAGGGCCAGTGCCGCGCCGATGGCAAAGCGCAACTGCCGGGTCAGGTACCAGGCCAGCAGACCGATCAACAGCGCCATGACCGGGAAGGGCGCCAGGCTGAACAGCCAGTACACGGCCTGGTACAGGCCCTTGAGCATTTCATCGAACAGGTCGAACACGGCGGCCCCATGGTCCGACAGCCATTCCAGCGCGCCATCGACCCGGGCGTCGAACGCGTCGGCAAAGTCATCCGGGTTCATAGCGATTTCTCCAGCTGCGTTACGGACGGTTCGAGCCCCTCGCTGACCGGCGATCCCTGCACCCCGCGCAGCAGGTCGCGCTGGGTGACGATGCCGACCACCACGCCCTCCTGGACGATGCCCAGGGCATCCTGGCCGCAGCGCACCATCAGGTTGATCAAGGTGTCGAGGTCGCTTTGCGGGCTGGCGCTGGTGAGCGCGGCAAGGTCAACCGCGGGATGCGCGGCGCGGTAGTCGGCCGGCGAGGTCATGATCGAGTGCGCCTTGACCAGGTGCAGTCGGGAGATACCGGCGACGAACTCCGCCACATAGTCATCGGCGGGGCTCAGCACGATCTCTTCGGCGGTGCCTTCCTGGATGATCACGCCATCCTTCATGATCGCAATGCGGTCGCCGATGCGGATCGCTTCCTCCAGGTCATGGGTGATGAACACGGCGGACTTGCCCAGCGACTTGGTCAACTGGCGGAACTCATCCTGCAATTGCCGGCGAATCAGCGGGTCGAGGGCGCTGAAGGGTTCGTCCATGAGGATGACCTCCGGGTCGGATGCAATCGCCCGGGCCAGGCCGACCCGTTGCTGCATGCCGCCGGACAGTTCGTCCGGATAGCGGGCCGCCCAGTCGCCGAGGCCGACCTTGGCCAGTGCCCGTTCGGCCACGGCATGGCGTTCAGCCTTGCCCACGCCTTGCACCTCGAGGCCGAACGCGGCGTTCTCCAGCACCGTGCGATGGGGCAGCAGGGCGACGCTCTGGAACACCATGCCGATATGCTTGGCCCGCACCTCGCGCAAGGTGGCGGTGTCGAGCCTGGCGATATCCTTGCCCTTGACCAGCACTTCGCCGGCGGTGGGGGTGATCAGCCGGTTGAGCAGGCGGATCAGGGTGGACTTGCCACTGCCCGACAGGCCCATGATGCAGAAGATCTCGCCGCGGCGTACCTGCAGGCTGACGTCCGAGACGCCGACCACGCAACCGAAGTCCTGCAGGATCTGCTTCTTCGACAAGCCACGCTCGCGGTAGGCCTGCATGGCGGCAGGGGCCCTGTCGCCAAATACCTTCCACACGGATCGGCAATCAACCAGTACTTCTTCAGCGCTATTCGTATTCATATCGCACCCGACGAACCAGAGGTTTCTGGTTTGTTCTTGTCAGTTCAAGTTCGGCAGTGGCAGTAACAGGACAACTCAGTACTTTTTAATGTTGTTCCAGCGCTTGAGCAGCTCGGCGTGGCTGTCGGTCCAGTCCTTGATCGCCTGGTCCATGGATTTGCCATCCTTGACCGCACCGTTGATGGCGGTGATGTCGGCCAGAGGTACATAAACGCTGGCAATCACTTCACGCGCCTGCGGGTTGTTCGCCGAGAAGCCTTTCTGGCCGATCCAGTAGTAGCCCTGGGGCGGGGCGAAGGCGCCTTTGGGGTCCTTGAGGAACTTGACGTCGAATTTCTGGAACATCCACGACGGCTCCCACAGGGTGACGGCGACCCACTCCTTGCGGTCCACGGCCGACTTCAGGGCTGCGGTCATGGCCGCGGTACTGCCTTCGAGCAGGTTGAGTTTCAGGCCGTATGCCTTGACCGCGGTGGCAGCCTCGCTCATCAGTCCCGAGCCGGGCTCGATGCCGACGATCTTGTTGCCGAACTTGTCAGCCTGTTCGTTGAGCTGCTCCAGCGAGTCGATGGTCACGTACTTGGGCACGGCGATGGCCTGGTAGAGGCCGTGCGACACCGGTGAGATCTTCTCCAGCTTGTTCTTGTTCTTGTTCCAGTAATCCTGGGCCACGTAGTCGATCTGCGAGGCGAGGACCTGCACATCGCCCTTGCTCAGGGCGGCGTAGGCGATGCCCCATTCGGAGAAGGACGTGACATTGACCGTGTAGCCTTGATCCTCCAGGGCTTTCTTGGTGATGCCGGTGATCGGGGTGAGGTCTTCCCAGGACAGGGTGCCCATGTTGATGACCTTTTCTTCAGCCTGTACCTGGGCGATGCCCAGGCCGACCAGTGCCAGTGTGCAGAGTGCCTTGCAAAAGCGATTCATAGTGAAGCTCCTGTTGTGGTGTCGGTCGGGGCGCGCAGGCCCCGTGTTGTTATTGAATTTCACCTGCCTGCGCCGAATCCGGCGCAGGGCTCACCCCGCAGGCTTCTTGCCGCGTACCGTGCGTGACTCCTGTCGTCACCGGTTCAGAAAGAGGTGGCGCCGGTTTCAGCCAAACCTGTCATCGATCAGCGCGTCGGCATTGATGGAATCGGGCGCGATGAACATCTGCATGTTTCCCCGCGACAGTTCCCAATGCTCGAACACCAGGTCGACCACGGCGGACTCATCGTGTTTGCCGAAGGCCTCGATAAAGGCGTCGTGGTGCTCGACGGCCAGTACCAGGTGCTGTTCCATCTGTTCGTTGCGCGGGCGGAAGAAGGTGTGGCCGATGCGCGCATGGTCGATCAGCAGGCGGCCCAGGCTCGGCTCAAGGTACGGATTGCCCGACATCTCGCCCATGATCTGGTGGAAGCGGTTGTTCTCCACCACCATCGACAGTGCGTCGTGGCCAAGGCTTGCGCGCCGAAAGCGCTCCTGGGTGGCCTTGAGGTCGTTGAGCTGGCCCGGCTTGAAGTTCTGCACGGCCAGCCGGCCGATGGCCGCATAGACCATGGGCGCCACCAGAAAGAAATTCCTCAGGGTCGAGTGGTTCATCGGTGCGACCCGGGCACCGCGGTTTTCTTCGATGGCCAGGTAGCCTTCGCCCGCCAGGCGGCGGAACACTTCCCGCACCGGGGTACGCGACAGGCCGTAGCGTTCGCTCAGGCCCAGCTCGTCCAGCACCTGGTCCGGATCCAGCTCCATGGTCAGGATCTGGCGTTTCAGATCCTCGTACAAATCGTTCTTGCCACTTCTCACCTTGGAACCTCCGTATGCGACGGACTACCCGGATTCGTTGACTTCCAGAGCAGACTCGCACGGGTTTCGGCAGGGGTCAATCGGATTGTATTCTTTGTGTATACCGACAGAATTCTGTGAAAATACACAGAGGCCACGGTTTTCCTAGGCTTTTCATCGATCTAGGTGACGCCTGCGTGGCCTGGTCGCTGGCGCGAACGGAAACGTACCCGTCGCGGGCGGACAAAAGGTTGCCAAAGCCCCATAAGCAGGGGACATTCGGCAGGGAAACCGTTCATCGAAACAGCTGTAGACACATTGTCTAACGCTGCCCTATAGTCATTATACAAATTGTAGACACAGACCTATGACCACCAAGAAGGCTGCCATGAAAGCCACTGCTGAAGTCCAATCGACCACCGCTGAAGTGCCTCAGGATCGCAAGGGTTTGCTTGCCGACAGCCTGCGCCGGCGCATCCTGAGCATGGAGATGGCGCCAGGTTCGGTCGTCGACGAACTGGCCTTGAGCGACGAGTTCGGCCTGTCGCGTCCCCCGGTGCGCGAGTTGCTGCGCCAGATCGCCGCCGAGGGCTATATCGAGCTGGAGGCCAATCGCGCACCGCGGGTGGCGGCCATGAACCACGACTCATTGCACAGCTTCTTTCTGGCAGCGCCCCTGATCTACATCGCCACCACGCAGCTGGCCGCCACCCACGCGACCCAGGCCGAGATCGAGGTGCTCAAGGGTATCCAGGCCTCGTTCCGCAAGGCGATCCAGGAGCAGGACGTGGAGAACCGTGTGCTCTACAACGACGAGTTCCACCTGGAGATCGGCAAGATGGCGCACAACGACTACCTGATGCCCAGCCTGCGACGCCTGCTGATCGACCACACCCGCCTGGGCAAGATTTTCTATCGCCACCCGACCACCGACGACATGCAGCGTGACCTGGAGCTGGCCTGCGACCAGCACGACCAGATGATCGAGGCCATCGAGCGACGTGATCCGGAACTGGCCGGGCAGCTGGTGCGCGCCCACTTCGAGCTGTCGCGTCGACGCATGGCCGAATACGCGGCACCGGAGGGCATGGAAGTGGCGCTGGTCTACTGAAGATTGAACTCCCGGCCTTGGGGTTTCGACCCTGGGCCCGGGAGGATTGAACGCTAACAACAAAACCCAGGTTCACGCTATGACAAAAGTAACCTCGCTGCCTGCCGATGATGCCACCTGTGGCTGGTTTCACCTGAGCAAGCCCCGCAAGCCCCGGCCTGCCCACTTTGGTCATACCAAGGCGCGCTGGGTCGTGCTCGGCGCCGGCTTCACCGGCCTTGCCGCTGCGCGCCAGCTGGCGGTGCATTTTCCCGATGAGGAAATCGTGCTGATCGAAGCCCAGGAAGTGGGTTTCGGCACCTCCGGGCGCAATGCCGGATTTGCCATCGACCTGCCCCATGACATCGGTGCCGAGGATTACATTGGCGATATCGCGATCGCCAGGACCACCTTGAAGCTCAACCTGGGCGGCCAGTCCTTCCTCAAGGAGCTGGTCGAGCGCTACAACATCGATTGCCAGTTCAAGCACTGCGGCAAGTACCAGGCGGCCGTGGAAGACCGCGGCATTGCGGTGCTGGAAGCCTACCGGCGCGGTCTGGACAAGCTCGAACAGCCCTATGAAATGATCGAGCGCAATGACCTGCCCGACCATATCGGCACCTCGTTCTACCGCAAGGCCCTGTTCACCCCGGGCACGGCATTGATCCAGCCGGCAGCCCTGGTAAAGGGCCTGGCCGACAACCTGCCGGCCAATGTGACGCTCTACGAGCGCACCCCCATCAGCGATGTCGACTATGGCGAGAAGACCGTCCTGCGCCATGCCAACGGCAGCATCACCGCCGACAAGCTGGTGCTGGCCAACAACGCCTTCGGCATGAGCTTCGGCTTTCTCAAGGGGCGCATGCTGCCGGTGTTCACCTACGCCAGCCTGACTCGTCCGCTCAACGCCGAGGAGCAGGCGCGCCTGGGCGGCAAGCCGTACTGGGGCGTGATCCCGGCGGATCCGTTCGGCACCACCGTGCGGCGCACGCCGGACAACCGCCTGCTGATCCGCAACAGTTTCAGTTTCAACCCGGACGGGCGCAGCAACCGCAAGTACCTGGCGCGCTTTGCCACCCGTCACCAGGCCTCGTTCGAACGCCGCTTCCCGATGCTCCCGGATGTGCCGTTCGAATACACCTGGGGAGGTGCACTGGCCTTGTCGAGAAACCACATGGGCTTCTTCGGCCAGTTGGCACCGAATGTATATGGCGCGTTGTGTTGCAATGGATTGGGCGTGACCCGCGGTACGGTCACCGGAAAACTTCTGGCCGATTGGCTGGCAGGTGAAAACAATGAGTTGATCGACTTTCTCCTGCAAGCACCAGGGCCCTGTGCGAATCCACCGAAGCCGCTGGTTTCGCTGGGTCTGAACCTCAATCTGCTGTGGGGACAATACCGAGCCGGCAAAGAAAGCTGATCTTCCCGAGTTAGTTATTCATATACAACTGGCTGGACAGTAACTGTCCGGCGTACGGACCTTATTGCTCGAAATAACTGATCGGCGCGGTGTGTCGATCTGCCGGAACTGAAGTGTGTTTTCAGTTTCGCGGATTCGCTCGCGCCAAATTCAGCCAGGCACTTAGTAATAGAAGGGAACAATAATGACAATTCCTAATATTTCAGTTGAAGATGTACCCCTAAATCGCTTCCACCAATTGCTCACGGTTCGCTCCGGTGGCGGCTCCTTTGTCGACGGTTATGTGCTGAGCATCATCGGCGTGGCCATGGTGCAGATGTCTGCTGGCCTCAGCCTGTCCAGCTTCTGGCAGGGCATGATCGCCGCCTCGGCGCTGATCGGGATTTTCTTCGGTGGTTTTCTCGGTGGCTGGCTGACCGACCGCCTGGGGCGCAAACGCCTGTTCTTCGTCGGCCCGACCCTGTTCATCCTCGCGTCCGTCGCCCAGTACTGGGTGGAGTCGGCGCTGGTGCTGTTCCTCTTGCGCTTTGCCATCGGTATCGCCGTCGGCATCGAGTATCCGGTGGCGACCTCGTTGCTGGTGGAGTTCCTGCCCAAGAAGAACCGCGGACCACGCCTGGCGACCCTGACCATCCTCTGGTTCGCCGGTGCCGCTTTCGCCTACGTGATCGGTGAGTTCCTGCTGCGCCACGCTGGCGAGGACGCCTGGCGCCTGGTGCTGGCCAGCGCCGCAGTGATCGGTGCGGTGCTGTTCGTGCTGCGCATCGGTACCCCGGAATCGCCGCGCTGGCTGCTGAGCAAGGGCAGGGCGGCAGAAGCCGACACCATCATCAAGCAGGTGTACGGCCCGTCGTTCTCGTTGCGCAACCTGCCCGAGCAGCCCGAGGTCAAGAAGCTTTCGGTCTGGAACCTGCTGCACTCCGGCTATGGCAAGCGCATGCTGTTTGTCACGGTATTCTGGACCTGTTCGGTGATTCCCGTGTTCGCCGTCTATGCCTTCGCCCCGAAAGTGCTGCAGGCGCTCAATCTCAAGGGCGACTGGGCCTCCATCGGCTCGGTGGCGATTACCTTCCTGTTCGTCGTCGGCTGCATCGTCGCCACCCGCCTGATCAACACCATGGGCCGGCGCAGCATGCTGATCTACAGCTTCCTCTGGTCGGGCCTGGCGCTGTTCGGCCTGGGCGTCTTCCACGCCGGTTCCGAGGTGCTGATCCTCGCCCTGTTTGGCGCCTACGCATTGTTCATCGGTGGTGCCCAGGTGTTGCAGCTGGTCTACCCCAACGAACTGTTCCCCACCGAGATCCGCGCCTTTGCCGTCGGCGTGGGTACCTCGTTGTCGCGGGTCGGCGCTGCGGTCGGCACCTGGCTGGTGCCCCTGGCCCTGGATCACCTGGGCATCGCCCAGACCATGTACATCGCCGCCCTGGTCACCCTGGTCGGGCTGGTGTTCGCCTGGGCCCTGGCCCCCGAAACCCGCTCGTTGAACTTGCAGCAAGCCGCGTCCCTGGGCTGATCCCCAATCCGCCGTGCCGGGCACTCCGGCGCGGCCCGAATGACCTGTTGTCCTCATGGAGAAACCATCGTGAAATTTGAAGGCATCTATACCCCGGCAATCACCCCGCTGACCGCAGAGGGCAGCATCGACAAAGCAGCGTTCGCCGAGGTGCTGGAGTACCTGGTCGAGTCCAGGGTGCACGGCATCGTCATCGGCGGCTCCACCGGCGAATACTATGCCCACACCACCCAGGAGCGCCTCGAACTGGCCGCCCAGGCCAAGGACGTGCTGCAGGGCCGGTTGCCGCTGATCGTGGGTACCGGCGCCATCCGCACCGAAGATTCGGTGGCGTTCGCCCAAGCGGCCAAGGCCATCAAGGCCGATGCGCTGCTGGTCGGTTCGCCGCCCTATGCGCTGCCGACCCAGCAGGAAATCGCCCGCCATGTACTGGCCGTCGACCAGGCCGCCGGTCTGCCGATCATGCTCTACAACTACCCGGCGCGCATGGGCGTGAGCATGGGCCCGGAGTTCTTCGAGGCGGTGGCCTCGTGCAAGAACATCGTCGCCATCAAGGAAAGCTCGGGCGACCTGGCCCAACTGCACCGCCTGGCCTGCCAGTACCCGCACATCTCGCTGTCCTGCGGCTGGGACGACCTGGCCCTGGAGTTCTTCGCCTGGGGTGCGCCGAGCTGGGTGTGCGCCGGCTCCAACTTCATCCCGCGTGAGCATGTGGCGCTGTACGAGGCCTGCGTGATCGAGAAGGACTTCGCCAAGGGGCGTCGGATCATGGCGGCCATGATGCCGCTGATGGACTTCCTCGAAAGTGGCAAGTTCGTCCAGTCGATCAAACATGGTTGCGAACTCAACGGCTTGCGCGCCGGTGGCGTGCGTGCGCCGCTGCAGGGGCTGGAAGCCAGCGAGAAGGAAGCGCTCAAGGATGTCATCGCCGGGCTCAAGCGCACGGTCGCGCAGATCACCGAGGGTGCCTGAAATGACCGAGTTACTGAGTAAAGAGCAATACGCGGCGATCGCCGCCAGGCTCGAACCGCGAACCCAGGCCTTCATCGACGGCGAGTTCCGCGATGCCTTGTCCGGCCGCACCTTCACCACCAGCAACCCGGCTACCGGGCAGGTGCTGGCCGAAGTCGCTGCCTGTGATGTGCAGGATGTCGACGTCGCCGTGGCGGCCGCCCGCCAGGCCTTCGACGATGGTCGCTGGCAGCGGCAAGCGCCGTCGGCGCGCAAGAAGGTGCTGCTGCGTTTCGCCCAGTTGCTCGAAGACAACGCCCATGAACTGGCGGTATTGGAAAGCCTGGACAGCGGCAAGCCGGTCAGCGAGTGCCAGAACGTCGATGTGCCGGAGACCATCCACACCCTGCGCTGGCATGCCGAGCTGATCGACAAGATCTACGACAGCACCGCACCGACCGGCTCAGGTGCCGTGACCCTGGTGGTGCGCGAGCCGATCGGCGTGGTCGGCCTGGTGCTGCCATGGAACTTCCCGTTGCTGATGCTGGCCTGGAAGATCGGTCCGTCGCTGGCTGCCGGCTGCTCCATCGTGGTCAAGCCGGCCAAGGAAACCACCCTGACCGCTTTGCGCGTGGCCGAACTGGCGCACCAGGCCGGCATCCCGGCCGGTGTGTTCAACATCGTGCCGGGCGGTGGTCGCGAGGCGGGTGAAGCCATCGGCCGGCACATGGATATCGCCATGGTCAGCTTCACCGGTTCCACCGACACCGGCCGGCTGTTCCTCAAGTACGCGTCCGAGTCCAACCTCAAGCGCGTGGTGCTGGAACTGGGGGGCAAGAACCCGGCCGTGGTGATGAACGACTGCGAGGACCTGGATCAGGTCGCCCAGCATGTGACCGCCGGTGCCTTCTGGAACATGGGCGAGAACTGCTCGGCGTCTTCGCGCCTGATCGTGCACAAGGATGTGAAGGACCCACTGCTGCAGTTGGTCGGCAAGCACCTGCGCGACTGGAAGCTGGGCGATCCCCTGGACCCGGATAACCGCCTGGGCGCCATGGTCAGCAAGGCGCATTTCGAGAAAGTGCGTTCCTATCTGGAATATGCCGCCGAGCACAAACTCGATGTAGTGCAGGGCGGCGAGACCGAAGCGGGCGTGTTCGTGCAGCCGACCATTGTCGATGGCGTGGCGCGTGACAGCCGGCTGTTCGTCGAGGAAATCTTCGGCCCGGTGCTGAGCGTGACCACCTTCTCGACGCTCGATGAAGCGATCGAGCTGGCCAACGACACGGTCTACGGCCTGGCTGCCTCGGCCTACACCGGCAGCCTGCGCAATGCCCTGCGCCTGTCGCGGGAGATCCGCGCCGGCGTGGTGACGGTCAACTGCTTCGGTGAAGGGGATGTGTCCACGCCGTTCGGTGGCTACAAGGAGTCCGGCTTTGGCGGGCGTGACAAGTCGGTCTGGGCCCACGATCAGTACACGGAGATCAAGACCATCTGGATCGATGCTTCGTAACCTGCAACCGGTGCTGTTCTGACGGATAGCGCCCTGGCCACCGCCCCACGCAGGCGGTGGCCAACCTTGAGTACCTACCGATTGACGGTGAATAAGCAGCACGGCCCAGCAATGGGTCAGACAAGGCTGCGGCGCCGCAGGCTACCGGGTGTCCCGGTGGCTACATTGCTTCCCCGAATTCATCGAACCCGTGCACAAGACCGCTGGGGAGTGGCTGCGTGCGCCTTATTTGTAAGTTGACTGCCCATGATCGCTTCAGATGTAAACCGGATCCTACCCGCGACCCAGCACCGCAACGCGCTGATCGTCGCCCACATCGCCGCGGTGCTGTTCGGCCTGACCGGTATCCTCGGCGCCTTGATCCATGCCGATGCGACCATCATCACCTATGGTCGTGCCGCCTTTGCCGTGATCGCCCTTGGCCTGGTGGCCCAGGTGCAACGTCGAGCGCTGTTCAAGGGCCTGAGCTGGCGCAAGCTGGGCGTCATGCTATTGACCGGTGCGTTGCTGGCCTCGCACTGGGTGACCTTTTTCATTGCCATCAAGGTCGGCGGCGTGGCCGTGGCCACCCTGGGGTTCGCCAGCTTCCCGGCCTTCATTGCCGTGCTCGATCTGCTGGTGTTCCGCGAGCGGATCAAGGCCGGTGAGGGCCTGTTGCTGTTGCTGGTCAGTGTTGGCCTGGTGCTGGTCGTGCCGTCGTTCGACCTGCTCGACCAGGGTACGGTCGGCCTGCTCTGGGGCCTGGGGTCCGGGCTGTCGTTCGCCTTGCTGGCGATCGCCAACCGTCGTGCCGTGCGTGGCATGGATGCGCTGCAGGTGGCGTTCTGGCAGAACGTCACGGTTGCGCTGCTGGTGGCGCCGTTTGCCCTGCACAACTTCGTCGTGCCGGGCCTTCAGGTGGCGGACTGGGTCTACCTGGCGCTGCTGGGCGTGTTCTGCACCGGCCTTTCGCAATACCTGTTCGTCAAAAGCCTGGAGGGGCTCGAAGCGCGCAGCGCGGGGATGATCATTGCCCTTGAACCGGTGTACGCCATTGCCTGCGCCTGGTGGCTGTTCGGCGAACAGCCTTCTCTGCGCATGGGCGTGGGGGCGGGGTTGATCATCCTGGCGACGGTGCTGTCGGCCTGGGGCAAGGAACGGGCGGCTTCGTAGCTGCTGGCGGCTCATCGCGGGGCAAGCCCGCTCCCACCGGTAGGAGCGGGCTTGACTTGCGATGACTCTAGGCGTGATGAATATCCCGATCCTTGGTCTCGGGCATGAAGAAGATCCCCAGGACCGCCGTCATCACCGCAATGGTGATGGGGTACCACAAGCCATAGTAGATATCCCCGGTGGCCGCGACCATGGCGAACGCCACCGTCGGCAGGAAGCCGCCGAACCAGCCGTTGCCGATGTGGTAGGGCAGGGACATGGAGGTGTAGCGGATGCGCGCCGGGAACAGTTCCACCAGCCAGGCGGCGATCGGGCCGTAGACCATGGTCACGTAGATCACCAGGATGGTCAGCAGCAACAGCACCATGGGGTAGTTGGTCTTGGCCGGGTCGGCTTTTTCAGGGTAGCCGGCGTCCTTGAGGGCGGTGCCGAGGGTGGCGACGAAGGCGTCGTTCTGGACCTTGAAGTCGGCGGCCGGCATGCCGGTGCCCTCGAAGCTCTGCAGTACCTTGTCGCCGATGCGGATCTGCGCGACGGTGCCGGGTTCGGCTTTCTCGTTTTCATAGGGGATGGCTTTTTTCGCCAGCACGCTCTTGGCCAGGTCGCAGGAGCTGGTGAAGCGGGCCTTGCCCACCGGGTCGAACTGGAACGAGCACTGCGCGGGATCGGCGACCACGGTCACCGGGTTCTTCGCCTGGGCGGCGAACACGTCCGGGTTACCGTACTCGGTCAGGCCCTTGAAGATCGGGAAGTAGGTCAGCGCCGCGAGAATGCAGCCGGCCATGATGATGCCCTTGCGGCCGATGCGGTCGGAGAGGCTGCCGAACAGGATGAAGAACGGCGTGCCGATCAGCAGGGAACCTGCAATCAGCAGGTTGGCGGTCTGCGGGTCGATCTTGAGCATCTGCAGCAGGAAGAACAGTGCGTAGAACTGGCCCGTGTACCAGACCACCGCTTGCCCCGCGGTACCGCCGAGCAGGGCCATGATCACCACCTTGAGGTTCTCCCAGCGGGCGAAGGACTCGGTCAGCGGCGCCTTGGACGCCTTGCCTTCGGCCTTCATCTTCTGGAACACCGGCGACTCGCTCAGTTGCAGGCGGATGTACACCGAGATGATCAGCAGCAGGATCGACAGCAGGAAGGGGATACGCCAGCCCCAGGCTTCGAAGGCCTCGGTGCCAAGGATGGTGCGGCAGGCGAGGATCACCAGCAGCGACAGGAACAGCCCCAGGGTGGCGGTGGTCTGGATCCACGAGGTGAAGTAGCCGCGTTTGCCCTTGGGCGCATGCTCGGCCACGTAGGTCGCCGCGCCACCGTACTCGCCGCCCAGGGCCAGGCCCTGCAGCAGGCGCAGGGTGATCAGGATGATCGGTGCGGCCACGCCGATGGTGGCGTAGCTGGGCAGCAGGCCGACGATGGCGGTGGACACACCCATGATCACGATGGTGATCAGGAAGGTGTGCTTGCGCCCGATCATGTCGCCCAGCCGGCCGAACACGATGGCGCCGAAGGGCCGCACGGCAAAACCGGCGGCGAAGGCGAGCAGGGCGAAGATGAAGGCGGTGGTTTCGTTGACGCCGGCGAAGAAGTGCTTGGCGATGATCGCGGCCAGCGAGCCGTAGAGGTAGAAGTCGTACCATTCGAATACGGTGCCCAGGGAGGAGGCGAAAATGACCTTGCGCTCCTCCCGGGTGACACCTCGGTTGGGCGCGGTGCCCGTGGATGTGCCGTCGATTGCCGCCATGGTTTTCTCCGTCTTGTTCTGGTAGGCCGGAGCACTCCACACTGATTGCCGCACCCAGGCCCTGGGGCTGATGTCATGGGATTGCATGAAGCGTGAACACAGACTGACGGCCTCGCATCGCTGCAAGGTCTCTTGAAGCATAATCAGGTTCCTGCAGATATCCACTGCCGGTGGGAGCGGGCTTGCTGTCGAATTCATCGGCGCTGGTTCGACTACAACAGTATTCAAACACCACCGAGTACCTCGCCATGGATCAGCCCCGACCTGTCACCCAGACCGGCTACGCCCCCGTCAACGACCTGCGCCTCTACTATGAAATCCATGGTGTCGCCCGGCCCGATCAGCCACCACTGGTGCTGCTGCACGGTGGCGGCGATACGATCCGCACCTCGTTCGACCCGCTTCTCCCGGTGCTGGCGGCGCAGCGTCAGGTCATCGCCTTCGAACAGCAGGGCTACGGCCACACCGCCGATATCGTCGAGCGTCCGTTCAGCTTCGAGCAATCGGCCGATGACACTGCCGCGCTATTGGCACACCTGGGTATCGGCCAGGCCGATCTGTTCGGTTTCAGCAATGGCGGCACCATCGCCCTGCAGGTGGCGATCCGGCACCCACAGCGGGTGCGCAAGCTGGTGCTGGCCTCGACCCTGGTCAATCGCGCGGGCGCCTATCCATGGCTCTGGGAGGCCATGGCCGATGCGCGGTTGGAGAACATGCCCGAGAACCTGCAGGCCGCCTACCGGCAGGTCGCACCGCAGCCTGAACACCTGCGCCTGATGCACGACAAAGCCGCGCAACGCATGCGTGACTTCAAGGACATTGCCGACGATGCCATCCGTGGCGTCATCGCGCCGACCCTGGTGGTGGTTGGCGATGCCGATGTCATCCGGCCCGAACATGCCGTCGAGCTGTTCCGGCTGCTGCCCCGGGCACAACTGGCCGTGCTGCCGGGCACCGACCATATGCAGCTGACGGCGCGCACCGGCTGGCTGATGGAGATGCTGGGCCGTTTTCTGGAGTGAGCCGCGCGCCGTCAGGCCAGCGTCAGTGCCACGTGCCCGCGGTTGTTGCCGTAACAGTTCCAGGCGTCATTGGCATAGGCATACAGGTACCCCGAACGCTTGGGCGTGTAGGTGCAGCCCTTGCCGATCTTGAAGGCCTCGGGCTTGACCAGGTAGCCCTTGGCATCCACCCCGTCGCCGTTGGCGATGGCGCCCATCAGGCAGAACCAGGGGTGCTTTTCGTGGCGGCGGGTGTAGTTGAAGTTGACGTCGGGGTTCTTGAACAGCTTGCCGTAGAGCGTTTCCAGCTTGCCGAAGGCGCTGGCCACCAGGTGGGCGACTTCAGCGGGCTGGAAGTTTCCGTCCTCGGTGCCTTCGGGGCCGCAGCTGATCGAGCTGTCGAGCCACTCGCCCGACGCGCTGAAGCTGTAGGTCACGCCGGCTTCGAGCCACACGCCGGTCTCGTTCCACGGCAGGCGCGCCGAGATGTCCAGCACCAGGGGCAGGGGTTTGGCGATCAGGCGGGACTGGCGATAGGGGGACTGGCTGATGGGCGGGTCGGCCTGGCGTTGCAGGGCGGAGTCATGGAAGCTGGTTTTGGCGCCGATAATGTTGGCAATGCTGCGAGGCTGGGTCGGTAGCAGGCTGAACACGCCGTTGCAGGAGTCATGCATCATGTCGTGGTGGTTGGGCCTGACCTGTTTGACCGCATTGTTGAACTGCAAGCCACACTTTGCGGCTTCATCAATCATCCAGCGCAGGGCGCCGTCGGCCAGGCCGTTCTCGCGATAGCCGCCGCCGACATCCGAATGCACCCCGGGGAACCACAGCTGCTTCACATCCTGCCTGGCCGGTACGTTGGTCCACAGCGTCGGCTGGAACGAGGCCCGGCGTTCATCCATGGCCAGCGCATGGCGGGCCGTCTTCACCGCCTTGTTCAGGGTGGTGTCGTGGAAGGTGTAGCGGTTGCGGTCGTCGAGCAGGTTGAGCAGCGCCATGTCATCGGGAATGCCCAGCGCGCCGACGGTGTCCCACACACCAATGAAACGTACCGGAATGTGCGTGCCACCCGCGTTGTGGAAGGCCCAGCCCGCGGCGTCCCAATCGGCCCGGGCTTCGGTCTTGCGCCGGTAGCCGTGTTTGAGCAGTTGATCGATCCGGCGCCAGACCTCGGCAGGTTTGAGGTCGGCGATCTTCAGCAGGCCGCAACTGTGCATGAACCCGCACAGGCTGCGTACCGTGTAGGCGCCACGGCTGAAACCGAACAGGTAGATGTCGTCGCCCGGCTGGTAGCTGTAGCACAGCCGCTGGTAGGCACTCTTGATGTTGTCGTCCAGGCCCGCGCCGGTGCCGCCGCCAACGGCCTTGTCCCACCAGGTGCCGGCGGTGCCCACGCCGGGGTGATAGTAGTTGTCCTGGGCCACGCCCTGGGCGTCGGTGGGCGCCACGGCGTTGTGCAGCCGGACCACGTTGGTGGGGGCGGGCACGCCCTGGTCGAGTTGGTCGGGGGTATTCCAGGTGCCGTCGCAGCAGATCACGATGTTGGCCATGGGAGAGGTCCTTGCCCGGAGGAGGGGACGCCGACCACGAAATTCCAGCGGTGGTTTGAGTCAAGACGTGTTCGTGTGGAGCGTCAAGGAGGGCAGCAATGCCTCAACCGTGAGCCAAGGCCAGCGCGATTGGTAGCTGCGGGCTTTGTGCATGAACAGGTCGGGTTGCGGATTGTTCGGATTGATCCGCAGCACGCCCAGTTCGATATCGGTCAGGCCGTAGGGGGCATGGACTTCGCCCGTCAGCACATCCAGGGCGATACAGGTGCCTGCGATCAGGTAACGATCGACACCGTCCCGGGCCGACTGCAATTGCGGATAGGCGCAGCCGAATTTTTCCTGGTACCACAGGTGTACCCGTGCCTGGTTCTTGATCTCGATGTTGGCTTCCAGGTCCTGGAACAGATGCCGGGCGCGGCGGATGACGTCATCCTCGGCTTCCCAGGACAGGTCCGGGTCGAAGTAGAACACGTCGTAGTCCTTCACGCCCCGATCGACGGGCCATTGCGCGCGATGATTCCACACCGCCTGGAACAGGCAGCCGGCGGTGAGCAGGCACTGGTCCAGGCCCAGGGCGGGGAGGCGGGTGGCAAGTTCAAGGTTGATCGGGTTGGTCATCGCGATGCTGACCAGGGTGTCGACTGTCAATGTCATGGGCATGCCTTTGCGTTTGATCGGGTCCTGGGGCGTGACGATACAGTTGCGGTGACCGGGTGTCATGGGCTGCTGCGCAGCCATCGCCGGCTACGCCAGCTCCCACAGCGATTGAGCAAGCTTGGACCCTGTGGGAGCTGGCGAAGCCGGCGATCGACTGCGTAGCAGTCGCAACCCGCCCCCGCGCT
>Ga0247821_10000727_pt1 | contig 18274 bp, 16 predicted proteins | sample 13C_Glycerol_Day_FD_192481 | JGI IMG/M metagenome (GOLD analysis project Ga0247821, IMG submission 192481) | Soil microbial communities from agricultural site in Penn Yan, New York, United States - 13C_Glycerol_Day14 | ecosystem: Environmental > Terrestrial > Soil > Agricultural land | place... | reverse complement strand
CACGGAGGCGGTGGCGGTGGACACGGAGGCGGCGGTGGCGGCGGCCACGGAGGTGGTGGCGGTGGTCATGGCGGCGGTGGCGGGCACGGCGGTAGTGGTAGCGGCGGCAGCGGCCACAGCGGCGGTGACCATGGTGACGGGCATTCCGGGCACAGCGCCGGCAATTCGTCTTCCGGCCGCTCGGGCACTCACGCCGAGCCCGGCGACGATCATGGCGTTCACGCGGCGGGTGAACCGGGCGACGATCGCGGCGTTCATGCAGCAGGCGAACCGGGCGACGATCGCGGCGTTCATGCCGCCGGCGAACCCGGCGATGATCGCGGCCTTCATGCCGCCGGCGAACCGGGAGACGACCGTGGCGTACACGCGCAACCGGGAGATGACAAGGGCGGACTACGCTGAGCTGTAGCCCGAAACGCTCCAGGGGCAGGCATCAACGCCAAGGATCTCTCCTGCCCCACTCCCCCCACTTTCGGGGCTCAGCCCCCAGTCATTTCACATAGTCGATGGCATTGACCCACCAGCACATTTCTCCGGACGGGGTCTGCACGATGACCTCATCCCCCACCTCTTTCTTCAGCAGCGCGCGGGCCATGGGCGAGTCGATGGAGATGTAGTCCATGCGCCCGTAGATTTCATCGTAACCGACGATGCGAAAGCGCTTGGTCTCCCCCTCTTCGTTCTCGATCTCGACCCAGGCGCCGAAAAACACCCGGCCTTCCTGCTCGGGTGAATAGTCGACCACACGCATGTCTTCAAGACGCTTGCGCAGGTAGCGAACCCGCCGGTCGATTTCCCGCAGCAACTTCTTGTTGTACTGGTAATCGGCGTTCTCGCTGCGATCACCCAGGGAGGCCGCCCAGGTCACCTTCTGGGTGATATCGGGGCGCTTGACCCGCCACAGGTGGTCCAGCTCCTCTTTCAAGGCGTTGCAGCCTTCGCGCGTGATGATCTTGGTACTCAACAGTGTTCTCGCTTGATAGCCGGCAGTCGGCGGATCCAGTAGCAACTGTGCCTCAGACCGGGCGAGTTGTGCCAGCCAGGCGACACAAATAGTGGAAGTTCGACCAGGCACCGCCGCGCCTGGTAGCGATTGCCCTGCGCGAAAGCAGTTCCTGAAATAACCCGGGCCCGCGTGACTCCCGCGAGCCCGGGCCAGTCCCATGAACGTGCCCCCACGGCACCTGGAACCGCGAACAACCACAAGAATACGGCCCGCCCCCATGCATGCCCTACGCAAAGCGCTGCACAACGAATTGCACGCCCGCCCGTCACTGTACTTCGACGAGCCGGCCCATGTTTTCCACCTGGCGTTTCTCGGCACCGGCGCCGACTGCGAAGCCTTGCTGCGACGTTGCTGCCCGGACACCTTCGACCCTGATGCGGCCCAGGGCATCACCCGGCTCGACGGCTATCCGTTCAAATGGGAACGCCATGCCGAGTTCTTCACCCTGACCCTGGTACTGCCGGCCGACCACAGCGAACTGAGCTGGACTTCACTGCCCCAGGTACTGGCCCAGGCGGTGGAGCCGTACCAGCAACAGGTGATCAATGCAGTGCAGGTGATCGTTCGCGACGAAGCCGGGCTCGACCTCGAGCGTTATGGTTTCAAGGACCCGTGCGGCTCCTCCGTCGGCGGTGGCGACGCCGTGGTCTGGAGCGATTTTCGCCTGACCGAGGACGGCAGCAGCCGCTTCCTGTTCATCAACCATCGCCTCAATGCCTATCGCCAGGGCCGCATGATCCGCCGCCTGCTGGAGATCGAGACCTACCGGATGATGGCCTCGCTGGCGCTGGACACCGCCAAGACCTTGAGCCGCCAGCTCGATGACTATGACCGTACCCTGGTCAGCCTGTCGGAGCGCAACGTGGCCAGCGATGGCGGCAATGCCAAGGCACTGCTCGAAGACATCGCGCAACTGTCACGACAAGTGGTCGGCAGCTCGGTGAAGTGTCGCCACCGTTTCAGCGCCACCCAGGCCTATGCGCAGCTGGTGTTCGAGCGTCTGGGCGAACTGCGTGAAAGCCATGTCGCCGATTGCCAGCGCCTGGGCGTGTTCATCGAACGTCGCTTCAAGCCCACCGTGCGCTACTGCGCCGCCACCGAGCAGCGCCTCGAGCACCTGGCCGAAAGCGTCGCCAACCTGGGCGACCTGTTGCAGGCACGGGTACAGGTGGAAATGGAGGAGCAGAACGCCGAGATCCTGCGCAGCCTCAACGCCCGCGCCGAGTCGCAGATCAAGATCCAGCGGGCGGTGGAGGGCCTGTCGATCATCGCCATCACCTACTACCTGCTCAGTCTGTTCAAACTGATCTACGCCGGACTGCACACCTTGGGCGCGCCGCTTTCAGAGCGTGATGGACTGCTGGCGCTGGCGCCGCTGGCCATCCTGATCCTGGTGGTGGTGCTGTTGCGCATCAGGAAGGCCAAGGAGCATTGAGCGCAGGATCAACCGCGGGTGATCAGGCCTTGCCGGGCAACCCGGGTCAGGTGGCCGATCACCTCGGCGGCGTCTTCGGCGCTGGGTGACTGGATCACGGCGAGGTCGAAGCGGTCGCTGGCGAACTGGCCGAGGGAGTCGCGGGTGGCGGCGAACTGGATCAGGAAGGCAGTAGCGCGGCCCTTGCGACGTGGCCAGCCATCGAGAAAACGCAGGAGTGTGGGTTGGTGGCTGCCGCCCAGGAGGATACGCGGCACGCGGGTGGCCTGGCTGGCAGGCAGGGGGGTCAGGCAGACACTGGTACGTGGACAACTCATGGAGAATTTCTCCGCCTCGCAAATCCCGCTGGGCTGCGGTGGGAGGCGTCACCGAACCAGCGTTTTAGCGGTATTTGGTGAAACCCCTGGGGCTCCCCTGCGCCCCGCAAGTAGCTGTTTAAATCGGCGCTAGCCAGCATCCTAGAGAAGCGGCGGGTTGGCTGTCAACATATCGGGATACAAAAAAAGCCGCGTTCCAGACGGGTAGCTGCAACGCAAAGCAGCCTGGCGGCAGCGGCTGCAGTGCGATGGCGTTCCATGCGGTGGCACACGCAAAAGCGATCGCCGGCGCTGCCGGCTCCCACAAGGCTTCGGCACACACTGCCCCTGTGGGAGCTGGCGAAGCCTGCGATCGACTGCGCAGCGGTCGCAATTCGGGCGCCTCACGTACCGGACCACTTCTACGACCGCTTCGCGGCCGATCGCAGCCTGGCGGCAGCGGCTACAGTCGAATCACGTTCGGCTTTCTGCTTTTTGCTTTTGCTGTTCATACATCGCCAGCCCAGGCGACACGGTTCGTCCCTTCAGGAGGCTGAGTGGAGGTATTGCGTAGCCGGGTGCAGGCCATGGATGGCCTGCAAGCACCGCAGGGCCATGGATGGCCCTTCGGTGCGCCCCGGCGGGAGCAATGCCGGAAGGAAGGGACCCGGAGCGAAGCGGAGGGCCGGATGCAGGGACGCACGGTTTGCGCCACTTTGCCAAGACAAAGTGGCCCGCCGTAAGGGCGGAAAGGTGAGTTCGCGTCACCATCACGAATGGATCAGCTCGCCATACGCCAGACCAAAACGTTGGCCCTGAGCACGACGAGCATATCCGTTTCCTGCGGCGGCCCTTCGCTTCGCTACGGGTCCCTTCCTTCCACCCTTGCTCCCGCGGGGGCGCGCCGAAGGGCCGTCCCTGGCCGTCGCCCCACTACGCAAGGGTTCCACTCGGCCTCCTGAAGGGACAATTGATCGTGCCTGGAATATCGCGCGCAGAAGCAAGAGCAAAGCAGAGCGAAGCTCAGACTCGACATTGCGCGCAGCGATTGGATCAGCTCGCATAACCCCAAACCAATGGCCCCAAAACGACCAAGGCACCAGGCGTCGTTCACCTGGTGCCTCGGCAAGTCAAACCCTGCGACCGCTTCGCGCTCGATCGCAGCCTGGCGGCAGCGGCTACACCTTGCTGCGAACAACCAGCCCATCGAGCGACAACCGCCCTGCCCCTTCGATCATCAGCGCCACGGTACCGGCCAGCAACGCCAGGGCAAACTCATAACCATTGTTGGCCATGAACAACCCGTTACCGATATGCGCCGAAAAGATCGCCACGATCAAGGTCACCGTCAACGCCAGTGCCGCCGGCCGCACCAGCAGACCAACCACCAGCGCCAGACCACCGAAGAACTCGGCACCGCCCGACAGCAACGCCATCAACAACCCCGGCGCCAGCCCCAGGCTCTCCATGAACTGCGCCGTGCCGGCCAGGCCGCCACCGCCAAACAGACCAAAGAGCTTTTGCGCGCCGTGGGCCATGAAAATGATCCCGACGATGATACGGATGACACTCAGGCCCCAGCTGGCACGGCTGGCGAAAACGGCGTTGAGGGTAGTGTTCATGTTGCTTCCTTAAGCGTGTGTGAGGAGGTGTTGGCGCCATATTAATCAAATCAGCAAATAGTAAAATCGCAAAAAATGCGACATACCGATCGATAGATTCGATTATTTGCGCCCTGCCATCTTGCGCCCCTGAGTCTCCAGCGACTCACGCTCACGATCGAAGGCCAGGAAGTACTTGTTGACACTGTTGACGTAGCTGACCGGCCCCATGCCCACCTGCTCCATGGCAATACGCTCGGTCTGGAAGAACCACTGATTGCCGTTCAGGCCACGGCGACGGGCTTCGGCACGCATCGCCTGGACCCGCTCGGGCCCCAGGTTATAGGCCGCCAGGGTGAAAGCCATGCGCTCACGCTCGTTGAGCTGCTTGCTGGAAAAGAACTTGCGCCGGATCAGCGCCATGTACCGCGCACTGGCCTGTACATTGCCATCGACACTGCTGATATTGCTCACCCCCACCCGCTGCGCGGCGCCGGGGGTGATCTGCATCAGGCCATGAGCCCCCCCGGCACCGCGTGCCGAGGGATTGAGGGCGGACTCCTTGAAGGCCACCGCCGCCAGGTTCAGCCAGTCGATGTCCTGTTCGCTGGCGTGGCGCTGCAACACCGGACGCAGGGCTTCCAGGCGCTTGCGATCGTTACGGGCCAAAGGATTGTGCACCCGGTACAGACGCCGGTAGATACGCTCGAACGCCGCGTCCTGGTTCTGCGGCGGCTTGTAGCCTTGCAGGAAGCGATCGACGCTGGCGTGCAGCATCACCGCGTCACGCCGCACATACCAGCGCATGGCCTCGGGTGCCGCCACCTGGACCTTGCGGTCGACCCGCAGCTTGGGCATGACCCGGGCCCAGCGCTCGGCAATCGGCTGTTCGACCACGGTCAGGTGATAGATTCCCGCCTGGACCATTTCCAGCACATCTTCCACCGCCAGGGTCGGGTCGACCCACTCGACCTTGATCGGCGCCAGTTTGCGCAGCGCCAGCTGCTGGTTGATTTCGTGCAGGGTATCGCCGGCGGCACTGGCGCTGGTCAGGGCCAGGGTACGGCCAGACAGCTGTTCGACCCGCTGGAAACTGCGCTCGCCCTTGCGTCCCACCAGCACCATGGGCACCTTGTCCACCACCGGGTCGCTGGCCACCAGGCCGCGGGTGGAGGTCGGATCGAGCAGTTCGCCGGGCGCGACCAGGTCCGCTTCGCCGCGCTGCAAGGCCGCCAGCAATTGTTCCTTGGCCCGGGGAATGATTTTCAGGCTGATTTCCTGGCCATCGAGGGCCCGGGCATTGAGGTAGTGCTCGAAGGCACGCAGGCGATGGTACTCGACCCCCACCGACTCACCCTTGACCTCGCCGGAGCTGTTGCGGCTCTGGTTGACCAGCACCTTGAGCACCCGGCTGCTGCGAATCTGCGCCAGATCGCGGGCCTGGGTCTTGGCCACGGTCTGTTGCGGCCCGGGCAGGCGCGCACTGGCCGGCCCTGCCTGAAGCAGACCGAAGCTCAGCACGATCAACAGAAAAAGCGCTCGCGTCATCCGTTAGAAGGCTCGCGGGTTGTGGTTGGCGCCATAGAATGCAGTCACTACATGACAAATGACTGCAAATGACCACGACAACTCATTGAAGTTCTTGGATTTATCGAAAATCCTCGAGCTTTGCTATGCTGGCCGGTCCCCGGCCTGAGGTAGCACCATGCAACTCATCGACATCGGCGTCAATCTGACCAACCCAAGTTTTGCCGACAAGCACCAGGCCGTTCTCGAGCGCGCCGAGGCTGCCGGCGTGCGTCAGATGATGGTCACCGGCACCAGCCTGGAAGGCAGCGAGCAGGCCCTGGAACTGTGCCTGGCGCTGGATGAAAGCGGCCAGCGGCTGTTCAGCACCGCCGGCGTGCACCCCCATGACGCCAGCAGCTGGAACGCCGACAGCAGCCGTCAGTTGCGTGAACTGCTGGCGCAGCCACGGGTGCGCGCGGTGGGCGAATGCGGGCTGGATTTCAACCGCGATTTCTCGCCGCGCCCGCAACAGGAAAAGGCCCTGGAAGCCCAACTGGCCCTGGCGGTGGAATTGCAGATGCCGGTGTTCCTGCATGAGCGCGATGCCAGCGAGCGCCTGCTGGCGATCCTCAAGGATTACCGCGACCACTTGCCCGCCGCCGTGGTGCACTGCTTTACCGGCGAGCGTGCGGCACTGTTCGGCTACCTGGACCTGGACCTGCACATCGGCATCACCGGCTGGATCTGCGACGAGCGTCGCGGCACCCACCTGCATCCCCTGGTGGGCAGCATCGCCCAGGGCCGCCTGATGCTGGAAAGCGACGCCCCCTACCTGCTGCCACGCAGCCTGCGACCCAAGCCGAAAAACGGTCGCAACGAACCGGCCTTCCTCACCGAAGTGCTGCGCGAGGTGGCCCTGCACCGTGGCGAAAGCCCCGAACAACTGGCTGCCCACACCACCGCCTGCGCCCGGGCCTTCTTCGAACTGCCCGCGATTATTTGACGCATATCAACACGCACCCCTGACGGGCTCGACACAATGATGGCACCTTGCCAACAATGTTCGAGCTCAATCAGAGAAGACCTACTATGGGTGCCTGGCTTAGCAATATCTCCCTGAAATACAAGTTCTGGGCCGTCAATGCGGTGGCCTTTGTCACAACCCTGCTGCTGGTGCTCTATGCAGTGCACCTGGAGCAGCAGGCCAGGGCCCAGGCGGCCCAGGAAAAGGCCCAGGCCCAGGCCCGGCTGCTGGCAGACTGGCCCGCCGGCCAGGCCTTGCCGCACAACCCGCTGTGGCTGCAGTACGCCCCCGGCCAGGTGCCGAGCTTCGCCGGCGAGAAACTCGACGCCCTGGCCAGTGCCCGTGGCTGGGTCGAGCTGGAGGGCCTGGCGCTGACCGGCACGGATCCGCTCGGCGGCGCCCAGGTCATCGACCGCGACGGCCAGCGGATCGCCGTTCTCGCCCCCTCCCCCAGCCTGTTCCAGGTGTTCACCGACCGCTTCACCAACTATGCGGTGTGCGTACTGATCCTGATGCTGGCCATGCTCTGCGCCTCGCAATTGCTGATCCGTTTTTTGCTCAGCCAGCTCAACACCCTCAAGGATGTAATGCTGCACGTGGAAAAGACCGGCGATCTTTCGGCGCGGGTGCCACTGTCCTGCGGCGATGAAGTCGGCCAGATGGCCAGTGCGTTCAACGCCATGCAGACCACCTACCACCGGGTGGTCAACACCGTGGCACGCACCGCGGCGCAACTGGATTCGGGCGCCGCCCGCCTGGCCGCCAGCATGAGCGACGTGCGCCACGGCATGCTCGGCCAGCAGAGCGAGACCGACCAGGCCGCCACCGCCATCAACGAGATGTCGGCCACGGTCTACCACATCGCCCAGCATGCCGGTGCCACCCGCGACCTGTCGCAGACCGCCGACACCCTGGCCGGCAGCGGCCAGGCCGTGGTCAGCCGGGTACAGACCTCGATTTCCGGGCTGTCCAGCGGCGTGCAACAGACCGCCGAAATGATTCGCCAACTGGCCGAAGACAGCCAGAAGATCAACGGGGTGGTCGGCGTGATCCACAGCATCGCCGAGCAGACCAACCTGCTGGCCCTCAACGCCGCCATCGAAGCGGCCCGTGCCGGCGACCTGGGTCGCGGCTTTGCCGTGGTCGCCGATGAAGTGCGCAACCTGGCCAAACGCGTGCAGGCCTCCACCGACGAAATCACCACCATGGTCTCGGCGCTGCAGGCCGGCACCCGCGACGCCGTGGACTTCATGCAGGAGAGCTCGTTCAAGGCCGACGATTGTGTCCAGCAGGCCCAGGAAGCCGGCGCCGCGCTGGCGGAGATCACCAGCGCCGTGGCGCAGATGCGCGAGAGCAACACGCAAATCGCCGTGGCCGCCGAGCAACAGAGCCAGGTGGCCGAAGAGATGAACCGCGCCGTGGTGAGCATCCGCGACGTCACCGAGCAGACCGTGCAGCAGACGGTCGACTCGGCCACCACCAGCAGTGAGCTGGCGACCCTGGCGGGCGAGCTGAACAAGGCCATCGGCCAACTCAAGCTATAGACCCGATAGCCGGCGCTGATTGGCCCCCGCCCGGGGGCCAAACTATTCTTCAGACAGGACCCTGAGGAATTGCCCATGAGCAAGCGCATGCCCAACCTGCCCGCCTGGCAATGGCGCGGCTACCACCACAACCACCGCAACCCGACCAACCTGGTGCTGCACCTGATCGCCGTGCCGCTGTTCATCCTCGGCGTGCTGCTGGTGCTGTCCGGGCTGTTCTCACTGGACCTGGGGCAACTGGCGGTCGGCGTCATTTCCCTGATCGCAGGCCTGGGCCTGCAGCGCCAGGGCCATCGCCTGGAAGCCGAGCAACCGGAACCCTTCAGCGACCGCAAGGACGCCATCGGCCGGCTGCTGGTGGAACAGTTCATCACCTTTCCGCGCTTTGTCCTGAGCGGCGCCTGGTGGCGCGCCTGGCGTGAGCGCCACCGTCACCGCCACTAGGCGAAGACCGTCACCGTCTGCCGGCTCAAGGCCAGCAACTGACCGGAGGCCGTCCACAGGGCGGCCGCCGCGTGCCCGTAGCCATCGCGGGCATATTCGGTCTGCACGCAGTACCGGCACCAGTCGTGGGAAGTCAGGCTCGGCACCGGGTGGATGAACTCGATGGTCCAGGTCAGGGTGCTGCCCGCTGCCGGCCGGTTGAGGTACGGCAGCAAGCTCGGTGGCCAGGCGTCGACCAGCGCCAGCAGGTGCGATTCGCTCATGGTTTCGTCGCCACCTTCATCGCGCAGCCGGACCCAGCCGCCCATTTCCCGTGACGGGTTGTTGCTGAAAGGCAGGCCGCCAATGCCCCAGCGCAGCGACACATGGCGCATGAACTCGGGCGTCACGCCCTTGATATAGGGCAGCTCGACGCTGGACTCCTCCAGGCTTTTCATCGCCACCGCCTCCAGCGCCGGCACCTCGACCACCGAATCGCGCCCGGCGCCGAAGCTGCCCTGCATCAGGGTCACCACCTGACCGTTCTGCACGGCGCGACCGAGCAAGGAGCTGACCGCCTTGCCTTCGCGCAGCAGTTCGACCTCGAAACTGATCGGCACCTCGGGTTCGGCCGGGCCGACAAAGGTGATGGCCAGGGAACGCACCGGACGGCCGGGCGCGGTCTTGGCCCGCATGGTTTCATACAGCAGCGCCGCCATCAGGCCGCCGAAACAGGCCCGCCCCTGGGCCCAGCTGGCAGGAATGGTCACCGCCTGGGGATGCAGGCGGACCGTCTTGAGCAATTGCGAAAAATTCATGCCGATCTCATCCGTGGGAAAAGTCCGATCTTAACCAGCACGGACTACAGCGACAGCCCGCATTTCGGCCATATCAGCGGCTTATCGCCGCCCCAGAGCCTTTTCCAGCCGCTCAAGGGTGGCATCGGCGCGCTGTTCGGCCTCGATCAACTGCGCTTTCCAGTGCTCGACGCAGGGCGCAAGGTCGGGCTGCTGCTCGGCTTGCAGCAACCACTGCAACAGGTCGTGCCAGTCGCCCAGATCGCCCTGGGCGCGCTTGAGCGCAGCCTGCAAACGGCGCCCGGCATGTTCCAGCTGCGGGTAGGCCTCGTCGCCATAACGCACGCGTTTGATCAACAGGCGCAGGCGATGACGGTCATGGGCAGGATCAGCCAGCGCCACGCGCAGCTTGTCCCACTGTCCTTCCAGGCGTTTGTCGACGCGCCGGCGCAAGCGACGGATCAGGTTTTCACGCTCGGCGGCACGCAGGAAGATCGGAAAGGCATCGACGATCGCCAGCAGACGCCGCAGCTCGGCGCTCTCGGCGACCCTGGCGAAGGTCTGGCGGCGGTCGGCCAGGCGCCGCCGGGCGGCATCGGCCAGCCCCCGCTCAAGCAATTGCGCCGCCAGCACTTCTTTGTCGCGCAGCGGCGTGGTCAGCTCACCCAGCGCCTTGGCCGCGCCTTCGAGCTGATCGACCCCGGGCAGCTCGCGCAACGGCCGCAACAGGCTGCGCAAGCGCCGGGTGGTGGTGCGCAGGTCATGCAGCGCTTCGCTGTCGGTGTCTGCCGCCAGGCGCGCCTGGCAACCGAGCAGGCGTACCTGCAGGGCCAGGATCTGGGCAATCGCATGATCGAGCATGGCCGACATGATGGTCTCCTGGGTTAACGACCGGCGCGGGATTCACGAATATAGAAACGAGCCTTCTGGGCTTTGTTGCTGCACCCTTCGAAAGCTTCGAACTGCTGCTGGGTCTTGGCCCCGGTCAACAGCGACAGCGCCTTGGAGTAACTGACAGTACCGGCGAAACCTTCAGCCTTGGCCAGGTCGAGTTCCTTCCATGCCGCGTCCAACTGATTGGCGCAGCTGTCGCGATAGGCTGTCTTGCCAGCGCACCCCGTCAGAACCAGGGCAATCAGGGGCAGGCAGATCCAGGCTTTCATCAGTGATACTCCAAAAGAAATGTTCAGGGTGGCGCGTTCGACGACGACAATAAAGAAAAGTGCCCTGCAAAGCGTAGCCCAGCGTGGATGACGATTGAAGCACAGACGCGAATGGGCGCATTGTTAGAGCCATGAGGATCAACAACCGGGAGCCATCATGAGCAAACGTGTGGCATTGGTGCTGGGCTCGGGCGGGGCGCGTGGTTATGCGCACATCGGGGTGATCGAGGAACTGGAGCGGCGTGGCTACGACATCGCCTGCGTGGCCGGATGCTCGATGGGCGCGGTGATTGGCGGCATCTATGCAGCCGGCAAGCTTGAAGAATACCGCAACTGGATCGAGAGCCTGGATTACCTGGACGTGTTGCGCCTGGTGGATGTGAGCTTTCGCCTGGGGGCCATTCGTGGTGAGAAAGTCTTCGGCCAGATCCGCAAGATCGTCGGCGAGGTGAATATCGAAGAACTGCGCATCCCCTACACCGCCGTGGCCGCCGACCTCACCAACCAGCAGGAAATCTGGTTCCAGGAAGGTTGCCTGCACCAGGCCATGCGCGCCTCGGCGGCGATTCCCAGTCTGTTCACCCCGGTGGTACAAGGCAGTCGCATGCTGGTCGACGGCGGCATCCTCAACCCCTTGCCGATCATCCCGGTAGTGTCCAGCCACTGCGACCTGATCATCGCCGTCAACCTCAACTCGACCAACCAGCGCCAGTACCAGTTGCCGGTGATCGAACGTCCGGCCGCCTTCAAGCTGCGCTTCGACAACCTGATCAGCTCGCTCGGCTCGCACCTGCCATTCCGGCGCAAACCGGCCGAAGAGCTGATGCGCATCGAGCAGGAGCTTGCACCTGGTGCCGCGCAGATTCCCAACCCCTGGCTCAGCGACGCGGCCAGCCCCGAGGCCCAGCAACCGGCGGCGGCTCCCGAAAGCGATGGTGCACCGAAGTCGGCAACCGGCTCGTTCATCATCGACAACGTCGGGCCAGCGTCATTGCTGGACCTGATCAACCAGAGCTTCGAGGTGATGCAGACCTCCCTGGCCCAGTACAAGATCGCCGGCTACCCGCCGGACATACTGATCAACGTGCCCAAGCGGGTGTGCCGGTTCTTCGAGTTCTACAAGGCGCCGGAACTGATCGCCCTGGGGCGGGAGATTGCCCGGGACACGCTGGAGAACTATGAGGCGGAGCGGCGTTGAGCCAATCGCGGGTGTAGGAGCGGGCTTGCCCCGCGATGAAATGCGGCTGAATCACCGCAATCGCGGGGCAAGCCCGCTCCTACGGCCCCACCAACCGGTACCCCACCCCCGGCTCGGTGATGATGAAGCGCGGCGCCGTCGGGTCATCGCCGAGTTTCTGCCGCACATGGGCGACGACGATGCGCAGGTAATGGCTGTCGTCGACATGGGTCGGCCCCCAGATGTCCTTGAGCAGTTGCTGCTGGGTGATCACCCGCCCCGGATGGCTCGCCAGCTGCGCCAGCAACGCATACTCCTTGCGGGTCAGGGCGATTTCCACGCCGTCGAGGGTCACCTTGCGAAACGCCAGGTCAACCGTCAGCGGCCCAAAGCTCGCTGCCGCCTCGGCGCTGCTGGCCTGGGGCACCTGGCGCAGCAAGGCGCGCACCCGGGCAAGGAACTCCTGGATGCCGAACGGCTTGGTCACGTAGTCGTTGGCACCGCTGTCCAGGGCCTCGACTTTCTGGATCTCGCTGGCACGCACCGACAACACCAGCACCGGCACCGGGCTCCATTCGCGCAGCTCGCGCAGAACCTGCTGGCCGTCCATGTCCGGAAGGCCCAGGTCGAGCACCACCAGGTCGGGCCGGGCCAGGGCTGCCTGGGTCAGGCCCTCGGTGCCGGTGGCGGCTTCGATCACCTTGTAGCCCTGGGAGCTCAGGCTGATACGCAGGAATTTGCGGATCTGCGGTTCGTCGTCGATGACCAGCAGTGTGGCGGTCTGGCTCATGGGGCTTCGCTTTCAGGCTCGGGCTGGGTCGGAAGCGGCAAGCATAATGTGATGCAGGTGCCACGGCCATCGATACCATCATCCACCTGGATATGCCCGCCATGGGCGCCGATCATGCCCTGGCAGATCGCCAGGCCCAGGCCCGTGCCCTGCCCGCCCCGGTCACCCCGGGCGGCGGTGTAGAACATGTCGAAGATCTTCTCGCGATCGGCCAGGGGAATGCCCGGGCCTTCGTCGCTGACGGCGAAATGCAGTTGCTCGTCCACCACCCGCACCTGCAGGGCCAGGCGGCCGTTGGCCGGTGAAAAACGGGCGGCGTTCTCCAGCACATTGACCAGCGCCTGCTCGATCAGCGCCGCATGCACGAACAACAGCGGCAAGCCATCCGCCACCTCGGTGCTGACCTGCAACGGCGCCAGCACCACGCGCAGGCGATTGAGGGCACTGCCGACGATGTCGGTGGGTGCCACCCAGTCGCGGGCCAGTTTCAACCCGCCATGACCCAGGCGGGTCATGTCCAGCAGGTTCTGGATGTAGCGGTCCAGGCGTTCGGCTTCGTTGCGGGTGCCTTCGAGCAGCTCCTGGCGATCGGCGCGGGGAATCGCTTCACCGAGGGCCAGCAGGCTGTCGATGCTGCCGCGCATGGCGGTCAGGGGCGTGCGCAGGTCATGGGACACCGAGGCGAGCAAGGCACTGCGCAATTGCTCGGTTTCGCCATGCAGGCGCGCCGCCTCCAGTTGTTCGGCCAGGCGCGCCCGGGCCAGCGCCTGGGCCAGCGGTTGGCTCAAGGCCTTGAGCAGGCGCCGTTGTGGCGGCGACAGGCTCTGGCCCTGGCGCGGACGCACGCCAAGCAGTGCCAGGCGCGAGTCGTCCAGCGACAGCGGCCACCACCACCAGCGGCCGTTGGGCAAGGTGTCGCTGCCCAGGCCCGCCGCCTGATCGTGCTGCCAGGCCCAGTCGGCCGCGGCGCGCTCATTGTCGGTGAACTGCGGGTTGCCGCCGCTGACCACCTTCAGGCGCCCTTCCACATCCCGCTCCAGCAGGCACACCTGCACATCGCTCCAGCCGTCCAGGTGTTGCCCGGCGGCATTGAACACCGCCTGGCGGTCGGTGGCGGCGGTGAGCTTGCGCGACAGATCGAGCAACTGGTTGGTCTGCTCCTGGGTTTCGCGCAACGCCTGCAACTGACGGCGCTGGCGGGCGGCCAGGTTGCCGGTGAGCGCCGCCATCAACAGGAAGAACAGCGAGGTCAGCACGTCTTCTTCGCGCTGGATGCTGAAGGAAAAGGTCGGCGGGATGAACAGAAAGTCATAGGCCAGGAACGACATCACCGCGCAGGCCAGCGCCGGTCCCAGGCTGCTGCGCACCGCCACCAGCAACACCGCGGCCAGGAACACCAACGAGATGTTGGGCAGGGCCAGGACACTGGAGACCGCCCAGGCCAGTCCGGAGGCCAGCAGGGTCGCGACCAGGGCCAGCAGGTAGTGGCGCCAGACCCAGACTTTCTTCACCACCGCTCCCGGCGGCTCGGGCTTGTCGTCGCGGTCGAGGACGTTGATCTCCAGGCCATGGGCCTCGCGCAGCAAGCGGGTGGCCACCCCGGCGCCGAACAGACGCCGGCGCAGGCGGTCGCGGGACTGGCCGACCAGCACCAGGCTGGCGCGTCGTTCCAGGGCATGCTGGATCAGGGTTCGCGCCACTTCACCGGCACGTAGCAACACCACCTCGCCACCCAGTCGCTCGGCCAGTTGCTGGGCCGCCTGCAGGCGCTGGCGGGCGGTTTCGTCGCGCAGCCGGCCGTTATCGACATGCACCAGGCTCCAGGGCAGATGACGACGCTGGGCCACTCGACTGGCATGACGCACCAGGCGCTCGGCCTGGGCATCACCGTCGACGCCGACCAGCAAGCGCCCACGCAAGGTCGGGGCATCCTGGCCAAGCTGGCGGTAACCGTGGGCCAGGTCGGCGTCGACCTGGGCCGCCGCCGTCTGCATGGCCAGCTCGCGCAAGGCGGTCAGGTTGGTCTGGCTGAAGAAGGCATCGATGGCCGCCCGTGCCTGCTCCGGCACATAGACCTTGCCCTCGCGCAGGCGTTCGAGCAACTCGCGCGGCGGCAGGTCGATCAGGACCAGCTCGAAGGCTTCCTGCAGCACCCAGTCCGGCAGGGTTTCGCGCACCTGCACGCCGGTGATACCGCGCACCTGGTCGTTGAGGCTTTCCAGGTGCTGGACGTTGACCGTGGTGTAGACATCGATACCGGCGGCCAGCAGTTCCTGCACATCTTGCCAGCGCTTGGCGTGGCGACTGCCGGGGGCGTTGCTGTGGGCCAGCTCGTCGATCAGCGCCAGTTGCGGCGCGGCCTTGAGCAGGCCGTCGAGGTCCATTTCTTCCAGCTGCACGCCACGGTACTCCGAGCGCAGCAGCGGCAACTGCGGCAGACCGGCGAGCAAGGCTTCGGTCTCGGCCCGGCCATGGGTCTCGACCACCGCCGCCAGCACCTGCACACCCTGGCGCAACTGGGCATGGGCGGCCTGGAGCATGGCGTAGGTCTTGCCCACCCCCGGCGCCGCCCCGAGGAACACTTTGAGGCTGCCGCGCCCTTCGCGCGGCAGCCCGGCCAATAACGCATCGGCGCGTTCGGAATTGCTCTCGCTCACTGCTTGTCCTTACCTGGATACCGGGGCCAACCGTTCAAGGGCGGCGTTCAAGGCCAGTACATTGACCACCGGCGGGCCGATCAATGGCTGCAGGGTGGACTGCTCGACCAGGGCTTGCAAGGCCTGTGTGCTGACCTGCCGCGCCGCGGCCACCCGTGGCAGCTGATAAGCCACTGCCGCAGGCGACAAGTGCGGGTCCAGGCCACTGCCCGACGTGGTCAGCAAGGCCAGCGGCACCGCGCCCTGGCCTTCGACATACTGCTGCGCGGCAGCCTCGCCGATGCGCTCGGCCAGCGCCGGGTTGCTCGGTGCCAGGTTACTGGCACCGCTGGCGACGGTGGCATAGTCGGCGGCCGAGGGACGCGCCTGGAACCAGGCATCGCCCTTGAAGCCCTGGGCGATCAGCAGCGAGCCGCGCACCTGGCCCTGGTCGTCGCGCAGCAGGCTGCCATTGGCTTGTTCGGGAAAGGCCACCTGGGCCACCCCGGTGACCACCAGCGGGTAAACCGCGCCGGTGATCAGGGTCATCAACAGGATCAGGCTCAAGGCCGGACGTACATAAGTGGTCATGGTCATCTCCCTTGGTATCAGACCAGCTGCAATGCGGTGAGCAACATGTCGATCAGTTTGATCCCGGCGAAGGGCACGATCAGCCCGCCCACCCCGTAGATCAGCAGGTTGCGCCGCAGCAGGTGCGCCGCGCTCGCCGCCTGTACCCGCACCCCGCGCAGGGCCAGGGGAATCAGCACGACGATGATCAGGGCGTTGAAGACGATGGCCGAGAGGATCGCGCTCTGCGGGCTGGCCAGCTGCATCAGGTTGAGCGCCCCCAGCTGCGGGTAGATCGCCGCGAACAACGCCGGCAGGATCGCGAAGTACTTGGCCACATCGTTGGCGATCGAGAAGGTGGTCAGCGCACCCCGGGTCACCAGCAGTTCCTTGCCGACCTGGACCACATCCAGCAGCTTGGTCGGGTCGCTGTCCAGGTCGACCATGTTGGCCGCCTCACGGGCCGCCTGGGTGCCGTCGTTCATGGCCATGCCGACATCGGCCTGGGCCAGGGCCGGGGCGTCGTTGGCGCCGTCACCGCACATGGCCACCAGGCGCCCGTCGTTCTGCTCCTGGCGAATGCGCGCCAGCTTTTTCTCCGGCGTGGCTTCGGCCAGCACGTCATCGACCCCGGCTTCGGCGGCGATGGCGGCGGCGGTCAGCGGGTTGTCGCCGGTCACCATCACGGTGCGAATGCCTAGCTTGCGCAGCTCGGCGAAACGCTCGCGAATGCCGGGCTTGACCACATCCTTGAGATGGATCACCCCCAGCAGGCGCTGGTCGACACAGACCAGCAACGGCGTGCCGCCGCTCTGGGCGATCTTGTCGACTTCGCGGGACAGCGACGCCGGCATCTCCAGGCGCTGCATGCCGACGAAGGCCAGTACCGAATCCACCGCGCCCTTGCGGTAGCGACGCTGCTGGTAATCGACACCGGAGAGCCGGGTCTCGGCGCTGAACGCCACCGGGGTGAGTTGCCCCGCCTCCGGCTCGTTGAAGTCGTGCAGCTGGCGCAGGTACTCGACGATCGATTTGCCTTCGGCGGTGTCATCGGCCAGCGAGGCCAGCAAGGCGCCCTCGCCCAGCTCTTTGGAGCTCACCCCGGGGGCAGCCTGCAGTGCGCTGCACCGACGGTTGCCGAAGGTGATGGTGCCGGTCTTGTCGAGCATCAGCACATGCACGTCACCGGCGGCCTCGACCGCCCGCCCGGAGCGGGCGATCACGTTCAAGCGCACCAGGCGGTCCATGCCGGCGATACCGATGGCCGACAGCAGGCCGCCGATGGTGGTGGGAATCAGGGTCACCAGCAGCGCCACCAGGAACACCAGCGGGATGCTGCCACCGGCAAAATGGGCGAACGGCTGCAGGGTCACAACGACCACCAGGAAAATCATGGTCAGGCCGATCAGCAGGATGTCCAGGGCGATTTCGTTGGGGGTCTTCTGCCGCTTGGCGCCTTCGACCAGGGCGATCATGCGGTCCAGGGTCGACTCGCCGGGGTTGCTGGTGATGCGGATCAGCAACCAGTCGGAGACCAGCCGGGTATTGCCGGTGACCGCCGAACGGTCGCCCCCGGACTCACGGATCACCGGCGCCGACTCACCGGTGATCGCCGCCTCGTTGACCGCGGCGATACCTTCGAGCACCTCGCCGTCACCGGGGATCATCTCCCCGGCCAGCACCTTGACCACATCGTCCTTGCGCAGGCGGGTGGCAGGCACCACTTCGAAACCGCCCGAGGCCGTGCGACGGCGGGCGCTCAAGCCCTGGCTGCCGGCCTTGAGACTGTCGGCGCGGGCCTTGCCACGGCCTTCGGCCAGGGCTTCGGCGAAGTTGGCGAACAGCACGGTGAACCACAACCACAGGGCAATCTGCACCGCCACCGCCGTGGGCACGCCACTGTCGGGCAACAGGCACAGCAAGGTGGTGAAGATCGCGGTCATTTCCACCACCAGCATCACCGGCGAACGCTTGAGCTGACGCGGATCGAGTTTGACGAACGCCTGCACCAGGGCCGCGCGCCACAACGCAGCGAAAGTGGTCCGTGCCGCCGTGGCAGGCGCCGCTTTGACTTCGGGAATCGGCATGTTCATGAGTTGCTCCTTAGAAGCCCAGGCTCAGCTGTTCGGTGATCGGGCCCAGGGCCAGGGCCGGCAGGAAGGTCAGGCCGCCCACCAGCAAAATGGTGACCAGCAACAAGGTGACGAACAGCGGACCGTGGGTCGGGAAACTGTTCTGCCCCACCGGTGCGCTCTTCTTCAGCGCCAGGCTTCCGGCCAGGGCCAGCACCGGCAGGATGTAGC
>Ga0247821_10000724_pt1 | contig 18331 bp, 13 predicted proteins | sample 13C_Glycerol_Day_FD_192481 | JGI IMG/M metagenome (GOLD analysis project Ga0247821, IMG submission 192481) | Soil microbial communities from agricultural site in Penn Yan, New York, United States - 13C_Glycerol_Day14 | ecosystem: Environmental > Terrestrial > Soil > Agricultural land | place... | reverse complement strand
GTCGATGACAGGGGGGGGCAGAAAGCCCAGGTCGGGATGGTCGGGGGTAATCCGGTGAATCAGGCCCAGGTTCTCGCCCAGTGCCCGGCACAGTTCGCTGCGAAACGGCTCCAGTTGTGCGTCTGTGGTCAGGCGGTGCCCGTTGGCGTTGCCCTCCAGCTTGCGCATGAAAAAGAAATCACGGCCCAGCACGGCCGGGTCGCGACACAGCCACAAGGGCTCCGGCACCTTGACTCCGGCCTGGTGCACGGCGCTCAGTACCGCGAACTCCTGGGCACGCCCCATGCTGACGGCGACCGAAGACGCTGAATCGGTGCGCAGCACCCACTGCTCGCGAGTCTGCTGGCCGCCACGGGTCACCGTGGCAGTGAGCAGCCAGTTCTCCTGGATGGCGCCTCCGGACAGGCGTTGACCCTGGTCGATGACAACCTTGTCGGCCCCCAGTTGCTGACCCAGGTAGCGGGCCAGCGCGGGGAACGCATCGGGGATGCCGGCATGCCGGGCGGCGGGTTGTGGAATGGAAAGGGTGGACATCGTGGCCTCGAACTCCCAAAGGAATGGTCTTCCTGCCCTTGAGCAAGAGTTGGGCCAGCTTTCAACCGATTTTATTTATCCCTTTATATTCAAAGCATTAGCTCTATTTCCTGGTATTAGCAACGGCGTGAATATCACGACTCCATTGCAGATTTGAAATGCTCGTTTCAGCATGGAAAAAAGAACCTCGAGGCCTGGACCATGCGCAACGAGCACTACCTGCCCAGGGTGGTCGCCCTGATCACCCACCTGCAAATGCCCCAAGGCACCAGCCGCATGGCGCGTATCGTCGAGCAGGTGATTCCCGACTACCGCGACCGGGCCAGGGTCGAAATCGTCGAGACCAGCGTCAATGCCCTGGGCGAAACCGGGCGCGACCTGGAAGCCAGGGGCGATGTCGATGTCATCATCTGTTCGGGCGCCACCTGCGAGTACCTCAGGCGGCACATCTCGATCGCGGTCCTGTCGATTCGCATGGGCGAATACGACCTGATCCGCGCCCTGGACCTCGCCAGGGCCCGGGCCACCAAGGTCGGCATCGTGAGTTTCCAGGACACCCATCCGGAACTCGAAGCGATGGCCTCGCTGTTCACCGTGCAAGTCCACCAGGCCACCTACACCCGCTACGAAGGCGCGCGCCAGCAGGTCAAGCGCCTGATCGACGAGGGCCATGGCGTGATCGTCGGTTCTTCCACGGCGGTGGAGATCGCCGAAGCGAACGGCGCGCAGGGCGTGCTGGCGCTCAATGCCGACACCGTGCGCCGGGCGCTTGAAGATGCCCTGGGGGTCTGTCACAGCCGCCAGCAGGTGTTGATCCAGCAGCAGCGCCTGAATGCCGTGTTGCGCAACCTGTCCGATGGCGTGATCGCCGTGGACGCCCAGGGCATCATCCAGTCGCTGAACCCGCGCATGGCCAGCTTGCTCGGCATCAGCAGCGAATCGGCGCTCGAACAACCCCTCGACGCCGTCATCGCCGACCTGGACGTCACCGCCATCCTGGCCAGCGTCGAAGGCGAAGAAAACCGCATCGTCAAGGCAGCAGGCCGCACGCTCTACGCCAACATCACCCCGATCATCGACAACGGCAGACCGGACGGCGTGGTCATCACCTGCCAGGAAGCCAACGCCATCCAGCGCGCGGACCGGCGCATCCGCAGCCAGGTCAAGCCCCGGCAGTTCACCGCCCGCTACCACTTCGAGCAGATACTCGGCGACGCGCCCGCCTTTCGTGCCCTGCTCGACCTTGCCCGGCGCTATGCGAGCGCCCACGCCACCCTGCTGATCCGCGGTGAAAGCGGCACCGGCAAGGAGCTGCTCGCGCAAAGCATCCACAACGCCAGCCTGCGCCACGAAGGCCCCTTCGTCGCCATCAACTGCGCCGCCTTCCCCGAGTCGCTGCTGGAAAGCGAACTGTTCGGCCATGAAGAAGGCGCCTTCACCGGCGCGCGCAAAGGCGGCAAGAGCGGGCTGATCGAGAACGCCCACACCGGCACCCTGTTCCTGGATGAAATCGGCGACATGCCGGTGACCCTGCAGACCCGCCTGCTGCGCGTGCTGCAGGAGCGCGAGGTGCTGCGCCTGGGTGCCGCCGAACCGACGCCGGTGGACATTCGCGTGATTGCCGCCACCCACCGCGACCTGCGCGCGCGAATCCGCGAAGGCGCGTTTCGCGAGGACCTCTTCTACCGCTTGAACATCCTGTGCCTGAGCATTCCGCCGTTGCGCGAGCGGGCCCAGGACATTCCCCTGCTCGCCCGGGCGATGCTCGACGGTTTGCCGCTGCCGCCTGGCGCTGCCGAGGCCGGCCGGCGGCTGCTGGAACGACTGACGCCCGAACTGTTGCGCTACACATGGCCTGGCAACATCCGCGAGCTGGAAAACCTGGTCGAGCGGGCGGCCTTGTCTGCCGAGGTGTTGTCGGACAGCGGCAACGCTGTCGCCTTGCAGTCGCTGTTCAGTGAATTGTTCGACCCTCGACCCGGGCAGCCTTCAGGACCGGAGCAGGCCCCCGCCGGGCAGGACCTGCGCAGCCTGAGCCGCGCCCAGGAAAGCACGCGGGTGCGCGAAGTGCTCGAACAGTGCCAGGGCGATCTGGACGAAACCGCCCGCCGCCTGGGCATCAGCCGGACCACCCTGTGGCGACGCCTGCGTAGCCAACAGGCCTGATGAAGCTGTGCGTTTCAACTCTGAAATTTATTTCAGCGATGAAACCAGGAAGGGCGCGATTGCGACACCGCGCATCTCGAATTAATCTCAAGAAGTGTTTGTAACTAATTGAATAAAAACATTTTTTTAATGTAAAAAATCAGCCACCAACACTTGGCATAGCCCTTGCTCCCTCCCCTTCGACGCTGCTGCCGGCCGGCCTGCAGCGTGGAAGCGCCCACAATAACAAGGCAGGAGGTTGCCCGTGCAAGGCATGATGATGAACTTCAACCTGAGTATCGCCGCCATCATGCGGCAGGCCCTCATGGTTGCCGCCGACACCGAGATCGTCTCGCTGTTCAATGATGGTCGCGTGCATCGCTACACCTATGCCCAGGCGTTTTCCCGTGCGCGGCGCCTGGCCAATGTACTGGACACCCTGGGCTGCCCGGCGGATGCCCGGGTCGGCACCCTGGCCTGGAACGATCACCGGCATTTCGAACTGCATTACGCCGCGCCCTGCTCGGGACGCATCTGCCACACCATCAACCCCAGGCTCTTCCCCGAACAGATCGGCTACATCATCCGCCATGCCGAGGACGACCTGCTGTTCGTCGACCCGCAGTTCATCCCCCTGCTCGAAAGCCTGCAGGCTGACCTCGGCAGTGTCCGCCACTGCATCGTGCTCTGCGCTGCCGATCAGTTGCCCGCCAGCACCCTGCCCAACCTGCTGAGCTACGAGGCGCTGCTGGCCTCGGTCGACGATTGCTATGCCTGGCCGGAGCTCGACGAGCGCCGGGCCAGCGGGCTGTGCTACACCTCCGGCACCACCGGCAATCCCAAGGGCGTGCTCACCAGCCACCGCAGCACCGTGCTCCATGGCATGGCCCAGAACATGGCCGACAGCGTCGGCCTGCGCGCCCTGGATGTGGTGATGCCGATGGTGCCGATGTTTCATGTCAACGCCTGGGGCATGCCGTACAACGCCGCCATGGTCGGCGCCAAACTGGTCCTGCCCGGCCCGCGGGTGGGTGATGCCGCGGCCATGATCAAGCTGATCAACGACGAAGCCGTGACCTTCTCCCTGGCGGTGCCGACGCTGTGGGCCAACATTAGCCAGCACCTGGATGCACACGCAGGCGCCGTGCCTTCGCTCAAGCGCGCGGTCAGCGGTGGCGCGGCCTGCCCGCTGTCGCTGATCGAAGCCATGCATCGCCATGGCGTGGCCCTGGAGAACGGCTGGGGCATGACCGAACTGAACCCCATGGGCAGCTATAACCGCCATCAGCCCTGGTATGAGGCCCTGGCCCCGGCGCCGCGCGGGCAGCAACTGCTCAAGTCGGGCCGGGCCATGTTCGGTGTCCAGATGCGCATCGTCGATGAAGCCCAACGCCCCCTGCCCCACGATGGCCAGGCCAGCGGCGCGCTGCAGGTGCGCGGCCCCTGGGTGCGCAGCGGTTACTTCGGCGAGCAGGCTTGCGAGGGCTGGTTCGACACCGGCGATGTCGCCAGCATCGACCCGAAGGGCTACATGCAGATCACCGACCGCATCAAGGACGTGATCAAGTCCGGCGGCGAGTGGATCAGCTCGGTGGACATCGAGAATGCCGTGATGGCCCACCCGCAAGTGGCCGAGGCCGCCGTGATCGGCGTCCCGCACCCGCGCTGGAGCGAGCGCCCCTTGTTGGTAGTGGTGGCCCGGCAGGCGCACGCGGCGCCCAGCCACGAAGCCCTTACGGCCTTTCTCGAAGACAAGATCCCCAAGTGGTGGATGCCCGACGCCAGCGCGTTCATGCAGGCATTGCCCCACACCGCGACCGGCAAGGTGAGCAAAAAAACCTTGCGTGAGCACTTCAGCGGTTTCGCCTGGCCCTGAAACGACCACTAGCAGCAAGCCTGGACGGGTTCGTCGACGACGCGCCCGCGAGCAGCCGTACAACAAAAACAAGCGGAGGCACTATGAACAGCAAGATCGATCCCCCTGTGGAGCACTACCGGCGTATCCGCGAGAACCCCCGATACATTGCCCTGGCCAGGGCCCGCTCACGGCTTACCTGGCGGCTCAGCATCCTGGTGCTTGCCGGCTATTTCCTGTTCATGGGGGTGGCCGCCGTACGCCCCGACCTGCTGCACCTGCCGCTTTACCAGGGCAGCCACCTGAGCCTGGGCATCCCGCTGGCGACCCTGCTGATCGTCATCGCCTGGCTGCTCACGGCCTGGTACGTGCACCGCGCCAACACCCACTTCGACCGCCTCAGCGCCAGCATCGTCAAGGAGAGCCAGGCATGAAATCCACCGGTTTGCGGCTCATTGCAGCCGCCCTTTTCAGCCAACCCTTGTTCGCGAGTGCCGCCGACTCGCCGGCACAAGGGCTGAACCTGCATGCCATCGGCATGTTCCTGCTGTTCGTGTCGATCACCCTGCTGATCACCTGGTGGGCCGCCCGCCAGACCCGCTCGGCCAGTGACTTCTACACCGCAGGCGGCGGCATTTCCGGCTGGCAGAACGGCCTGGCGATCGCCGGTGACTACATGTCGGCGTCGACCTTGCTGGGGCTGTCGAGCATGGTCTTCGCCAAGGGCTACGACGGCTTCATCTACATGACCGGCTTTTTTATCGGCTGGCCCATCCTCACCTTCCTGATGGCCGAGCGCCTGCGCAATCTTGGACGCTACACCTTCGCCGACATCGTCTCGTTCCGGCTCGACCAGCGCCGCATCCGCATGCTCGCTGCCTGCGGCTCGCTGACGGTGGTCTGCTGCTACCTGCTGCTGCAGATGGTCGGCGCCGGGCAACTGGTCAAGCTGCTGTTCGGCCTGGACTACACGCTGGCGGTCATGGTGGTGGGCCTGCTGATGCTGGTCTATGTGCTCTTCGGCGGCATGCTGGCGACCACCTGGGTGCAGATCAGCAAGGCGGTGCTGTTGCTGGTGGGCGGCACCCTGCTGATGCTGCTGGCCCTGGCGCCCTTTGGCTTCAGCCTGGAAACCCTGGCCAACCGCGCGGTGCAAAGCCATGCCGACGGCTGGAGCATCATGGGGCCGGGGAGCATGCTGGCCAACCCGCTGAACGTCGCCTCCATGGCCCTGGGCCTGGTGTTCGGCCTGGCCGGCCTGCCGCATATCCTGATGCGCTTCTTCACCGTGCCCAATGCCCGCGAAGCGCGCAAGTCGGTGTTCTACGCCTCGGGCTTCATCGGCTACTTCTTCCTGGTGGTCTGTGTGCTGGGCTTTGCCGCCATCGTCATTGTCGGCACCGACCCTCAGTACTTCGTCGACGGCAAGCTCGGCGGCCCTCTGCTCGGCGGCAGCAACATGGTGGCCATGCACCTGGCCAAGGCAGTGGGTGGCAACCTGTTCCTGGGCTTTCTCTGCGCCGTGGCGTTCGCCACCATCCTTGCGGTGGTTGCCGGGTTGACCCTGGCCGGCGCCTCGGCGATCTCCCATGACCTCTATGCCACGGTGATCAAGCGTGGCACCGCCAGTGAGGCCCAGGAAATGCGGGTATCGCGCATCGCAGTGGTCATCCTCGGACTGCTGGCCATGGCCCTGGGCATTCTGTTCGAGCAGGTGAACATTGCCTTCCTGGTCGGCCTGACCTTCGGCATCGCGGCCTCGGCCAATTTTCCGGTGTTGTTCATGGCCATGTACTGGAAGGGCCTGACCACCCGTGGCGCGATCTACGGCGGGCTGACCGGCCTGTTCTCGGCGCTGGCCCTGGTGATCCTCTCGCCTACCGTCTGGGTCACCGTGCTGGGCCACCCGCAGGCGATCTTCCCCTATGACCACCCGGCGCTGTTCTCCATGCCGCTGACCTTTGCGGTGATCGTCCTGGTCTCGCGGCTGGATCGAAGCACCAGGGCCGGACAGGACCGTGAAGGCTTCGACGACCAGTTGGTCCGGGCCCAGACCGGTGTCGGCATCGCGACTGCCAGCAATCATTGAGCCCTCCGGCAGGCCTGGCGCCGCCTTCAGCCGTCGAGGTCGCCATTGTGAATGGCGGTCTTGATGGCTTGTGCCGTTGTTGCCACGCCCAGGCGCCGGCGTGCCGCGCGTAGGTGATTTTCCACGGTGCGCTCCGAGAGCCCGAGGGTGGCGGCGATATCGGCCTGGCGACGGCCCGCCGCGGTCCAGGCCAGCACCTGGCGCTCTCGATCGGAAAGCTTCCTGACCACCTGGGTGCCCGGGGCTTCCAGCAACCTGCGCGCAGAGAAAAACGCCGCCGTGGCAACCATCGCCAACAGCACCCGCACCTCGGCGCTACTGTCCACCTGCCCGCCGCCCAGGCTCATGGCGCCTTCAAGTCCCAGCGGACCGAACACCGGCACCTGCAAGCCGTGCGGCCCGCTGCCCAGCGGGCGGCGGACCACACGATAGCGGTCACCGTCCGCCTGCCGGGTCTTGGTCCAGAAGAACGGCTCGCGGGTTTCCAGAATATGGCGGGTGACCGGGCATCGGCGCACGTAATTGTCGGCGTCGATCGTCAGGCCGTCGCCAAACCAGTCGCCTTCGACCCAGTAGATGCGCTCGAGCACTTCGTCCCGTGCCGATGAGGCCGAAAACAGCACGAAGCGATCGTAGCCAAAGGGCCCGGCAAAGGCGCGAACGGCCTGCTGGACCTGGGCCAGCGCGGTGGCGCGTTCGATCTCCAGCACCGTGCGCACGGCCGTCTCGGCCACCCCGCTATTCACCTTGGCGCAACCTCGTTCAACAACGCCGTTGCCGCCAGTTTGCCCAGGGCGTTACCCGCATACGGGCTGTCGCCGGTCAACAGCTTGCGGTCCTGGTGGGTGGCCCCGGAAATATCCTTGTTGATGATCTCGAAGCCCAGGGCCTGGAGCTGCTCGCCGAACTTCCAGGTCAGGTGACCCGGCATGTAGCCGATGTCGGGGGTCTGGGCATCCAGGTCGTCGGGGAAGGCGCAGATCTTGTAACCCTTGTACGGGTTGGCGCCCGGGGATTTGCCCACACCCAGGGCCAGCAAGGCGGCCGGCCCGTGGCACAGGGAGATGACGAACTTGTCCTTGGCGGCGGCCCACTCAAGCACCTTCTGCACCTCGACGCTTTCCGGCAAGCCGATCAAAGCACCGTGTCCGCCGGGGATAAAGACGCCGATGTAATCGGAGTCGTCGCCCAGGGCGCTGTCGATCACCTGCGCCAGTTTTCTTGGCTGCTTGAACTGATCGCGGTACTTGCCGTACAGCCCTTTGACTTCAGCATCGTCGGACGGCATCGCCCAGAACTCGAACTTCACCGGGTTACCGGAGACGGTCGCGACATCGAAGCCGAAGCCGGCCTTGTCGAGGTGATACATCGGTAGCAGCGTCTCGACGGGATGGTTGCCGGTGGAGAACATCGTGCCGTTATCGGTCAGCAAATAGCGCTCGTCGGCGCCGATCACCAGCACCTTCCAGCGCCCGCCCCTGTAAGGATCGGGGTAATCGGCACCGCTGAGATCGGACTTCGGTGAGGTAAACTGGCTGAGCGAATACGGTGAGGGAAAAAACGCATTGTCCTCGGCAGGGTCCGGGGTCGGGCGTTTGTCGTCGGTCTGAGTGCTGGTCATGGCTGGCTCCGTCGTTCAGGGCTTGTGGGCTGACACCGTTGCCATGCTAGGAGGCTGACCTACCTGCAGCAATGAGGGTTTTCCCTCAATCGAACACGTTGATACCAGCGACCTAACCTCAACGTCAGAGTGAAAGTCTAGTTCCATCAGCATTCGGGGCAGCGGCTGCCGACCAGTTGCTCACATTACAGGCCAGTGAACCATGACCACATCCAACAGCATCGAGCACTACCTGCAGGCCGCTACCCGGGACAACACCCGGCGCAGCTATCAGGCAGCGGTCGAGCACTTCGAGGTCAGTTGGGGCGGCTTTCTGCCTGCCACCGCCGACAGCGTGGCCCGCTACCTGGCCGATCACGCCGGCAGTCATTCGATCAACACCCTCAAGCAGCGCCTGGCAGCGCTGGGGCAATGGCACGTCAGCCAGGGCTTTCCCGACCCGACCAAGGCGCCGGTGGTGCGCCAGGTGCTCAGGGGCATCCGTACCCTGCACCCGGCCGAACCGCGGCAGGCGGCGCCGTTGCAGATCCAGCACTTGCAACAGGCAGTAGCGGTACTGGACGCCGAGGCGCACGCGGCACGCCAGCAGCACGACCTGCCTGCCCTGCTCAGGGCCCGGCGTGATGCCGCCTTGCTGCTGATCGGTTTCTGGCGCGGGTTTCGCGGCGATGAACTGGCACGCCTGCGGGTCGAGCATATCCAGGCCCAGGCTGGCATTGGCCTATCGATCTACCTGCCACGCAGCAAGGGCGACCGCCAGGCACTGGGCGTGCGGCACCAGGCCCCGGCGTTGAAAGTGCTGTGCCCGGTGCAGGCCTACCTGCAATGGATCGAAGTGGCCGGCATCGCCCACGGCCCGGTGTTCCGCAAGCTCGACCGCTGGGGCAACCTCGGTGATGCCGCGCTCAACAGCAACAGCCTGATCGCCCTGTTGCGGCGCATCCTCGAACGTGGCGGCGTGCCGGCCGCCCTGTATACCGGCCATTCGCTGCGCCGTGGCTTTGCCACCTGGGCCACCAGCAATGGCTGGGAGCTCAAGGCGTTGATGAGCCATGTGGGCTGGAAGGATGCCAAGTCGGCGTTGCGCTATGTCGATGCGTCGGCGTCTTTTGGCGAGCTGGCACTGCTTGAAGGTACCAGTCTCGTCCCTCTGGAACGCTTGATTCAGTCCTGAGTCTTCAACGCACAGCGCCACAGGCGGGCGATGTCCCCGGCCCGCGCTTGCAGCAACGGCGCTGCCTGGGCGCAGGCCTGCTCCAGGCTCATCGGCCCACTGGTCAGCGCAAAGGCGGCTTCGATGCCATGGGCATAGAGTTGCTCGTAGCCCTCGCCCAGGGTCCCGGCGATCACCACCACAGGCACGCCATGACGACGGGCGATACGCGCTACACCGAAGGGCGTCTTGCCACGCAGGGTCTGGGCATCGAAACGCCCTTCCCCGGTGATCACAAGATCGGCGCCCTGCACCGCTGCGTCCAGCCCGGCCAGCTCCGCCACCACCTCGATACCGGGGCGGAAGCTGGCCTGCATGAACGCCTTGGCGGCGAAGCCCATGCCACCGGCGGCGCCACAGCCTGGCAGGTCACGCACGTCGTTACCCAGCAGCCTGGCGCTGTGATCGGCGAAATGCCCCAATGCCTGGTCCAGCAAGCGCACCTGTTCCGGGCTGGCGCCTTTTTGTGGACCGAAGATCGCTGACGCGCCATTGCTGCCACACAGGGGGTTGTCGACGTCGGCCGCCACTTCCAGTTGCACCTCGGCCAGGCGTGGGTCCAGTGCGCTGGCATCAATGCGTGCAAGCTGCGCCAGGGCCAGACCGCCCTCGGCCAGCGGCTGATCCTGCGCATCGAACAGCTCCAGGCCCAGGGCACGCAGCATGCCGCTGCCGGCATCGTTGGTGGCGCTGCCGCCAATGGCCAGGATGATCCGCCGCGCGCCGGCATCCAGCGCCGCGCCGATCAACTGGCCAGTGCCATAGGTGCTGGTGCGGCAGGCGTCGCGTTGCGCCGGGGCCAGCAGTTGAATGCCGCTGGCCTGGGCCATCTCGATGATCGCGGTGCGGCTCTCGGCCAGCCAGCCCCAGCCCGCGCGCACAGCCTCGCCAAGCGGCCCGCGCACTTCAAGGGTGCGCAGTTCGCCGGCGCAGGCGGCGATAATGGCGTCCATGGTGCCCTCGCCACCGTCAGCCATCGGGCACTTGACCAGTTGCGCCTGGGGCAGCACCTGGGCAAGCCCGGCGGCAATGGCGCTGGCGACCCCTTCGGCGCTGAGGCTGTCCTTGAACGAGTCAGGGGCGATGACGATTTTCATGGGAGTGCTCCTTGTGCTGATGAGCAGCATGCTGACAGTTGCAGCATGGGCGTTCTTCGGTCGGATGCACAAAGGCGCCGGGTACTGGTTTGGTCAGTTGGCCAAAAGACCATCGGCGTTGGGTTGGCGACCGCCTTGCGGTCGATCGCAGGCTTCGCCAGCTCCCACATCCTGCTGTAGCCGCTCACGAGGCGGGTATCAGCTGCAAGCCCAGGTACAGGCTCAGCATCCCTTCAAGGCGCAAGGGATCGACCTCGCTCAGTTCGGCAATGCGCTCCAACCGATAGCGCAGGCTGTTGCGGTGGATCCCCAGGGCATCGGCGCAGGCCTGGCTCTGGCCGTCGTGGGCACACCAGGCACGCAAGGTGGCCAGCAACTGGCCGCTGTTGTCCTTGGCGCGAATGCGTTGCAAAGGCTCCAGCAACTCGTCCAGGGCGTCATCGTTGCGATGGCGCCAGAGCAAGGCCGGCAGACGGTAGCGAGCCAGGGTCAGGACCTGCTCGGCAGGCAGCACCTCGCGGCCATAGGCCAGCAGGTCACGCACGCGCCGGTAGCCCCGGCGCAACTGCTCAAGGCTTTGCGCCGCCGAGCCTGCGGCCAGGCGCTGCACCTGCCAGCCCTGGCGTTGCAGTTTTTCCAGCAGGCGCGGCTCGTCCAGGGCGACGCTGGCCGGTCGGCACCACAGCAGCGACTGGCGCGCCGGACTCACGCACCAACTGTCCGGGTACCGGCTCATCAACCAGCCGGCCAGGGTCTCGGCCGCAGGCCCGGCCTCCAGTTCGAACAGGCAGGGAATTCGCGCCAGTTGCGGTTTGAGCCCCAGTTGCCGGGCTTCGTCGATCAACCTGGGCGAGTCGCCCGAACCACCCAGCAACAAGGCCAGCAGATCATCGCAGCGTTGCCGGCGCCACTGCTGCTCGACCTGCAGGTGCCGCTGGGCCAGGAGCATCTCGGCGGTCATGCGCACCAGTTCGGCGTAGGTGCGCAGCTGCTGCGGGTCGCCGGTCAGGCCCAGCACGCCGATCAGGCGCCCGTCGAGCATCAGCGGCAGGTTGACCCCGGGCTGCACGCCCTTGAGGCACTTGGCCGCCTCGACATCCAGTTCGACGATCCGACCGTTGGCCAGTACCAGCTGGGCGCCTTCGTGGCGGGTGTTGATCCGCTCCGGCTCGCCGCTGCCCAGGATCAGGCCCTGGCTGTCCATGACGTTGACGTTGCAGGGCAGGATCGCCATCGCCCGATCGACGATATCTTGCGCCAGGTCATGGTCGAGTTCGAACATGGGAGGATCCTTGTTGTCGCAGTGATTGGTCCGGGGCACAGCAGGCCGCACGAAATGCTGTGCAAAAGCACAAAGACAGCCACGGTCCGCTCACCGAGACTCGTCGCAGCAACAGCCTCGATGCTGCTGCGGCGATAAACATAACAACAGAGAGAGAATCATGGCATACAGCCCTGCCCCTGACCAAGGCCAAGACGTCACCCGCAATGCGCTGTACCGGCGCGTTACGCTGCGGCTGATTCCGTTCATCTTCATCTGCTACCTGTTCAACTACCTGGACCGGGTCAACGTCGGCTTTGCCAAGTTGCAGATGCTCGATGCGTTGAAGTTCAGCGAAACCATCTACGGCCTCGGCGCCGGTATTTTCTTCATCGGCTACGTGCTGTGCGGCCTGCCCAGCAACCTGGCACTCAACCGCTTCGGCCCCAGGCGCTGGATCGCGCTGATGATGATCGCCTGGGGCACGCTGTCGACCTGCCTGCTGTTCGTCACCACGCCCATGGAGTTCTACGTACTGCGCCTGTTCACCGGCGCTGCCGAGGCGGGCTTCTTCCCCGGCATCGTGCTGTACCTCTCGCGCTGGTTCCCGGCCACCCGCCGTGGCCGGATCATGGCCCTGTTCATGTCGGCGATCCCGGTGTCCGGGCTGCTGGGCGGTCCTTTCTCCGGCTGGATCCTCAACCACTTCGCCGCCGGTCAGCATGGCCTGGCCGGCTGGCAGTGGATGTTCCTGATCCAGGGCCTGCCGACTGTGCTGCTGGGCTTTCTCGCGGTGTTCCTGCTCAGTGACGGCTATGCCACGGCCAAATGGCTGAGTCCGGCCGAACGCAAGATCATCGAGACGGATCTTGCCGCCGACGCCGCCAGCAAGCCGGCGACCACCAGCGACAGCCTGCTGTCGGTGTTCACCAACCCGCTGATCTGGACCTTCGGTTTCGTCTACTTCTGCATCCAGAGCGGGGTCTATGCGATCAACTTCTGGCTGCCGTCGATCATCAAGAACCTGGGTTTCAGCGATGCCTTGCTGATCGGCTGGCTGAGCGCCATCCCCTACCTGCTGGCCGGCGTGTTCATGCTGCTGGTGGGCCGCTCGGCGGACCTGCGCAACGAACGCCGCTGGCACCTGGTGGTACCGATGCTGATGGGCGCCGTGGGCCTGCTGATCGCGGTCAACTTCGCCCACAGCCCGGCCATTGCCATTGTGGGCCTGAGCATCGCCACCATGGGCGCCCTTACCGGCCTGCCGATGTTCTGGCCCATGCCCACCGCCCTGCTCAGCGCCGGCACCGCAGTGGCGGGCCTGGCGATCATCAACTCGGTCGGACAGATGGCCGGTTTCCTCAGCCCTTACCTGGTGGGGTTCATCAAGGACCAGACCGGTTCGACCGATGCGGCGCTGTATTCGCTGGCCGGGCTGATTGTGGTCGGTAGCCTGGTGGCGCTGCGGGTATCGCGCGCGCGTGCGGTGGCATCGGTCGCCGTAAGCTGACCGTAGGAGCGGGCTTGCCCCGCGATGGCGAGAATCGCGGGACAAGCCCGCTCCTACAGGCTTTCAATCCCGGGGCGAACTGTGTAAAACAGACCGGATCACATCGCCACGGGATTTCGCTCATGATCTATCGTCCACTGGGCCGCAGCGGCCTGCGGGTGTCCGCCCTGACCCTGGGCAGCATGATGTTCGGCGAACCTACCAGCATCGACGATTCGCTGCGCATCATCGACAAGGCCTGGGACCAGGGCATCAACTTCATCGACACCGCCGACGTGTACAACGCCGGACGCTCCGAGGAGATCGTCGGTGAAGCCATCGCCCGCCATCGCCACGACTGGGTGCTGGCGAGCAAGGTCGGCTTCGGCCCGGCCGACGGCCTCCCCAACCGCAGCGGCCTGGGCCGCAAGCATATCTTCAATGCCATCGAGGCCAGCCTGACCCGCCTGGGCACCGATTACCTGGACATCTACTACCTGCACCGCGAAGACCACGGCACGCCGCTGGAGGTCACGGTCGGCGCCATGGGCGATCTGTTGCGCCAGGGCAAGATCCGCCACTGGGGCGTGTCCAACTTCCGCGGCTGGCGCATCGCCGAGATCTGCCACCTGGCCGAACGCCTGGGCGTACCGAAGCCGGTGGTCAGCCAGCCGCTGTACAACATCGTCAACCGCCAGGCCGAGCCCGAACAGTTCCACGCCGCTGCCCACCATGGCCTGGGTATCGTACCGTTCAGCCCGCTGGCCCGTGGTGTCCTCAGCGGCAAGTACGCCCCCGGCGCCGCACCGCAGGCCGGTACACGCGCCGGTCGCCAGGACAAGCGCATCCTGGAAACCGAATGGCGCCCCGAGTCCCTGGCCATCGCCCGGAAGATTCACGACTACACCCAGCAAAAGGGTGTGGGCATGGTCGAATTCGCCATCGCCTGGGTACTCAACAATCAGCTGGTCAGCTCGGCCATCGTCGGTCCGCGCACCGAAGCCCAGTGGGACACCTACAGCGGCGCGTTGCAGGTGAAGATCAGCGCCGAGGACGAAGCCTTCATCGATTCGCTGGTGACCCCGGGCCATGCCTCGACCCACGGCTTCAACGACGTCGTCCACTTCGTCAGCGGGCGCCTGCCACGCTGAGAGCCTTGCCCAGCAGGTGGCCGATGGCAGCCCTGAGCTTCATCGGCCGCACCGGCTTGTGCAACAAGGCATGGCCACGTTCGCGCACCTGTTGCTTGAGTTCGCTGCTGTAGTTGGCGGTAATCATCAGCGCCGGTAGCGGCGTCGGGCGCCGGGCATTGATCGCCGCCAGCGCATCGACACCGTTGCGCTCGCCATCGAGGTGATAGTCGGCGATCAACAGGTCGGCGTCGGCATGGCCGATATCGACCTGGCGCGCCAGGTCCTCTTCGCTCACGGCGGTCACCACCTCGCAGCCCCATTGCGTCAGCAAGGTGGCCATGGCGGCGCAGATCGGCGCATCGTTATCCAGCACCCAGATCCGCGCTCCGGCCAGGTGTAGGTCCGACAACTCAGCCAGCGCGGGGGCCTGTGGCGGTCGGCCTGCGTTGTCGGCGCGGGGCACTTCGACGGCAAACACCGAGCCTTTGCCCGGCACCGAGCGCAGCTGAATGCGGTGTCCGAGGATCCCGGCGATCTTCTCGACAATCGCCAGGCCCAGTCCCAGGCCGCGGTCCTGGTCGGCGCGCTGGACATCGCCGCGCTTGAATTCCTGGAAGACTTCTTCGCACTTGTCTTCGGCGATGCCGATACCGGTATCCCAGACTTCGATCCACACCCGCCGCCCCCGCCGTCGGCAGCCCAGCACAACACGCCCTTGCGGGGTGTAGCGGATGGCATTGCTGAGCAGGTTGCGCAGGATCCGCGCCAGTAGCTGGATATCGCTGTGCACGTACAGGTTGCAGGGATGGTAGGACAGGCGCAGGCCTTCGCTGCTGGCGGCGTGGGCATACTCGATGGCCAGGTTGTCGAGCAGATCGGCCAGGGCAAAGGTCGCAAGGTCTGCCTGAATGACACCGGCATCGAGCTTGGAGATGTCCACCAGGGTACCGAGCAGGCTTTCCACATCGTCGAGCGAATGGCTGACACTGCGCACCAGGCCCGGGTTGGCGCAGTGCTGTTCAAGCAAGGCGCTGGTGAACAGCCGCGCCGCGTTCAGCGGTTGCAGCAGGTCATGGCTGACGGCGGCCAGGAACTTGGTCTTGGACAGGTTGGCCTGCTCGGCCTCCTGCTTGGCCCGGGTCAGCTCGGCGGTGCGCTCGCGCACCCGCACCTCCAGGTGCTGGTAGGCCTGGTGCAGGGCTTCGGCGCTGCGCCGGCGCTCGGTGATGTCGCGGATCAGCACGAAGATGCCGACCACCTCGCCACTGGCCGTGCGATTGGGCACATAGGAGCGCAGCATGTAGCGCTCCTGGCCGTTGACGTGGGTTTCGGCGCACTCGAAGGTCACGCTCTCCCCCGCCAGCGCCCGGGCAATGTAGCTTTCCAGGCGCTGGTAGTGCTCGGGGCTGTGCACGTCGCGCAGGCGTTGCCCGAGCATCACCCCCCGTGGCCAGCAGTACCACTGCTCGTAGACCTGGTTGGTGAACTCATAGACCAGCTCGGCATTGAGGTAGGCGATCAGGGCCGGCACGTGGTCGGTGATCAGGCGAATCCAGCGCTCGCTCTCGCTCAGCGCCTCGGCGTGCTGGTAGCGTTCGGTAATGTCAGTGAAGGTGTTGACGAAGCCACCGGTGGGCAGCGGATGGGTACGGATCTCCAGCATGCGGCCATCGTACAGGCGCTGTTCCAGCTCATGGATGCAGCGTCCGTTGGCATCGCGGCTGTCCGGGGTCAATAGCGCCAGCTCGCTGTCGCCGATCACTTCGGCGAACGGTCGGTGGGCGGCGATCGGGGCCAGGCCGCTGAGTTCGAGGAAGCGCCGGTTCCACAGCTCCAGCATCCCTTCGGCATTGACCATGGCCACGCCCTGGGACAGGTTGTCCACGGCGCGCTGCAACAGGTGCGACTTCTGCGCCACCGCCTGCTCGCGGCGGCGGGTTTCGCTGTGCTTGAGCTCGGTGATGTCGGTGAACAGCATGACCCGGCCACCGTCGCGGGTCGGCCGCTCGCTGACCTGCAACCAGCGACCGTTGTGCAGGCAATAGAGCCCGTGCTCGTCGCCCACGCCGCGGTGCTCTTCGTTGAACAGGCCGCTGCCGTGCATCAGGCGCTTGATCTCGGCCAGGCGCATGCCGCTGATGATGCGTATCCGGCTGTTGGCCCAGAAGGACTTGAAGCGCTTGTTGAACAGCACAATGCGCAGGTCCTGGTCGAACAGCACGAAGGCGTCGGAGATGCTCTCGATGGCATCGACCAGGTGCTGGTGGGCAGTTTCGGCGCGCAGCCGGGCATCGCTGAGCAAATGATTGCTGGCCTTGAGCTCGATCAGGGTCTGGTTCAGGGCGTCGGTGCGTTCACGCACTTGCTCGGCCAATGCCACCGAATGCTGGAACGCCGCATAGGCATCGTCCGGGCGCACCGCACCGGACTCCAGGCGTTCGATCAGCGCCGCATTGATGCGCAGCAGCTTGCGGTTGGCGCGACGCAGTTCCTCAAGCTCAAGGCTCGAGGCGCTGGCGCGGGCGTCCGATGGCGACACCGGTGAAGGTCTGGTTGATATGGGTGCCATTGAACTGTTCCCCGTAGGAGTTGAAACCCAGCACCTGCTGACTGCGCAGGAAGTCGCCGACCGCGGCAAGCGCGTCGCTGCCTTCAAGTTCCAGGCGGCGCAGGAAGCAGTCGCAGCCGATACACACCAGCAATGGCCCGAGACGCTCGTGCAGGCCGTCGAACAGTGACTGCAGGTTGGCCAGCAACGGCCCCGGACGCATGGCGGTGAGGACGATGCCGTTCTCCACCGCACAGTAGAAACTCAGGCTCAAGTCGTCGTGCACCTGCTGGATGGCCCGCACGTAATGGCGATCATTGAGCCGCACTGCCAGCGGGTGGGCGGCGAAAACCCGCTGGTCCAGGGCGCTGACCGGCACACCGATCAGGCGTGCGTACTCCTCGGCCGCCGGCTCCGCATTGAGCTCATGGACCCGGCGCAACTGGCGGTCGGCACGGGTCACCACCAGCTTCTCGCGGCGCGGTTGCAGGTGATGGGTGGTGAAGACTTCAAAATCCAGCCAGGTGTTGACCAGCAGCACCACCGCCGCGCCGCTGTGAAAGGCGCCGTCGTAGTACACGTGGGTATGACTGAGCTGGTTGTCATCACCGGCCGATCCACCGAAGTGCGGAATATCGCCCAGTGCCGCGCTGAGGGCGGCCAGTACGGTTTCTTCGCGGCTGGAAAGGCCGTCGAGCAGGGTCAGGGCAAAGCTGTGTCCCTTGATCGGTGCCTGGCTGTTGCTGCGACAGCCCGCCACCAGGCGCTCGACCATCGCCTGTGCGGCAATCAGGCTGAACTGCTCCATGGCATCGATGCGCTCGGCGGCGATGGAGAACTGGCGATGATCGAAGCCCAGGGCGGTGACGCAGCCACGTTCGTAGCCGTCGGGCGTGATCTCGCCGGCGCTGGTGCAACCGGCCAGGCGAATGCCGCCGAAACTCTGTTGCAACGCCTGGGCCAGGGCCGGCAGGTCGTAGCCGGGCGAGCAAAAGAACAGCACGAAGCCCAGGTGCGGGTGCAACAACTGGGCGGCAAGCTCCTGGGCCACCTGGTCGGCGGCGCTGGCCCGCGATACGGCGCAGGTGACGCCTTCGCTCGGGTACGGGTGCATGATGACGGGCTCCGCCCTGGATGATGCAGGCAGTCTAGGGGGGCGCTCGGGTGAGACGAATGCTACTTGGGTAGTGGGTCGGGCTGGCATTGGTCGTAGCCGCTGGCGAGGTGCGAGGCTGCAAGCCGGGCACCTCGGTCAACCGGTTTTACGACCGCTGCGCGGTCGATCGCAGCCTGGCTGCAGCGGCTACAGCGATCCTGTGTAGCCGCTGCCGAGGCACGAGGCTGCA
>Ga0247821_10000723_pt1 | contig 18332 bp, 15 predicted proteins | sample 13C_Glycerol_Day_FD_192481 | JGI IMG/M metagenome (GOLD analysis project Ga0247821, IMG submission 192481) | Soil microbial communities from agricultural site in Penn Yan, New York, United States - 13C_Glycerol_Day14 | ecosystem: Environmental > Terrestrial > Soil > Agricultural land | place... | reverse complement strand
CGCCCACCCCCGCCAGGTCCTCGAACCCCACCTGCCCGCCGACCGTAGCGGCCGGGTCATTGTCATTGGCGCCGGCAAAGCCGCCGCGGCCATGGCTGAAGTGGTCGAAAAAAGCTGGCAGGGCGAAGTCTCCGGCCTGGTCGTGACCCGCTACGGCCATGGCGCCAACTGCCAGAAGATCGAGGTGGTCGAAGCTGCCCACCCGGTTCCCGATGCCGCCGGCCTGGCGGTAGCCAAGCGTGTGCTGGAACTGGTCAGCAACCTGTGCGAAGACGATCGGGTGATCTTCCTGCTGTCCGGCGGCGGCTCGGCCCTGCTGGCATTGCCGGCCGAGGGCCTGACCCTGGCCGACAAGCAACAGATCAACAAGGCGCTGCTCAAGTCCGGCGCGACCATCGGCGAGATGAACTGCGTGCGCAAGCACCTCTCGGCGATCAAGGGCGGACGCCTGGCCAAGGCCTGCTGGCCGGCCACCGTGTACACCTACGCCATCTCCGACGTACCGGGCGACCTGGCCACGGTGATCGCCTCCGGCCCGACCGTAGCCGACCCGAGCACCTCGGCCGATGCCCTGGCGATCATCAAGCGCTACAACATCGATGCGCCCAAGGCCGTCATCGACTGGCTGAACAACCCCGCCTCGGAAACCGTCAAGGCCGATGACCCGGCCCTGGCCCGCAGCCATTTCCAACTGATCGCCAAGCCCCAGCAGTCGCTGGAAGCGGCCGCGGTCAAGGCCCGCCAAGCCGGCTTCAGCCCGTTGATCCTGGGTGACCTGGAAGGCGAGTCACGCGAAGTGGCCAAGGTACATGCCGGCATTGCCCGGCAGATCGTTCTGCACGGCCAGCCGCTGAAGGCGCCCTGCGTGATCCTCTCCGGCGGCGAGACCACCGTGACAGTGCGCGGCAACGGCCGTGGCGGGCGCAACGCCGAGTTCCTGCTCAGCCTCACCGAAAGCCTCAAGGGCGTGCCGGGCGTGTATGCCCTGGCCGGTGACACCGACGGCATCGATGGCTCGGAAGAAAACGCCGGCGCCATCATGACCCCGGAGAGCTTCGCCCGCGCCGCCGCCCTGGGCCTGTCAGCCAGCGATGAACTGGACAACAACAACGGCTACGGCTATTTCGCCGCGCTGGATGCGCTGATCGTCACCGAACCGACCCGCACCAACGTCAACGACTTCCGCGCCATCCTGATCCTTGAGACTGCCCAATCATGACGCCTGATAAAAAAGTCAAAATCCTCGCTACCCTCGGCCCTGCGATCAACGGCGTCGATGACATTCGCCAACTGGTCGAAGCCGGGGTGAACATCTTCCGCCTCAACTTCAGCCACGGCGAACACGCCGACCACGCCCTGCGCTATCAGTGGATTCGCGAAGTCGAGCAGCAGCTGAACTACCCGCTGGGCATCCTCATGGACCTGCAAGGGCCGAAGCTGCGCGTCGGCCGTTTTGCCGACGGCAAGGTCCAGCTGCAACGCGGCCAGGCCCTGCGCCTGGATCTGGATAGCACCCCAGGCGACAGCCGCCGGGTCAACCTGCCGCACCCCGAGATCATCGCCGCGCTGGAACCGGGCATGGACCTGTTGCTCGACGACGGCAAGCTGCGCCTGCGGGTGACGGCCAAGCACAGCGACGCGATTGACACCGAGGTGTTGGCCGGTGGCGAGCTGTCCGATCGCAAAGGCGTCAACGTGCCGCAAGCGGTGCTCGAGCTCAGCCCGCTGACCGAGAAAGACCGCCGCGACCTGGCCTTTGGCCTGGAACTGGGCGTGGACTGGGTGGCGCTGTCGTTCGTCCAACGCCCGCAGGACATCATCGAAGCACGCCAACTGATCGGTGATCGTGCCTACCTGATGGCCAAGATCGAGAAGCCTTCGGCGGTCGATCAATTGCAGGCAATCGCCGAGCTGTCCGATGCGATCATGGTCGCCCGCGGTGACCTGGGCGTAGAGGTGCCGGCCGAAAGCGTGCCGCAGATCCAGAAACGCATCATCAACACCTGCCGTCAATTGGGCCGGCCGGTGGTGGTGGCGACGCAGATGCTCGAATCGATGCGCTTCGCCCCTGCCCCGACCCGCGCTGAAGTCACCGACGTGGCCAATGCCGTGGCCGAAGGCGCAGACGCGGTGATGCTGTCGGCCGAGACCGCCTCGGGCGACTACCCGCTCGAAGCGGTGCAGATGATGAGCAAGATCATCCGCCAGGTCGAGAACGGCCCGGATTACCAGGCGCAACTGGACGTCGGCCGGCCCAAGGCCGAGGCGACCATGTCGGATGCGATCAGCTGCGCGATCCGCCGCATCAGCGGCATCTTGCCGGTAGCGGTGCTGGTCAACTATAGCGAGTCGGGTGCTTCGACCCTGCGCGCGGCACGTGAGCGACCACGCGCGCCGATCCTCAACCTGACGCCGAACCTGGTGACCGCCCGCCGCCTGAGCGTGACCTGGGGTGTGCACTCGGTGGTCAACGACCGCCTGCGTCAGGTCGATGAGATCTGCTCGACGGCGCTGGAAATTGCCCAGGCGCAAGGCATGGCCAGCCGCGGTGACACGCTGCTGATCACCGCCGGTGTGCCTTTCGGCAAACCGGGGACGACTAACACGCTGCGGATCGAGACGCTGATCTAACGCGCGTCGTGGGAGCGGGCTTGCCCCGCGATAACTGAGCTGGAGCCACGCTCGCTATCGCGGGGCAAACCCGCTCCCACGCTACCGTTGCCCTGTTCGACACTGCGGAAAACCCGAGGCCCAAAGAGGCCCACCGCTCACCATCAACCTTGCTGACTGCCCATGTACACCAAAAATTTCGTCAACCCGTGCCCCGACTGGGCCACGGCGCTGCTCAATGGCTTCAGCCAGGTCTTGCTGCAGCGCAACCCGCTGTGCGGCTTGTGCTGCCTATTGGCAATCCTGCTGACCGCCCCCAACCTGGTCGGCGGCGCCCTGCTCGGCGCCCTGGCCGGCCTGCTCACCGCACAGCGCCGCGGCTATCCGCGCGCCGACCGCCAGGCTGGGTTGTACAGCTATAACGGCGTGTTGATCGGCATCCTGTTCAGCGCAGTGCTGCCATGGTCGGCGATCCTGCCACCGCTGATCATCGCCGCTGGCGGCCTCTCGAGCATCTTTGTCCAGCAGTGGCGCAAACGCGGCAACTGCCTGCTTCCGGCCTACACCGCGCCGTTCGTGCTGCTCGGCTGGGCCGCCCTGCTGCTCGCCGAACCCTCCAGCGCCGCTGCAGCGGTCGAAGCCAATCCCATGCATGCCCTGGCGCGCGGCTTGGGTCAGGTGTTTCTCCTCGACCAGCCTTTGGCCGGCCTGTTGATCGCCATTGGCCTGTTCATCGCCAACCGCTACGCAGCGCTCTGGGCCCTGCTCGGCTCGGCGCTGGGCGGCAGCGTCGCGCTGCTGGCCGGTGAGGCGCAGACCGCCTGGATGGGCCTGCTCGGCTTCAACGCAGCGCTGGCGGCCTTGGCCTTCAGCGCGCAACGCGAACGGCCCTGGCTGCCCCTGCTGGCGATCATCCTGGCGATTGTGCTGCAGCCGCTGTTCAACCTGCTGCCGATTGCCGGCCTGACCGCGCCGTTCATTGCCGCTTGCTGGCTGCTGCACCTGGGCGCACGCTTGCCGCGTTTGCTCCAAGGAGGCAATCCGCGCCGCTTGCACAGCTGAGGGGCAGCCCCTAGGCTCTGGCCATTGCACAATGGAACGCGCCCATGGATACCCCTGCGAGCCTGCGCGAGCGGCTCTACATCATCGTCTTCCAGACCGACACCGACGCCGGCAGACGCTTCGACAAGATCCTCCTGCTGATCATCCTCGCCAGCCTGGTGACGGTGATCCTCGACAGTATCGATGAAGTTCACCAAGGCTACGCCGGGTTGCTCGCCGCCATCGAGTGGGGCTTCACGGCGATCTTCCTCGCCGAGTACCTGACCCGCCTGTACTGCTCGCCCAAGCCATTGCGCTACGCCTTCAGCTTCTATGGTCTGGTCGATCTGCTGGCGATCGTGCCTGGGGTCATCGCCCTGTACTACAGCGACGCCCAGTACCTGCTGATCATCCGGGTGATCCGCATGCTGCGCATCTTCCGCGTGCTCAAGCTTGGCCAGTACCTCAAGCAAGCCAACTACCTGATGGCAGCGCTGCGCGGCAGCAAGCAGAAGATCATCGTGTTCCTGGTCACGGTATCGACCCTGGTCACGGTGTTCGGCACCTTGATGTACGTGATCGAAGGCCCCGAGCATGGCTTTACCAGCATCCCCAAGGGCATCTACTGGGCCATCGTCACCCTCACTACGGTGGGCTTTGGCGACATCGTACCGAAGACTCCGCTGGGCCAAGTGCTGTCGTCGCTGGTGATGATCACCGGTTACTCGATCATCGCCGTGCCCACCGGCATTTTTACCGCTGAGCTGGCCAACGCCATGCGCGGTGAACAGCTGCAGCACGACTGCCCGACCTGCCGGAAAAAGCACCATGAACACGGCGCTGCATTCTGCTCACGCTGCGGCAATGCGCTATTTCCCAAGGCGGAATAACCAAAGCGTTTTTTGTTCTTTAAACGCCTGTCGAGCACCCGCTATAGTCGCTGGCAAACTGCCCACACTCTTCAAGAACAAGGAATGCGTCGTGAAAAAACTGTTCACTGCCTCGCTACTGGCCGCCGGGCTCACCCTCGGCAACCTGGCCCAGGCCGCGCCCACCCTGCTCAACGTCTCCTACGACGTGATGCGCGACTTCTACAAGGACTACAACTCAGCGTTCCAGAAGCACTGGGAGGCCGAGCACAAAGAGAAGGTCAACCTGCAGATGTCCTTCGGCGGTTCGAGCAAGCAAGCGCGGGCGGTGATCGACGGCCTGCCGGCTGACGTCATCACCATGAACATGGCCACTGACATCAATGCCCTGGTCGACAACGGCAAACTGGTTCCGGACAACTGGGTCAGCCGCCTGCCGAACAACAGCGCGCCGTTCACCTCGGCCACCGTGTTCATCGTTCGCAAGGGCAACCCCAAGGCCCTGAAAGACTGGCCCGATCTGCTCAAGGACGGCGTCCAGGTGATCGTGCCCAACCCCAAGACTTCGGGTAATGGCCGCTACACCTACCTCTCGGCCTGGGGCTACGTGCTGCAAAACGGTGGTGACGAAGCCAAGGCCAAGGACTTCGTCGGCAAGCTGTTCAAGCAAGCGCCAGTGCTCGACACCGGTGGCCGCGCCGCCACTACCACGTTCATGACCAACCAGATCGGCGACGTGCTGGTAACGTTCGAGAACGAAGCCGAGATGATTGCCCGCGAGTTCGGCCGCGACCAGTTCGAAGTGGTCTATCCAAGCGTGTCGGCCGAAGCTGAGCCGCCGGTGAGCGTGGTCGACAAAGTGGTCGACAAGAAAGGCACCCGCGCAGTGGCTGAGGAATACCTGAAGTACCTGTGGTCGCCAGCTGCCCAGGAAATCGCCGCGCAGAACTACCTGCGTCCGCGCGACGCGACGGTACTGGCCAAGTACACCGACCGCTTCCCGAAAGTTGAATTCCTCTCGGTAGAAAAGACCTTCGGTGACTGGCGCACGGTGCAGAAGACCCACTTCAACGATGGTGGTGTGTTCGACCAGATCTATACCGGTCAGTAAGTTATGGGTTAGGGCCGGCCCCATCGCGGGGCTAGCCCGCTCCCACGCCAATCGTCGACCTCGGCGCTGATTCGTGGGAGAGCTTGTGACTTTAGCGATGAGTAAGTTTTTTCAGCGCCAGAGCCGGCGCTATCGCGGGGCAAGCCCGCTCCCACAATCTGCGCCGAGGTTGACGATTGGCGTGGGAGCGGGCTTGCCCCGCGATAGCGCCGGCACTGGCAACACACCCAGCTGAACTTCCCCCACATTCAGCCATCAGTTCCTTGAGTAACCCTTCCCCGCTCGCCCCGGCCCAAGGAGTACTCCAGTGCTGCGCTTTCTCACCCCGCTTCTACTCAGCCTGCTGCTGAGCACCCGGCTGCTCGCCGCAGAACCCACCCCCACCGAGCAAACGCCCGAGGAGCCAGCCCCGGTGCTGCAAGGCGGCCTGCTCGGCGCCTTGGCTGACGGCCTGGACAGCGCAGCCCAAGACCTCGACCTCGATGCCCACCTGATCGACGCCTGGCGCCTGCGTACCGACCGCGCCGCCAAGGAGATGGAGCGCCTGGTCGATCGCCACTCAGCCAGCGACTCGCTGCAGCTGACCGGCAATTTCCTCCTGCTGAGCCTGACCTGGGCTGCCAGCTTCGCCCTGCTCACCACCCTCGGTCGTTGGTGCGCCAAGCGCTGCGCAGCGACTTCCCTGCTGGGTCAGCGCAAACGCGTACGCAGCCTGCTTGGCTATCTTCTGCCTTATACCTTGCCAGCCCTGGCCAGCCTGCCGTTGACGCTCTACGTCAGCCGCTTCCTCGATCCCTCGGTCGCCCGCGCATTGGGCCTGAGCCTGGCCTACGCGACCAGCAGCGGCCTGTTCTCGACCTCGATCATCCTTTGCCTGATCACCTTGTTCGACGCCGGCCACAAACGCCAAGCCGTGGCAGTGATCCGGCGCATGGCGCCGCGCCCGCTGTTCATGATTGGTTTTCTGGCAGCCTGGAGCGATGCCCTGACCAGCCCGCAGATCGCCCGTCAGCTGGGCGGCAACATCACCGCCAGCATTGCCGTATTGACCGGGCTGCTGGCGACCTTGGTCTTTGCCAGCCTGGTCCTGCGCCTGCGCCGCCCGGTGGCGCACTTGATCCGCAACCGCGACCTCAAGGACCGTTTACAGCATCGCGCCGTGCAGGAGACGCTGCGGATCTTTTCCAAGCTGTGGTACTTGCCGATCCTGATGATGATCCTGGTGTCGGCGATCCACCTGATTGGCGCTGGCGAAGAAAGTCAGAAAGCCTTGCAGAACGCGCTATTGACCACTGTGCTGCTGGTCGCGGCGGTGTTTCTCAGCACCCTGATGCAGCACCTGCTGGCCACGCACGAGGGCGACGATCAACAGCGGGTACGCCCCTACAAAGAGCTGTTGCGCAGCCTGGTGCACGCCTTGCTGCGGATCGCCATGGCGGTGGCGTTCATCGAACTGCTCGGGCGGATCTGGGGCTTTTCGGTGATTACCTTCGCCCTGAGCAACAGCCTCGGCCAGGCGATCAGTAATTCACTGTCGAGCATCGGCTTGATCCTGCTGGTCACCTGGCTGCTCTGGGTGGTGCTCGACACGGCAATCCAGGAAGCGCTCAAGCCCGCTGTCGGTCGGCGCGCCTCGCGTCAGCCGAGCACCCGCACGCGGACCATCCTGCCGATGCTGCGCAACGCCATCAAGGTGATCCTGATCGTCATCTGCACCATCACCACCATGGCCAACCTGGGGATCAATGTCGCGCCGCTGCTGGCCGGTGCCGGGGTGATCGGCTTGGCCATCGGTTTCGGCTCGCAGCAACTGGTGCAGGACGTCATCACCGGGCTGTTCATCCTGATCGAAGACACCATTTCCATCGGCGATTGGGTGGTGCTCGATTCCGGGCATGCCGGCACGGTCGAGAGCCTGACCATCCGCACCCTGCGTCTGCGCGATGGCAAAGGTTTCGTGCATTCGGTGCCGTTCGGCCAGATCAAGGCCGTCACCAACCAGTCACGTCAGTTCGCCTACGCGTTCTTCTCGGTGCAGTTCACCTATGACAGCGATGTCGATCAATCGCTGGCGTTGATCCACGAGGTGGGCAAGTCGATCAGTGAAGACCCGCTGCTGCGGATCAACCTGCAAGGGCCGCTGCAGGTGTTCGGGGTGGACCGGATGGATTTGAACGGCTTCGTGTTGACCGCGCAGTTCCGCACCATTTCCGGCGGCCAGTATGCGGTGAGCCGGGCGTTCAACGAGCGACTGAAAAAGCGCGTGGATCAGACTGAGAATGTGGCGTTTGCCCAGGTGTATCCGATGCCTGCGCAGGCGCGTGCTGTTTCGGCCTGAGCCAGTCTCATCGCGGGGCAAGCCCGCTCCCACGCAAGTCAGCTCCCGAGCGAGCAGTAGAGCGATTGCGTGGGAGCGAGCTTGAGTGGGAGCGGGCTTGCCCCGCGATAGCTTCAAACCTACTGACGGAATACCAAAGCCTTCAAACCACCCTCAACATCCACATCGGGAAACTCCGGGGGATTCTCCAGCCGCTCGACAAACTTCAGCGCCGGGGCCTGCTCAGCCATACCCTCGATCAAGAACGCCGAGCCGATCCCCGGATCGTTGACACAGGCCAGCACGGTGCCGCCCTCGCGCAGAAGCTCCGGCAGGCGGCGCAGGATCTTCGCGTAATCCTGGGTCAGGACGAAGCTGCCGCGCTGGAACGTCGGCGGATCGATGATGACCAGGTCATACGGCCCATACTTGCGCACCTTGCCCCAGGACTTGAACAGCTCATGGCCGAGAAACGCCACCTGCCCCACATCATGCCCATTGAGCCGATGATTCTCCCGCCCACGCGACAGCGCCGACTTGGCCATGTCCAGGTTGACCACCTGCTCGGCCCCGCCAGCAATCGCCGCCACGGAAAAGCCGCAGGTATAGGCAAACAAGTTCAGCACCCGCTTACCGGCCGACTGTTCGCGCACCCAGCGCCGACCGTAGCGCATATCGAGGAACAGCCCGTTGTTCTGGCGAACGCCCAAGTCCAGCAAATAGCGCAGGCCATCCTCAACCACCTCACGTTGCTGGATCGGGCCGCCAACCAGCCACTGGCCGGGGCTGTCGGGCAGGTAGCGGTGCTGGATAAAAATCGCCTCGCCCGTCCACTGTGGGGTTTGAGCCAGGGCATTGAGCATTGCCTCCAATTCGGCCAACTGGTCAGGCGCGGGCTCGCGAAACAAGGCGACCGACAACACCCCCTGCAACCAGTCGACGGTGATCTGCTCAAGCCCCGGCCAGCAACGGCCGCGGCCGTGGAACAGGCGCCGGGTTTCCTGCGGGGCGGGGTCAAGCGCCGCAGTCAGGTGCTGGGCAAGGGTGGCGATGGCTGAGGTCATGGCGGGGATTCACACGCGCAAAAAAACGCCATTGTAACCGAGCATCGCCAACAGCCCAGTCATGCCCACATATTCGTCAGGCCAGGCTCACTCTGGCTTGAGCGCCTCGACCCGTGGCGCCGGCTTGAACCACCAGCCCTGCTGCATACCCGCAGCGGCAACCAGGATCAGCGCCACGCCCAGCCACTGCAGCGGCGCCAGGCGATGGCCGAAGGCGATCCAATCGACCAGGATCGCCGCGATGGGGTAGATGAACGACAGCGCGCCCGTCAGGGCCGTAGGCAGGCGCTGGATGGCGCTGTAGAGCAGCACGTACATCACCCCGGTGTGCACGATGCCCAAGGTAATCAGGCTAGCCAGCGCCGACGGCTCAGCGGGCAGCCCGCCAAGCTTGACCCACGGCGCCAGCAGCAACACGCCTGTACTCACCTGGATCAGCGCGATCAAATGCGGCGGGGTGCCACTCAGGCGCTTGATGATCAACGCCGCCACGGCGTACAGCAAGGCTGCGCCCAAGGCCAGGGCAATGCCCAGTAGATAGTCGTTGCCGCTACCCTGCCCGGCACCGTGCGCACTGACGATCGCCAACATGCCGAGAAACGCCACGCTCAGCCAGGTCAGCTTGGCCGCGGTGATCTTCTCGCCGAGAAACAGCGCCGCCAGCCCCACCAGCATGAAGGGCTGCACGTTGTACACCGCCGTACCGATGGCGATCGAGGCGCGTGAGTAGGAGGCGAACAGCAGCACCCAGTTGCCGACGATGGCCACGCCGCTGGCGATCGCCAACAGGAACGCAGTGCGGCCTATCACGCCTGGTTTGAGAAAACCGAAGCCTGCGCAAATCAGCAGCAAGGTGCCGGCGCCGAATACGCAGCGCCAGAACACCACCTCCAGTACCGGCTGCCCAGACACCAACACGAAACAGCCGATGGTCCCGGAAATCAGCATGGCGACCATCATTTCCACAGAGCCACGGCGCACTGAACTGTCCATCTCACACCTCCGCTTGACGATGGCCACAGTATGACGAGGGTCAAGCGCTACCTTCCAGCGGATAACCAAGGCTAAATATCAGACTCGCCTTTACTATCAAGGCGAATCACCCATTTTGCCTGACGAGGTTAAAGATGACCGACGCCATCGACCAGCTGTTGATCAATGCCCTGATGGAAGACTCCCGCCGCTCGCTCAAGGCCTTGGCGCAGATCAGCGGGTTGTCTGCGCCCAGTGTCAGCGAGCGCCTGCGCCGTTTGGAGGAGCGTGGCGTGTTGCGCGGTTACACGGTAGACGTCGACCCGCGCAGTTTCGGCTACCAGTTGCAGGCCATCGTGCGCATCCGGCCATTGCCTGGGCAGTTACAGGAAGTGGAGCGGCAGATCATTGCCATCCCCGAGTTCACCGAGTGCGACAAGGTCACCGGTGAAGACTGCTTCATCGCCAGGTTGCATGTGCGCTCGATGGAGCAACTCGACACCTTGCTCGATCGGATCAATGTGCTGGCTGAAACCAATACCGCGATCATCAAGAAGAGCCCGGTAAAACGCCGGCTGCCGCCGATGGGCGAATAGCCTTTTAGCGACGGCGCTAGCCCGCCCCAGGCGTGTATCCGACTAATCCTATTGACTATTTTTTGTACACAAGAATGTCACCATAAGTGCCATTTTTGTGTGCACTTAGGTGAAGTAACGCACCACTAGGTTACATCGCGCCCGAATTAAAATTTGACCATTTGATCAACTAAAAAACCGGTGAAAAAATAAAAACTGTTCATTTGGTCAACTTATAATCGCTTATTTTCATTAGGTTATATTCAAACAAGACAAACTCAGATTACTGGCCTGCGTAAACTTGTATTGTTCCTGGCATGGAACTGGCTTTTGTGTGTTTGTGTTTTGTATACAAAGTTTACGGAACATAAATACACAATAACGCAGCGCCTGATCCCTAAGGGCCGCTGCCTCGAGAACCCAGTGATGCCACTGCCTGCAACGATGAGATGACGAGCCCGTGCAGCTCGCCCGCTTATCGCCGGCAGCCGCATCAGGAGCCGCCGGAATGAGTAGCAGCCTCGACCTTGCCCCTGAACTATCCGTCGCCAGCACCTCCCCCACCTCGACCCTGGCCGGCCATGCGCCCGAGCTTGAACTCAGCCCGCGGCTGCACAACCGCGACCTTGCCCCGACCCGCAGCGAAGGTCGCCGCTGGGGCGGCTACAGCATCTTTGCCCTGTGGACCAACGATGTGCACAACATCGCCAACTACTCGTTCGCCATGGGTTTGTTCGCCCTCGGCCTGGGTGGCTGGCAGATCTTGCTATCGCTGGCCATTGGCGCGGCGCTGGTGTACTTCTTCATGAACCTCTCGGGCTACATGGGGCAGAAGACCGGCGTGCCGTTCCCGGTGATCAGCCGGATCGCCTTCGGCATCCACGGCGCGCAAATTCCGGCGCTGATCCGCGCGGTGATCGCCATCGCCTGGTTCGGTATCCAGACCTACCTGGCTTCGGTGGTGCTGCGGGTGTTGCTCACTGCGGTGTGGCCGCAAGTGGCGGCCTATGACCAGGACAGCATCCTCGGCCTGTCGAGCCTGGGTTGGCTGTGCTTCGTGGCGATCTGGCTGGTACAGCTGGTGATCCTCGCCTACGGCATGGAGATGGTCCGTCGTTACGAGGCGTTTGCCGGCCCGGTGATTCTGCTCACCGTGGCGAGCCTGGCTGGGTGGATGTACTTCCAGGCCGATACGCGTATTGCCTGGTCGGTGGCCGAGCCACTGAGCGGCTATGAGATGTGGCGCAACATCTTTGCCGGCGGTGCGCTGTGGCTGGCGATCTACGGCACCCTGGTGCTGAACTTCTGCGACTTCGCCCGCTCTTCGCCGTGCCGCAAGACCATCCGTGTCGGCAACTTCTGGGGCCTGCCGGTGAACATCCTGGTGTTCGCGGTGATCACCGTGGTGCTGTGCGGTGCGCAGTTCCAGATCAACGGTCAGGTGATCGACAGCCCGACCCAGATCGTCGCTACCATCCCGAGCACGCCGTTTCTGGTACTGGGCTGCCTGGCCTTCCTGATCGTCACGGTGGCGGTGAACATCATGGCCAACTTCGTGGCGCCGGCGTTCGTGCTCAGCAACCTTGCACCCCGGCACCTGAACTTCCGCCGCGCAGGCCTGATCAGCGCAACCCTGGCGGTGCTGATCCTGCCGTGGAACCTGTACAACAGCCCGTTGGTGATCGTGTACTTCCTGTCAGGCCTGGGCGCCCTGCTCGGCCCGCTGTACGGGGTGATCATGGCCGACTACTGGCTGCTGCGCAAAGGCCGGATCAACGTGCCAGAGCTGTACAGCGAAAACCCAGCCGGCGCCTATCACTACACCCGAGGCGTCAACCTGCGGGCAGTGGCGGTGTTCGTTCCGGCGGCGCTGCTGGCGATCGTCCTGGCCCTGGTCCCGAGCGTCCACAGCATTGCGCCGTTCTCCTGGTTGATCGGTGCTGGTATCGCTGCCGCACTGTACCTGCTGATCGCTCCGCGCAATCGCCAATACCACGATGTCAGCGGCGAGTGCATCGCCGTCGACCACAGCAGCCATTGATCAAGGAGGAACGTGCATGCGCATTCTGATCGTCAACGTCAACACCACCGAAGCCATCACCGAGGCCATTGCCGAACAGGCGCGCAGCGTCGCCTCGCCCGGCACCGAGATCGTCGGCCTGACGCCCTGGTTCGGCGCTGAATCAGTCGAAGGCAACTTCGAAAGCTATTTGGCGGCGATTGCCGTGATGGACCGGGTCATGGCCTATGACCAGCCCTATGACGCGGTGATCCAGGCCGGCTATGGCGAACATGGCCGCGAGGGCTTGCAAGAGCTGCTAAACGTACCAGTGGTGGACATCACCGACGCGGCCGCCAGCACCGCGATGTACCTGGGCCATGCCTACTCGGTAGTGACCACCCTGGATCGCACCGTGCCCTTGATCGAAGACCGCCTGAAGCTCTCCGGCCTGTATGAGCGCTGCGCCTCGGTGCGCGCCAGCGGGCTGGCGGTGCTCGAGCTTGAGGCCGATCCGCAGCGAGCGGTCGAGGCGATTGTCGAGCAGGCCGCACGGGCAGTGCAGGATGACAAGGCCGAGGTGATCTGCCTGGGCTGCGGCGGCATGGCCGGGTTGGATGAACAGATCCGCCAGCGCACTGGCGTGCCGGTGGTCGATGGCGTCAGTGCGGCGGTGACCATTGCCGAGTCGCTGGTGCGGATGGGCTTGAGCACTTCCAAGGTACGGACCTATGCGACGCCGCGGGTGAAGAAAGTGGTGGGCTGGCCGATGCGGTTCGGCCGCTAGGATCGCAGTCGCCTTTACCGGCCTCTTCGCGGGCAAGCCCGCTCCTACATGAGCTGCGCAATCCCTGTAGGAGCGGGCTTGCCCGCGAAGAGGCCGGTACAGGCACCATCACTCCCGACAGTTAATGAGCTGGGCTAGACGCTGAGCACTGCCACAAGCCAAGGTGAACCCCAAGGCCCCATGCCCCAGGTTCACCCACACATTGCGATACGCCGTAGCGCCGAGAATCGGCACCCCGGTGGGCGTCGCCGGGCGCATCCCGGCCCACTCCACCGCCTGCCGATAATCCGCCGCCTCAGGCAACGTCGCCTGTGCCAAGCGCTGCATGCTGCGCAACCTGCGCGGATCGACAGCATCGTCGAAGCCAACGATATCCACCATCGCCGCCACCCTCAGCTGATTCTCCAGCCGGGCATAGACGATCTTGCGCTCATAGTCAGTGACACTCACCTGCGGAGCCCGATGCTGCGCCAGCACTGGCGCAGTCAGGCTATAGCCCTTGAGCGGATAGATCGGCAGCTTCAGCCCCGGCAGCGCCAAGCTCGGGCTGCGATGTCCGGCGCACAACAGCAGGTGCTCGACGTCCAGCTGCCCAGTAGCCAATTCCACTGCCGTCACCCGCCTGCCATCGTGCCGCAGCCCAGTGACCGCTTGGCCCAGACGAAACTCACATCGCCCTGAAGCGCGCAGATGCTCCGCCAGCACCTGGCAGAAGCGATGACAGTCAGCGACTTCTTCGTCTGCGGTATATACCCCGCCGATGAACGGCGCATCGGCCAGCGCCGCGTCGAGCACGCCAAGCTCGGCGCCAGCGACAATCTGTTGAGTGGCCGGGTCGAGCCGATGCGCGCAAGCCCGAGAGAACGCCGCCTGGGTGCGAAACGCAACCAACTTGCCGTTGCGCCGCCAGGCAAATCCGTGCAGATGGTCCTCTTCGTGCCAACGCGCCATGACCGCCTGGCTGTGCAACGCCAATTCAAGCAACTGGGCAGCATTGCGGCGGTTGACCGAGCCGCGACACGCCGCCACGAAGGCGGCCAACCAACGCCACTGGGCAGGGTCCAGACGCAGGCGCAGGCGCAACGGCGAGTCACTGCGCAGCAACCAGCCCAACGCCTGCCACGGCACACCGGCGTCGGCCAGCGGCGCCACGTAGCGATAAGACAATTGCCCGCCATTGGCAAAGCTGGTGGCGCTGGCCAGGCTGTCGCGCGCTTCGATCAGCTCGACCTGGCAGCCTTCACGCACCAGCGCGTAGGCGCTGGCCAGGCCGATCACCCCACCGCCAATCACGGTTACCCGCTTGCCCATGCCCTGCTCCTTGCTCGAATCCACCGCGCAAGCATCGCAGATTCCGGGCTGCGCTCACCAGCCAGGGCTAGCCCTGATCAGGTCGGGCAGGTCTTCTTGCCACCATCGAGGCCCTGGCGCACATTGCGGCTAAGCAGGCTGGCTTCGCCGTCGTGCCAGGTCAGGGTGAGCACATACAGGGTGTCGAAATCGTCATTGTTCCAGTCCTGGGTGATCACCCGCTCATCACCCAGGGCTTTGCCGGCCACGGCGTTGATCAGGTCCGGCAAGTAGCCGTGCGACCAGGCGGTGTAGACCGTGGCGTTGCGATACTTGTCGCTCAACAACTCGTCGGCCAGTTCGTCGTAATCATTGGCGCCGAAGTCGATATTGACCGGCAGGCCCAGGCGGATAGCGCTGGGGGTGATGGTCATCAAGGGGCGAATGTAGCTGTAGCGCAAGTCCTGGCTGCCCTCCTCGACATGCCGGGAAGGATTGGCGGCGAACACGTAGTCGGCATCGCCGAAACGCTCGGGCAGCAAGGTGGCCAGGTCCAGGGCGCGATTGAGTCCCTGGCAGTTCAACTGACCCAGGCCCTCGCCGGGCTTTTCGGCGTGACGCAGGAACACCAGGGTCTGCGTGCCATCGGCGGGCTGGTCGTGACTTTCCACCACATCCAGGCTCAAGGGTACGAGAATCGCGGCAAGCGCCGCGGCGAGAAACAGATGACGGCGTCGCATAAACTGCGGCAACTTCATGGCGATGGACTCATCCGGCAAAAAAAGGGAGGCGTCCGTGCCTGCATTCCATGCTCGTCGCCCGGGATGGGTTGCACACCAACTCCCAGACGAGGCCCATCCTTGACCACCTTGCGTGAGCAAAATTCACTTTAGGCGGGTAACTTTGCCAAATGAAGTCATTCCCGGGAAACGTTGGTGTCAGTCGTCGCGGGTCAGGACTTCGAGCAGTTCGATCTCGAACGTGAGGTCTGAGTTGGCCGGGATGGCGCCGACCGTGCGCTCGCCATAACCCAGGTGCGCCGGCACCTGCAGCTTGCGCTTGCCGCCCACACGCATGCCCATCAGGCCCTGGTCCCAGCCCTTGATGACGCGACCGGTGCCGATCACGCACTGAAACGGCTTGCCACGCGACCAGGACGAGTCGAACTCGCTGCCGTCAGCCAGCCAGCCGGTGTATTGGGTGGTGATCAGGGCACCTTTGACCACGGCCTTGCCGTCGCCGGGCTCAAGGTCAATGATCTGCAATGGGTCGCTCATGGCGTTCTCTCTTAGGGCAAACGTAGGGCGCCGTTTTCTCAGGAATGCACCGGTTTGGCAAGCTCAGGCGGCGCCTCGTGCTGGCGCATCGACCACAGCACACCGCCAATCACCAGCACAATCGCCGCCGCTTCCAGCGCGCTCGGCCCCGCTTGGCGCCAAAGGAAGGCGTAGAGCAGCGCGAACAAGGTCTCGAACACGATCAACTGGCCACTCAAGGTCAACGGCAAGCGCTTGCACGCTGCATTCCACAGCGCCATGGCCAGCCATGAGCCAAGCAGCGCACAGCCCAGGCTACAGGCCCAGAACAACCACCAACGCGCCATCGGCGCCTCGACGTGCAACTGCTGCGGCTGCCAGATGGCCAAGGACGCGACCATCACCACGCTGGCCAAACCGGTCATCACCCCGCACAGCACCGACCATTGATGACTGTCGAAGTGGCCGCACTGCTTGAGGTAGCGACTGTTCTGCCCGGCGTACCAGGTCCAGCAAGCAAGGGCCACCAAGGCATACAGCAGGCCCATGAGCTTGTCGGCCAACGCCCCCGGGGCGAAAGCGAAGGTCTGCAGGTTGATGCACAGCATGCCAGCGAGGATCAACGCCAGCGGACCGGCCAGGCGCCTGAGCGGTACTGCGCCGCTGTCGTTACGGCCATACAAGGTAATGGTCAGCGGCAGTACGCCGACGATCAACGACGCCGGCGCCACGCCCAGGCGCTGGATGGCCGCCACCAGGCAAACGAAGTACACCAGGTTGCCGATCACCGCCAGGCGCAGCAGCATCCACCCATCGACCAGGGTCAGCTGCCGCAGCTGACGCGCCATCGGCAGCGCCAGCAACAGCGAGATCACCCCCACCATCAGGTAGCGCACACTGCTGAGCAGCATCGGATTGAATTCGGGCAACAGCTCAGGAACCATCAGCACCATGCCCCACAACGCCCCGGCCATGCCGGCATACATCACACCGCGTTTCACCTGTCTGCTCCCCTTTGAAGATGCGCGCAGGCTACCTGCCGAGTCGCTGTGCGGCAAAAGATCATTGCTCATGCAGCCATTCCGTAGCGGAATAGCTAAGATGGGCGAACAACTACAATGATCCGGATCGCCAATGAGCCGCTACAGCCGTCACCTGCCGCCTCTCGACACCCTGATTGCCTTTGAGGCGGTGGCCCGTACCGGCAGTTTCACCCGCGCAGCGGGCGAGCTGTATCTGACCCAGAGCGCGGTGAGCAAGCAGATCCGCCTGCTCGAAGACGAGCTGGGCACGCAACTGTTCGAACGCCGCGCCCGCGGCATTAGCTTGACCAGCGCTGGCGAGCACTTTCATGGCTTTGTCGAGCCGATGCTGGATAAGCTTCTGGCTCACGTCCAGCGGCTCAAGAGCGGCCATGGCGATCGCCATGTCAGCGTCATCTGCACCCATGCGGTAGCCCAGTACTGGCTGTTTCCGCGTTTGTTGCGCTTCAACGAACAGCATCCTGAGCTGACCGTGAACATTCATGCCAGCAACGACATCAACGAAAGCCTGATCGCCGATTACGACTTCGGCATTCTCTACGGGCATGGCCAATGGCGTTCGCTGCAGGCGCGCAAGCTGTTCGACGAGGTGGTCTACCCGATTGCCAGCAGCGGCTGGGACCTAAGCCAGGTCGAGAGCCTGGAGCAGTTGCAGGCCCTGACTTTGATCCAGCTCGACGCCTCGGCCTGGAACTGCCTGGACTGGCATGACTGGTTCGGTCATTTCGGCGTGCGTTACCAAGCCCCGGCCGATGCGCTGACCTTCAACCAGGTGAATCTGGTGTTCGATGCGGTGATGCAGGGCATGGGGGTCGGTTTGGGCTGGGAGTCGATGGCCCGGGATCGGATCAACAGCGGCTTGATCCAACCGGTATCGACTTTCGAGGTACGTACCGGCCAGGCCGACTACCTGGTGCATGACCGCCAGACCTTGCCCTCACCGGCCGCCCAGGTGTTTGCCGAATGGTTGTTGCGCCAAGTGTGAGCTAGCTCAGCTCATCGAAGGCTTGCTGGCCGGTCAGCTCCCGGGTCTGGTTTTTGAAGCAGTACCAGGCGGGTTTCTGTTCGACGAATATCTGTAGATCGAAGTCCCAGGCTTCCTCGCCATCGAGCAGGCCGACGGGGATGGCGTAGAAGTCGTTGGCCTTGAGCCGGTAGTACAAGTGGGTGCCGCATTTGCCGCAGAAACCGCGTTGGGCCCAGTCGGAGGAATCGTAGACGCTTGGCGCGCGGCCTTCGATCAGCGGGGGGGTGCTGCAGTGTACGACCAGCAGTGGGCCGCCGGTCCATTTGCGGCACATGCTGCAGTGACAGGCGCTGATTTGGGTGTTGTCGATGGTCGCGCTCAGGTGGGTTTCGCCGCAGAGGCAGGTGCCGGTTTTTTTCAGGGGCATGGCG
>Ga0247821_10000722_pt1 | contig 18361 bp, 2 predicted proteins | sample 13C_Glycerol_Day_FD_192481 | JGI IMG/M metagenome (GOLD analysis project Ga0247821, IMG submission 192481) | Soil microbial communities from agricultural site in Penn Yan, New York, United States - 13C_Glycerol_Day14 | ecosystem: Environmental > Terrestrial > Soil > Agricultural land | place... | reverse complement strand
GACTAGACGAAGCCGGGATGAACGAAATTAGGAATATTTATCTTTTGATACGTTTCACAAACGCCGCGCCCCGATCGCCGAGGTCGCGAAGCCCGTCACTGCCCGCAGCAGGACGCCGCGGGCAGTAACGGGCGAGCGGGTATCAGCTGCCCTGCCCCTGCAGCTGGCGAGCTTTTTCCAACAACCTGGCTTTCTCCTCGGGGCTCATGGCGTCCAGGCGCAAGCGCGCTTGTGCGAGCTTCTCCAGCTGACCGGGCGCCGTTTCCTGCAGGCGCAACACCTGCGCCAGGGCCGCGGCGCTGGGGTTGTCGAAGACCACACCGGGATGCACCTCGCATTGCAGCAGCTTGCGAATACCGGCAACCAGTTTGATCACCAGCAACGAGTGACCGCCCGCCGCGAAAAAGTCCTGCTCGACGCTCAGCCGTGCCACGCCCAGTAACTGCGCCATGCGCTCGACCAGGACGGTTTCGAGGCCATCGCGCGGTGCAACATAAACTTGCTGCGCAGCAGTGAGATCCAGTCGGCCCAGGGCCTGACGGTCGATCTTGCCATTGCCCAGGCGCGGCATCGCCGCCAGCAACTGAACCTGACGCGGCACCATTACCGCCGGTAAGCGCTGGCTCAATTGCGCCTTGAGCGCTACCGACCAATCCGCTACCGCCTCACCGCGCGCAGTAACGAAGGCCACGGGTTCTTGCTGAGCATCGAGCACCACCGCCACCTCACTGACGTTGTCCAGCGCCGCCAACTCGGCCTCGATCTCTGCCAGCTCGACACGAAAACCGCGCAATTTTACCTGCTGGTCGGCTCTGCCGTGCAACTGAATACCACCCTCGGGGCGATAGCGCGCCAGGTCACCGGTGCGGTAGAGCCGTGCGCCCGGCAGCAGCGGATGATCGATGAACACCTCGGCTTGCTGTTGCGGATTGTTCAGGTAACCACGGGCGAGCTGCTCGCCAGCAATGTACAGCTCCCCCAGTTCACCAGTGGCCACCTGCTGACGTTGCCCGTTGAGTACCCAGACCTGATTGTTGCCCAGCACCTGGGTCAGCGGTACGACGGCGGCATCCAGATCCTGCACGCTGATCGGGTGAATCATCACCCCGACCGTGGTTTCGCTCGGGCCATAGTGGTTGAACAGACGAATATCCTCGCGGCTGCGCAGAATGCGCTCGACCAGCGCCGGCGCCGCGGCTTCACCGCCCAGCACCAGGGTGGCCGGCAGCGCCGCAGCCTCGCTGTCGATCAACGCCGCCAGGTGCGACGGGACGATCTTCAGGCAATCGATGCCCTGCTCGGCAATGAAACGGGCAAACGCCTGGCCGTCCTGAACTGTTGCTTCATCGGCCAGGTGCAGCGCTGCGCCGTTGTACAGGGCGCCAAACACCGCGGTGAGGCCCAGGTCGGCAACGACACTGGAGCTGAAGGCAAACCGGCGGCAACGTTCCAGGCCCAGCGCGGCACTGGCCGAGGCGACGTAGTTGAACAACGCCCGATGCTCGATGCTGACGGCCTTGGGTGTGCCGGTGGAACCGGAGGTAAACAGCACATAGGCGACATCGTCGCCCACTGGGGCCGGGTAATCGGCCAGGGGCGGTGCTTGCCCGTAAAGGTCGAGCTGTTCGAGGTCGAGCACCGGCAGTGCCAGTTCCGGTATTGCTGGCAAACCTTGGGTAACCAGCAGCGAAGCATCTGCCTGAGCGACCAGCAGCGCCAGGCGCGCCGCTGGCCATTGTGGGTCCAGTGGCAACCAGGCCGCACCGAGACGCCAGGCCGCCAATGCCGCGACCAGCCACTCGGTCGAACGCGGCAGAGCCAGCGCCACCCGCTGCCCGGCCGCCAGGCCCTGACGGCTCATGGCGGCGGCCAGGTGCTGGACGCGCTGCTCCAGCTGCGCGTAGCTGAGAGGCTGGCCGTCACTCACCAGGGCCGGTGCGTCGGGAGTTACCGAGGCCCACTCGGCAATGCGCTGAGCCAGGGTCAGGCCCGGATCGATCGGCTGCGGTGCCGGATTGAGTGCCAGCAAGCGCTCACGCTCCACCGCGCCGAGCAACGGCAACTCGCCAACCGGGCGCGAAGGCGTTTCGCTAATGCCCTGCAGCAGAACCTGGTACTGCTCCAGCAGCCCGGACATGGCCTCGCTGCCGTAGTGCGCAGTCTGGAATGCCAGGCTCAATACCTGTGGCGTGCCCTGAACATCTGTGCCCACCTGCAAGGCCAGTTCGAACCCGGCATCGAGCGACGCGGCAGCGCGGGCCGACCACTGCCCTCCCTTGAGCTGCGCGTCTGGCAACAGGCGACGCAACGCAAAACCATAACCCGGCTGCACTGTGCGGCCTTCGGCGCTCCAGTATTCCTGCCAGGTGCGGTGCTGTTCGAGGATTTGTGCAAAGTGCGCCAGGCACTGGTCGAACGGCACGGCCGGATCCAGCGCCAGGTGCAGCGGCAGGGTCTTCTCGAACAGCCCCAGGGTCTGGTCGAAGAATTCGTAGTCGGCACGTCCGTCATGTCGCCAACCGGCAAGGAAGGACGAGCGTCCGCTCAAGCGTGCTAGCAGCAACCACCAGGCCGCCTGAAGCACGGTCTCCAAGGTCACACCACCGTGTTGCGCTACCTGTTCCAGACCCTGGCGCAACACCGCAGGCAATGCGGTTTCAACCTGTGCGACCGACGCCAGCCCAGCGCCCTTGCGCCGATACGGCAACAGCGGCTGCGCCAGCGCCTGGCTCCCGACATGCGCCTGCCAGTACTGTGCAGCCTGTCCGGCATCTTCGTCGCGCACCACTTCGCCACGCCATTCCAGGTACTGGCTGAACTGGCCCAACTCTTCGTCCGCACCACTGGCGCCTTGCGTGTAGGCCTGCCGCAGCTGTTCAAGGAACAACGGCAGGCTGCCGCCATCCACCAAGCCGCGAGCCAGCGCCAGGTTCAGGCGCCAGTGGCCCTCCTCCAGGCGCTGCAGCAATGCCTGGACGAAACCGCCCTGCTCCAGTTGCAACGAACGTTGCAGCCATTGTTCCTGGCGTTGCGCGGCAGTGACGGCGTCTACCGCCTCATGATCAGTTTCCATATTCAGCCGCGCCGGGCCCGCGCCCGGGAATTGGCGCAGGCCGTGATAACCGGCCACCGCCTGCATGCCGCTGGTCAGCACTTCCTGACGCACCGCCAGATCATCCAGCGCCGCTTGCAACGCGGGAAGATCGAGTGCGCCGCGGATATCCACCTGCAGCACATGGGCCAGCTGTTTCCAGGGTGCGCCTGACTGCACGGCTGCCGCCCACTGCTGTTGTTCGGCAAGCAGGGCCAGGCCGCTGCCGAGCTGCTCCAGATTGATCTCACTCATGCGTCAGCCTCTTGGGTAATGGTTTCGCCGTACAACGCCGGTTGCGCCGCCTCCAGGCTGCGCCGTTCGATCATCTCGCCCATGGCGACGACGATCTTGCGCGGCCCTTCGAAAGGATCGCGGGCATGGGCAGCGAGCATGTTGTCCAGCAGGATCACATCGCCCTTGCGCCAGTCGAAGCGCACTGCGCATTCCTCATACAGGTCGCCGATCAATTGCATGACCTCGTCCTCGATCGGCGAACCATCGCCGTAATAGACATGCCGGGGCATGCGCTCGATGCCGAACAGCGCCAGCAGATCCTCGCGCACGTCCGGGTCGAGGCAATAGATGTGGTGCAGTTGCACCTGGTTGAAAAAGGTCTTCTCGCCGGTCAGCGGGTGACGAATGATCGCCGGGCACGGAGTGCGGATCTGCAATTCGTCGTTGTCGAGCCAGGTCCACTGGATGCCGGCGGCCTGGCAGCGGGCTTCCACCTGCGCGCGGTCATCGGTCTTGAAAAAATGCTGCCAGGACACGTCGAGCTTGTCGGCGAAGGTCCTGACGTACAGCAGGCCCTTCTGCTCCAGGGTCTCGCGCAACGCTTCGGGCAGGCGCAGGTACATCTGCCGGCAGTCAACCACCGGCGTGGCGCCGCCCACCGGCGATGGCTGCTCGCAGAAGAACAACTGCTTGCGCGGCCAGGTGTCCTGGTGCGAGCTTTCGTTGTGGAAAAGAATCATCTTCTTCTCCGGGTACGGTGTTGAGCGGTAGGTGTTCTTGCCGCCCTCCTTCTTCGGCAGGTCGCCGTACTGGCCGTACAGTCCCGGTTGCACGGCTTCGGCAAAGGCTTCGAAGGCATGGATGTCGTGCATGGCAAAGCCGCGTAAAAGAATGCCGGCATGGCGCGAGAGCTTCTCTTCCAGCCACGGGCGGTTGTGGTTGACCCAGGCCACCAGGTCCAGGCCGGGATCGTTCGGTTCCACCAGCAACGGGAATACCTGTGGCGGCGCCAGCAACGATTCGCGCACTGCACCGCCACCCGCCGCAGGGGCAGCGGCCTTGGGCTTTTTCAGAAACTTGCCGAGTTTGTCGGCCTTGGGGCCGGCAGCGGGCGCCGGTACGGCCGCGACGGCGGTATCGGTGATCATAGTGATGTCTCCTAGTCTGATATCCGGCTCACACACAATCTGTTCGAGCATGCTCATCCATGCCTTGGCCAACTGGCTGATACGTTCCGGTTTGAACAACGCGCTAGCGAACTGCCAGGTGCCGCGCAGGCCCTCTGCGTGCTGATCGAGGAACAGCGCCATGTCGAATTTCGAATAGCTCGCCAACGCCGGCAGCACCTCGACCTTGAGCCCGTCCAGGCTGTTGTCACGCACCGGCAGGTTGTTCATCACGAACAGCACCTGGACCAGCGGGTTGACCCCGCGCTGGCGGCTGACCCCGGACGCTTCGACGATCATGTCGAACGGCAGATCCTGATGTTCGAAGGCGCTCAGGGCCGTGTCGCGGGCCACGCCCAGGTAGTGGCTGAAGGTTTGCTGCGCGCTATAGCGCGAACGCAGCGGCAGGATGTTGACGAAGAAGCCGATCAACCGCTCCAGCTCAGGCTGCTGGCGCCCGGCGACGTCGGCACCGACCAACAGGTCGTCGCTGGCGCTGACGCGGTGCAGCAACACCTGGAAGCTCGCCAGCAAGGTGGTGTAGAGGGTGGCGTTGGCCTTGCCGGCAAGCGCTTTGAGGCGCTGGACCAACCCGGCATCGAGGTGGAACTGCAGGTCGCTGCCGGCCGTGGACGCCACGCTGGTGCGCGGGTAATCGGTCGGCAACGGCAGGTGCCCGCTGCTGCCGGCGAGGGTGCGCTGCCAGTAGTCCGCCTGCGCCGCCAGGGCACCGCTGCGTTCGAGCGCCTGCTGCCAGTGCGCATAGTCGCTGTACTGCAGCGTCAGCGTCGGCAACACCGGCGCTTTGCCCGCCTGCAGCAGGCCGTAGAGTTCGACCAGTTCGTTGACCAGCACCGACATCGACCAGCCATCCGAGATGATGTGGTGCATCGCGTACAACACCACATGTTCGTTGGCGTTCAGGCGCAGCACGCGGCCACGCAACAGCGGTGCGTTCAGCAGGCTGATCGGGGTGCTGGCATTGTCCAGCACCGCCTGCGCCACCTGGGTTTCCTGCTCGGCGCGGCTCAGGGCCGACAGGTCGAGCAGCGGCAAGTCCAGCGTCACCGTCGGCGATACCACGGCCAGCGGATCGCCTTCGTCGTCGTTGATATAAGCAGTACGCAACACCTGATGACGGCGCATCACTTCGGCCAGGCTGGCGCGCAACAACGACACCTGCAATTCACCGTGCAAACGCAAGGCCAGCGGCATGCCATAGGCGCCACTGTCACCGGACAATTGCTCGACCACCCACAAGCGCCGTTGGGCCAACGATAGCGGCGCTTCAGGCTGCTCACCGTGGGCAATCAGCACAGGGCGCTCGGGCGCCGCCGGTTCTGCCGAACGCGCCTGCAGCAACTGGGCGAAGGCCTCCAGGCGAGGATGATCGAACAGGTCACGCAAACCGACCCGCACCGCCAGCAGTTCCTGCAAACGCGACACCACCTGGGTGGCCAGCAACGAGTGCCCACCGAGTTCGAAGAAATGATCGGCCAGGCCGACACGTTCCACGTCCAGCACCTGTTGCCAGACCTCGGCAAGCTGCTGTTCAAGCGCGCTACGCGGCGCCTGGAACGCGACGCTGGCGGGCTGCTGGTCAGCGGCTGGCAGCGCCTTGCGGTCGAGCTTGCCGTTGGGCGTCAACGGCAGGCGCGGCAGGAACAGGACAAACGCCGGCACCATATAGCCCGGCAGCTGCTCGCCCAGACGTGCCTTGATCTGCGCCCGCAGGGTGGCCTGATCCGCCACCTCGTCGCTGTGCTCATGGGCCGCGACATAAGCGACCAGTTGCGGACTGCCTTGATGTTCGACCGCCAGCACCGCAGCCTCGCGCACCGGCGCCAGCGCCAGCAGGCGCGCCTCGATCTCGCCCAGCTCGATACGGAAACCGCGGATCTTCACCTGATGGTCGATACGCCCCAGGTACTCGATGACGCCATCGGGACGATAACGGGTCAGGTCGCTGGTGCGGTACAGCCGCTCGCCCACCGTCGAGAACGGGTTAGGCACGAAGCGCTCGGCTGTCAGCGCCGCACGCCCGAGGTAACCGCGAGTCAGACCGGCACCCGACAGGTACAGCTCGGCGGCCACACCCTGAGGCGCGGGCTGCAGGCTGGCGTCGAGCAGGTAGCTGCCGGTACCCGGCAACGGTCGGCCGATACTGGCTTTGGCGCCGGGCTCGCGGCGGGTCCAGGTGGAATAGGTGGTGTCTTCGGAAGGACCATAAAGGTCATTGACCTGGACCACACCCGGCAACTGATAGAGCTGCTCGACCAGCACCTGCTTCAACGGTTCGCCCGCGAGGTTGATGATGCGCACGCTGGCAGGAATCTGCCCGGCACGCAGCAAGGCGGCGATGGCCGAAGGCACGGTGTTGATCAATCGCACCTGATCACGCGCAGGCAGCTCCGGCAGTGCCAGGGCATTACGCGCCAGCACCAGCGAACCACCGCTGGCGAGGGTGACGAAGATTTCCCAGACCGACAGGTCGAAGCACACCGAGGTCGAGGCCAGCACCCCTTGCATGTCCTCACGGCTGTAGACCTGCTGCGACCAGCCGACCAGGGCCTGGACGTTGCGGTGAGTGATGGCCACGCCCTTCGGCAGGCCGGTGGAACCCGAGGTGTAGATCACGTAAGCGAGGTTGTCGGGGTGGCAGCGCAGCGGCGGTGCGCTGTCGGGCTGGTCGATGTTCGACGCCACGCCCGGCTGCAGCACGATGACCTGAGTGCTCGCGCCCGGCGTCAGTCCTTGCAGCACCGAAGCCTCGGTGATCAATACCTGGGCGCGGCTGTCCTCAAGCATGTAGGCCAGGCGCTCGGCCGGGTAGTCCGGGTCCAGCGGCACGTACGCGCCACCGGCCTTGAGCACGGCCAGCAAGGCGACAATCAGCTCGCTGGAGCGCGGCAGGGCAATACCGACGCGGACCTCGGCGCCGACGCCAAGGCTGATCAACTGATGCGCCAGACGGTTGGCCTGCTGGTCGAGCTGGCGGTAGCTCAGGCGCTGCTGCTGATCGATCAGCGCCAGTTGCTCGGGATTGGCTTGCACCTGACTGGCGATCAGTTCATGAATACAGGCACCTTGCGCCATCGGCGCCGGGCTGGCGTTCCAGTCGTGCAACAGGCGCTGGCGTTCACCGGCATCGATCATGACCAGCTCGGCCACTGTCGTGGGTGCCGCCAACATGCCCTGCAGCAGTTCCAGCAAATGCGCGCCGAAACGCTGCACCTGCTCCGCGGTGAAATGCTCGCGGGTGTACTGGAACTGCAAGGTCAGGCTGTCTTCGACCGCAATCAGCAGGGTCAGCGGGAAGCTGGTCTGCTCCCGCGTCTGTACGCCGGTAAAGCGCAGCCCTTGCGGGGCGCCTTCCTGCAACGCTTCAGCGACCGGGTAGTTTTCGAACACCAACAACGAGTCGAACAACCCTTCGCCGCCCTGCCCCGCCCAGCGCTGAATGTCGAACAGCGGCGTGTGCTCGTGGTCGCGCAAGGCCAGGTTCTGCGCCTGCAGGTTTTCCAGCACCTGCGCCAGCGATTGCTCGGCAGCGAGGCTGACCACCACCGGCAGGGTATTGATGAACAGGCCGATCTGCGCCTCGATGGCCGGCAGCGGCGCCGAGCGCCCCGCCACGGTGGCGCCAAAAGCGACGGTCGATTGCCCTGTGTAGCGCTGCAACAGCAAGGCCCAAGCCGCCTGGATCAGCGTGTTCAAAGTAACTTTGTGCTGACTGGCGAAAACTTTCAGGCGCTGGGTGGTGACCGTATCAAGCAACTGCTTGAACTCGGCGTGCCCGCTTTGCCCCTGCGGGCTGTCCGCCAGAACGGTAGCGAGCCGCGTCGGCGCGTCCAGGTGCTGTACCTGAGCCTTCCAGAAGCGCTCGTCGGCCAACGGGTCTTGCTGATCGAGCCAGGCGATGTAATCGCGGTAGCACCCCGGCTGGTCTGCCACGGCACCACCGCTGTAGCGCTGCAGGACTTCAGCGAGCAACTGGGCATTGCTCCAGCCGTCCATGAGGATGTGGTGGCTGGTGTAGATCAGCTGATAGCGCTGTTCATCCAGGCGCAGCAGCTGCAACGCCAGCAACGGCGCCCGTTCCAGGGCAAAGCCAGTGTTGCACTGCTGCGCCGCCAGGGACTCGATGGCCGCCGCCTGATCGGGCCGGCCGCGCCAGTCTTCATAACTGAACGGCACCTGCACGTCGCGCTGCACCACTTGCAGCGGCTGGCTCAGGCTGCCACCGCTGAGGAAGGCCGTGCGCAGAATGTCGTGGGCGTCCACGGTCGCCTGCCAGGCGTCGCGGAAACGCTGCGGGTCGAGCCCTTCGACGCAGACCGACATCTGGTTGATGTACTCACCCTGCGCCTGGGCATAAAGGCTGTGGAACAGCATGCCCTGCTGCATCGGCGACAACGGATACAGGTCCTGCACCTGCCGCGGGTCAAGGCCAAGTTGATCCAGGCGCTGCTGGTCGAGGTTGGCCAGCGCCACGTCGGACGGGGTCAGCGCGCCACTGCCGGTGCTGCAGCAATGCTCGATCAGTTCGCCCAGGGCCTGGGCATAGGTATCGGCCAGGGCCTGGACCGTGGCCTCGTCGAACATCTGCGCACTGAACTGCCAATCCACCAGCAGTTCGCCGCCGTACACCTGACCATTGAGGGTCAACCAGTTGGGCAGCGGCGCCGCGTCGTCCTGTTCCTGCCCACGCGGCTGTGCACTGGGCACAAACAAACCGTCGGCCTGGGCGAAACCGGCGTCGAGCTGGCCGAGGTAGTTGAAGGTAATACGGGGCGGCGCCAACTGCGCGAGGGCTTCACGTGAGGCGCTGCTGCCGAGGTAGCGCAAGGCGCCGTAGCCCATGCCCTGGTCAGGTACTGCTCGCAGTTGTTCCTTGATCTGCTTGATCGACGCGGCAAGGTCCTCGGCCGGGGTCAGTTTGAGCGGATAGAAGCTGGTGAACCAGCCGACGCTGCGGGTCAGGTCGAGCGGCTGCGACAACGGCTCGCGGCCATGCCCTTCCATCAGTACTGCGACCGACTCATGACCGCTCCACGGCGCGATGACGCGGGCCAGGGCGGTCAACAGCAAGTCATTGACGCGGGTGCGATAGGCCGCAGGCGCCTCCTGCAGCAAGCGCCGAGTCAGCTGCGCATCGAGACGGGTCTGCACGTGGCGGGCATCACGGTTGAGCAGGCGCGCCGACGGCCGCTTGCACGGCAGCTCACCTGCTACGGTCTGGGCCTGCCAGAACGGCAGTTGACGCTCCAGCGCCGGGCTGTTGGCATCTGCCTGCAGCTGCCCGGCCCAGGCCTGGACCGAATGGGTCTTGGCCGGCAAACGCGGCGCCTGCCCGGCCAGCACCTGCTGGTAGGCCGACTGCAGGTCTTCGAGCAGAATCCGCCAGGACACACCGTCCACGGCCAGGTGGTGGATCACCAGCAACAGCCGCTGACTGCCATCGGCCAGGGTCGCCAGCAAGGCCCGCAACAACGGCCCCTGCTGCAGGTCGAGGCTGCGCTGCACGTGATCGGCTGCGGCTTGCAGTTGAGTGTCGTCGGCAACTGTCAGTTGCCACAGCAGCGCATGACTGTCGTCCGTCTCGGCGAACTGTGCACGCCAGCCCTCGGCCTGGTGCAAAAAGCGCAGGCGCAAGGCGTCGTGGTGGCGAACGATACTGTCCAGGGCCTGCTCCAGTGCTTCGACCTGCAAAGGCTGACGTGCTGCCAGCAGCAGCGACTGGTTCCAGTGATGGCGGTTGTCGCTCAAGGTGTCGAAGAACCACTGCTGGAACGGCAACAACAACGCCTCACCGCGCACCGGGCCTTGATCGATGGCCTGCGCAACCTCACCGACTGCGGCCACTGCCGCCAGGCGCTGCACGGTCTGATGCTGGAACAGGTCTTTGGGGCTGAAGCGGATGCCGGCCTGACGGGCGCGACTGACCACCTGGATGGAGATGATCGAATCACCGCCGAGTTCGAAGAAGTTGTCGGCCAGGCCGACCTGTTCGATCTTCAGTACGTCTTGCCAGATCGCCGCGATCTGTTGCTCCAGTGCGTTGCGTGGCGCCACATAGGCTTTCTGCACGCGGCTGGCGTCCGGTTTGGGCAGTGCCTTGCGCTCCAGCTTGCCATTCGGGCTCAGCGGCATCTGCTCGATGAACAGCAATTGCGCCGGCACCATGTAGTCCGGCAGCGCCTGGCGCAGCGGCTCGCGGATGGTTTCGCGCAGGGCTTCCTGAGCGTCCGGCATCCAGTCGCGGGGCACCACGTAGGCCACCAGGGCGCTGTCGATGGCCAGGACCACGGCCTCGCGCACGGCGTCCTGCTCCATCAGCCGCGCTTCGATCTCGCCCAGCTCGATGCGCAGGCCACGGATTTTCACCTGATGGTCGATGCGCCCACGGTAGTCGATGACCCCGTCCGCGCGCTGGCTGGCCAGGTCGCCGGTGCGGTACAGGCGCTCGCCGTCTCCGAACGGGCTGGTGACGAAACGCTCGGCGGTCAGTGCCGGGCGACGGTGGTAGCCGCGCGCCAGGCCGATACCGCCCAGGTACAACTCGCCGACTACGCCCACCGGCACCGGCTGCAGCTCGGCGTCGAGCACATAGGTCTGCAGGTTGGCGATCGGCTGGCCGATCGGCACGCTGTCGCGGCCTTCGTCGCGGCAGGTCCAGTGGGTGACGTCGATGGCCGCTTCGGTCGGGCCATAGAGGTTGTACAAGCCCGCGCCGGGCAGCTTGGCCAGTACCTGGGTCTGGGCCTCCACCGGCAGTGCCTCGCCGCTGCAGATGATACGGCGCAAGCCGGTGCAGCTGGCGACCTGCTCGTCGAGCAGGAACATCTGCAGCATCGACGGCACGAAGTGCAAGGTGGTGACCTGGTGGGCGTGGATCAGTTCGACCAGGCGCCGCGGATCGCGGTGATCACCGGGGCCGGCCATGGCCAGGCGGGCACCGGTCATCAGCGGCCAGAAGAACTCCCAGACCGATACGTCGAAACTGAAAGGCGTTTTTTGCAGCACCGTGTCGCCGGCGCCCAGGCCGTAGGCCTGTTGCATCCAGCACAGGCGGTTGGTCAGGGCCTTGTGGCGGTTGCCGGCGCCCTTGGGCTTGCCGGTGGAACCGGAGGTGTAGATCACATAGGCGAGGTGTTCGGGGTCCAGCGACAGCGCTGGAGAATGGCTTGGGAAGGCGTCCAGCGCCAGACGGTCGAGGGCCAGCACCGGCAGTTCAGCCGGGCATGGCAGGCGCAGGTGCGACTGGGTCAGCAGCAAGGCGATGCGGCTGTCCTCGATCATGTAGGCCAGGCGTTCCTCGGGGTATTCCGGGTCCAGCGGCACATAGGCGCCGCCGGCCTTGAGAATCGCCAGCAGGCCGATGACCATCTCCAGGCTGCGCTCCACGGCGATGCCGACCAGTACCTCGGGGCCGACGCCCAGGGCGATCAGTTGGTGGGCCAGCTGGTTGGCGCGCTGGTCCAGTTCGCGGTAGCTCAACTGCTGCTCGCCCATACACAGCGCCGGGGCGTCCGGAGTGGCGCGCACTTGCTGTTCGATCAGCTGATGCACAGGGGTGTCCAGCGGATACTGCGCGGCCGTGGCGTTCCACTGTTCAACGCTCTGCGCCTGCTCTTCGGCGTCGAGCAGCGGCAGTTCGGCGATCTTTTGCTGCGGGTTGCTGACGATGCCTTGCAGCAGGTTGAGCCAGTGCCGGGCCATGCGTTCGATGCTGTTGTGCTCGAACAGGTCGCTGGCGTAAATCAACGCGGCGGACAGCGCCTGACCCGAGTCCTGGGTCTCCAGGGTCAGGTCCAGCTGGGCAGTACCGGCGTCCCACTCCAGTGCTTCGACCGTCAGCCCCGGCAAGGCCAGGGACGCTGCCTGACGCACGCCATCCTGGTGGTTGTGCATGGCCTGGAACAGCGGGTTGTGGCTGAGGCTGCGGGCAACACCCAAGGCCTCGACCAGGTGTTCGAACGGCAGGTCCTGATGGGCCTGGGCCTCGCGTACCTGCTGGTCGATGCGCTGCAACAGCGCTGTGAAACCTTCCTCGCCGCGCAGCTGCGCCGAGAGCACCTGGGTGTTGACGAACAGCCCGATCAGACGCTCAGTCTCCAGGCGGTTGCGGTTGGCCACCGGCACGCCGACACGGATGTCAGCCTGGCCGCTGTAGCGATGCAGCAGCACCTGAAACGAGGCCAGCAACAGCACGAACAGACTGACGCCCTGCCCTTGCGCCAGCTGGCGCAAGTCGCCGGCCAACGCCGCAGGCACCGCGATCTGCAAGCGGGCGCCGCGATAGCTCATGGTCGCCGGGCGTGGATGGTCGCCCGGCAGTTCAAGCACATCCTCGGTCGCGCCCAACTGGCCCTTCCAGTAGCCCAACTGACGCTCGCCCTCACCCGACTCCATCCACTGGCGCTGCCAGGCCGCGAAGTCGGCGTACTGGATCGGCAGGGCCGCTTGCAGCGGTGCCTGGCCTTGCGAATAGGCCGCGTAGCAGGCCATCAGCTCTTCGACCATCAGGTTCATCGACCAGCCATCGGTGACGATGTGATGCAGGACCAGCACCAGCAGTTGCTCATCTTCGGCCAGGCGCACCAGGCGCACTCGCAGCAAAGGCCCGGTGTGCAGGTCGAACGGCTGCTCAGTCAGTTCGGCGACACAGGCGCGCAGTTGCGCATCCCGCTCACCATCGCGTAGCTGCAGACGGGTTTGCTCGATGGTGATCGGCATAGCCGCATCAATCTGCTGGCGCAGTTGCCCGTCCACTTCGACAAACCGCGTGCGCAGGCAGGCATGACGCTCGATCAATGAGGCGAAGCTTTTGCCCAACTGCTCGACATCAACCGTGCCGCGCAGCAGCAAGGCAGCAGGGATATGGTAAGCGCTGCTGTGCGGCTCCAACTGCCAGAGGAACCACTGGCGCTGTTGGGCATAGGACAGTGGCGCGTGCTCCCCGGGACGACCGGGAACGATGGGCAGCCTGGCGACATCGATGCCCATCTCGTGGAGTTTGGCGAACATTTGCCGGCGCTTGTCCGCCGACAAGCCCTTGATACGCTCGACCAACTGTTGGTTGCGACCTGTTGGTTCAAACATTTTCCGTCTCCAGTTCATCCAGCACGCCGAAAATCTGATCCAGCTCGGCGTCTTGCGACTGCGCCGAAACGTTGTGTTCCAGGTGCGCTGCCAGTTCACCCAAGGTGCGTAAGCCGTGGAACTCCCTGATCTTCAGCTCCACGCCAAGCTCGCTGCGCAGGCGCGACAGCAGCATGACCAGTTGCAGGGAGTGGCCGCCGAGGGCGAAAAAGTCGTCGGTGCGGCCGACGCGCTCAAGGCCCAGCAGGTCCTGCCAGATCAGCGCCAGGCGCTGTTCAAGCTCGCTGTGCGGTGCCACGTAATGTTGTTGCAGGAGGCTGGCATCTGGTGCGGGCAGCGCCTTGCGGTCCAGCTTGCCGTTGGTGGTCAGCGGCAGTTCGGCGAGCAGCAACAGGTGCGCCGGGACCATGTATTCCGGTAGCGCGCCACGCAGCGCGGTCTTGAGTTGTTCGCGCAACTGCGCCTGTACGTCGGCATCGGCATTGAGCAGCGCGGTGTCGCGCGGCACCAGGTAGGCCACCAACTGCAGCGCCTCACCTTCACCCCACGGCAGCACGGCAACACTGCCGACGGCTTCATGGGCCAGCAGGCGCGCTTCGATCTCGCCCAGTTCGATACGGAAACCGCGAATTTTCAGTTGATGGTCGATACGGCCGATGTACTCGATCACGCCATCGGCCTGGTAACGGGCCAGGTCGCCGGTGCGGTACAGGCGGCCGCCATCGGCACCGAACGGATCGGGCACGAAGCGGGTGGCGCTGAGATCGCCACGTTTGAGGTAGCCCCGCGCCAGGCCGGCACGACCTATGTACAACTCGCCGACGCAGCCCTTGGGCACCGGGTTCAGGTCCGCATCGAGCAGGTACCAGGACAGGTCGGCAATCGGCTCGCCGATCGGGCTGCTCGCCTCGCCTTCAAGGTCGGCCAGCGACAGCGGCCGGTAGGTGACATGTACGGTGGTCTCGGTGATGCCGTACATGTTGACCAGTTGCGGCGCACGGTCGCCGAAGCGATCGAACCAGGGGCGCAGACTCTTCACGTCCAGCGCTTCGCCGCCGAAGATCACCTGACGCAGCGCGTGTTTGCCCGGTTCGGCGCAGGCCACCTGCATCAGCGCCTTGAACGCTGACGGGGTCTGGTTGAGTACGGTGACCCCTTCGGCGCACAGCAGTTGATAGAACTCGCGCGGCGAACGGCTGATGTCGTGCGGCACTACGAGCAGGCGGCCGCCGTACAACAGCGCGCCGAAGATTTCCCAGACCGAGAAGTCGAAACCGTAAGAGTGGAACAGGCTCCAGACATCCTGCGGGCCGAAGCCGAACCAGCCTTCGGTGGCCGCGAACAGGCGCAGCACGTTACGGTGGCTGAGCAAGGTGCCCTTGGGCTTGCCGGTCGAGCCGGAGGTATAGATGACGTAGGCCAGATTGTCCGGGCTGACGCGGGTCAGCGGGTCGTCTTCGCGCAGTGCCTGAACGTCGTCCAGCAACAGCACCGGCACGTCCGCCGGCACTGGCAACTGAGCCTGCAACGTCGACTGGGTGAGCAACAGGGCGATGCCGCTATCGGCAATCATGTAGCCCAGACGCTCCTGCGGGTAGGCCGGGTCGAGCGGCACATAGGCGCCACCGGCCTTGAGGATCGCCAGCAAGCCGACGAGCATCTCCAGGCCGCGCTCCACCGCCAGGCCAACCAGCACGTCCGGACCGACGCCCCGGGCAATCAGGGTATGGGCCAAGGCATTGGCGCGGCCATTGAGTTCGGCGTAGGTCAGTTGCTGGGTGCCGCAGGTCACCGCCACGGCGGCGGGCGCAGTGCGTGCTCGTTCGGCGATTAGCTGATGCAGGCAACGCTCGACCGGGTATTCGACCGCGGCCTTGTTCCAGTCCTGAACAATTGCCTGGCGCTCGTCGGCGCCGAGCATGGGTAGCTCGGCGATACGTTGCTGCGGCGTGTCGACCATCGCCTGCAGCAGCGCCTGCCAATGTCCGGCCAGACGTTCGATGGTCGACACGTCGAACAGGTCGCTGGCGTAGGTGAACAGCGCCTCGATCCCCTCGGTGGACTCGAAGGTGTCGAGCATCAGGTCGAACTGCGAGGTCTTGCCGACCAGCATCAGGCCTTCCAGGCTCAAGACCCCCAGTTGTTGTGGCAGCGCGCTCTGACGCGCCTGGGCCTGATGGTTGAAGAGCACCTGGAACAGCGGGTGGTGGCTGGCGTCCCGTTGCGGCTGCAAGGCTTCGACCAGTTGCTCGAACGGCAGGTCCTGGTGCGCCTGCGCCTCCAGCGCCGATTGCTTGACCTGACGCAACAGGGCCGACACCGCCATGTGCGGATCGATGTGCGCCTGCATCACCTGGGTGTTGACGAAGAAACCGATCAGGCCTTCAGTCTCCAGCTGATGCCGGTTGGCCACCGGCACACCCACGCGGACCGTCGGCTGCCGGCTGTAGCGATGCAGCACCATCTGCAGCGACGCCAGCAAGACCATGAATAGGGTAGCGCCTTCGGCCTGGGCCAGGGTCTTGAGCTGCGCACTCAGCGCGGGCGTCAGGCGCAGTGCCAGGGTCGCACCACGGGCGCTTGCGCGGGCAGGCCGGGGACGATCAAGCGGCAGTTCCAGCACGTCGTGATCGTTGCCCAGTTGCGCGGTCCAGTAGGCCAGCTGCCGATCACGTTCGCCCGCGGCCATCTGCGCCCGTTGCCACTGTGCGTAGTCGGCGTACTGCACCGTCAACGCTGGCAAACTCACCGGTTGGCCCTGGCTGAAGGCGCCGTAGCAATGCAGCAGTTCCTCGACCATGCGCTGCATCGACCAGGCATCGGAAACGATATGGTGCTGGGTCAGCGACAGCACATGATCATCCGCTGCCAGGCGCAACAGCCCGACACGCAACAGCAGCCCGTGTTCCAGGTCGAACAGGCGACTGTTCTGAGTGTCGAGCCATGCCGCAAGCTGTTCGCCTGCGCCGTTCAAAGACTCCGCTTCGATCTTCAGCGAAGCCACCGGGGCAATCCGCTGCACCAGGTTTTCACCCTGCTGGACAAAGGTCGTACGCAAGGTTTCGTGGCGGGCAATCAGGGTGTCGAACGCCCGTTGCAGCGCCGCGACATCCAGCGGACCACGCAGGCGCAGGGCGACAGGGATATGGTAAGCCGTGCTCTGCGGGTCCAACTGCCAGAGGTACCACTGACGCTCCTGGGCATAGGACAACAGCAACGGCTGGTCACGATCCGCTGGCAGCAAAGGTGCCTGGCGAACCGGAGTCTGCGTTTGCAGGCTGGCAGCGAAGGCGCGCAAGGTGCTGTGCTCGAACAGGCGCTTGAGCGGAACCTGCGTGTTCAACGCCTGGCCCAGGCGGGAGACCACTTGCGTGGCCAGCAACGAGTGCCCACCCAGGGCGAAGAAGTCATCCCCGGCGCCGATCTGTTGAACGTGCAGCACCTCGGTCCAGATGCGCGCGACGGTTTCTTCCAGCGGGCCTTGTGGCGCCACGTAGTGTTGCTGCAAGAGGCTGGCATCCGGCGCCGGCAGCGCCTTGCGATCCAGCTTGCCGTTGGTGGTCAGCGGCAGTTCGGAGAGCAGCAACAGGTGCGCCGGAACCATGTATTCCGGCAGCTCGCCACGCAGCGCGGACTTGAGTTGTTCGCGCAACTGCGCCTGCACGTCGGCATCGGCATTGATCAGCGCGGTGTCGCGTGGCACCAGGTAGGCCACCAACTGCAAGGCCTCACCTTCACCCCATGGCAGCACGGCAACACTGCCGACAGCGTCGTGGGCCAGCAGGCGCGCTTCGATCTCGCCCAGTTCGATACGGAAACCGCGAATCTTCAGTTGATGATCGATGCGACCGATGTACTCGATCACGCCATCGGCCTGGTAACGAGCCAGGTCGCCGGTGCGATACAGGCGGCCGCCGTCGGCACCGAACGGATCGGGTACAAAGCGGGTGGCGCTGAGGTCACCGCGCTTGAGGTAGCCCCGCGCCAGGCCGGCACGGCCGATGTACAACTCGCCGACGCAGCCCTTGGGCACCGGGTTCAGGTCCGCATCGAGCAGGTACCAGGACAGGTCGGCAATCGGTTCACCGATCGGGCTGCTCGCCTCACCTTCAAGATCGGCCAGTGACAGCGGCCGGTAGGTGACGTGCACGGTGGTCTCGGTGATGCCGTACATGTTGACCAGTTGCGGAGCGCGGTCGCCGAAGCGTTCGAACCACGGGCGCAGGCTTTTCACGTCCAGCGCTTCGCCGCCGAAGATCACCTGACGTAGCGCATGCTTGCCCGGCTCCGCGCAAGCCACCTGCATCAGGGCCTTGAACGCCGATGGGGTCTGGTTGAGTACGGTGACCCCTTCGGCGCACAGCAGTTGGTAGAACTCGCGCGGTGAACGGCTGATGTCGTGCGGCACCACCACCAGGCGGCCGCCGTACAACAGCGCGCCAAAGATTTCCCAGACCGAGAAGTCAAAACCGTAAGAGTGGAACAGGCTCCAGACATCCTGCGGGCCAAAGCCGAACCAGCCCTCGGTGGCCGCGAACAGGCGCAGCACGTTACGGTGGCTGAGCAAGGTGCCCTTGGGCTTGCCGGTCGAGCCGGAGGTGTAGATGACGTAGGCCAGATTGTCCGGGGTAACCTGGGTCAGCGGGTCGTCTTCGCGCAGTGCCTGAACGTCGTCCAGCAACAGCACCGGCACGTCCGCCGGCACTGGCAACTGAGCCTGCAACGTCGACTGGGTGAGCAACAGGGCGATGCCGCTATCGGC
>Ga0247821_10000721_pt1 | contig 18361 bp, 14 predicted proteins | sample 13C_Glycerol_Day_FD_192481 | JGI IMG/M metagenome (GOLD analysis project Ga0247821, IMG submission 192481) | Soil microbial communities from agricultural site in Penn Yan, New York, United States - 13C_Glycerol_Day14 | ecosystem: Environmental > Terrestrial > Soil > Agricultural land | place... | reverse complement strand
CCACAACTCGGTTTGTTGAAAGGTCAGAATGAAGCCGCTGGACATCAGCGCCACACCAAGCATGAACACGCGTTCCATGCGGTGCGTGCCACCCCGCTTCAATACCGCACTGGCCAGGCGTGCACCGACGAACTTGCCACAGGCCCACACCGCCAGTAAGTAACCCATCACCGTTTTCGCCGTGTCCGGCGAAATGTGCTGGGACAGCACGGGCCAACCGACGTTATGGGCGGCGCTACCCAGGGTATCGAGCATGCTGACCAGCAACATGGCCGCCAGCACCGGCGCGCAGCGCAGTCCTGTTCTCAGTTCGTGCCACTCGGCAGCCAGGCCCCGATGCGCAGCAACGGCGACCGAGTACAACCCGCGCAACGGCAAGATCAAGCCGGCGGCCAGCACGTAGGTGGCAATGTTGGCGGTGAACACCCCTTCAAACCCCGCCGTTGCGATCAGCACCCCCGACAGCAAGCTGCCGAACACCGCGCCGGTGGCGGCGGCAGAGGTAATCCACGCATTGGTGCTCACCCGCTGCTCAAGCGCGACCCAGGTGGGTAACTGGCTGTTGATACCAATGGCAAACAGCGAATTGCACAGGCCAATCCCAAAGGCGATGAAGGGCAGGATGCTGAGCTGATGCGCCGGTATCAGCACCAGCAGCGGCGTCAACAACAGCGCCCTGGCCAGGTCCAGGCCGGCCAGGGCGCCACGCCCGGCAAAGCGCCGGAAAAACGCAATGCCGAACAGGCTGGCGACAATCCCGCCGGTGACCCGACACGCCAGGAAGAGACTGACGAACACTACGCTTTCGCTGAGCCAGTAGACATAGGTGGACAGCGCCACCATGTTGAGGAACGCGCCAAAATCCGAAATCCCCCTGGCGAAGATGATCAGGCGCGCGTTGCGGGTCGAGCGGGCCAACGGCGAATCGCGGCTCATGAACGCTGTGCCTCTACGTCAGGTGCCACGCTGCGCAGGCCCACCAGCAACACATCGCGCCAGGCGGGCGCCGTATCGTCCAGGGGGCGAACATTGCTGCCGCGGTGGTAGATCTCGCGGTCGTTTATCACCAGGGTTTCGAGGAATTGCCCCATCGCCAGGTTCCACACCCGACTGTGTTCGGTTTCACTGGCAAACACCTCCGAAATCACCGGCACCGTATTGTGCTCGCCAATGAAATGCGCAAATACCCAGTCCAGGCCATCCTGGTGAATCCCCGAGGTGGTCGGGCTGCTGGACTGAGCATCTGCCCTGACCCGGAACAGGTGGATATCAATCGTATAAGCCTGCCTGCCCAGATGCGGGCCAATCACCGCAAGGTCCGTGGCCAGCAGCCTGCGCAGCAGCGGATGCGAGATAAAGCCCTCCTCGCAATAGCTCAAGTGATTCACGCCCTGGCGATAGGTGATGGCATAGGTGACGGGTGACTCGAACGCGGCATTCCTGTCGAGCTGCAACTGCCGTGAAGGCAACAGTCGATAGCGCAGGATGCGGCGTTCGCGGTGGGTGTACGCCTTGAATGCCTCGTCCCGCACCAGGTTTGACCAATACGCGCGAAAGCTGTCCTCTTCACCGGGCTCGATCGGCACCAGCGCCCGAAAATCCCGGATGTGGCAATAGTGATGCTCGCGCAAGTGCGCCGAAATCTGTTGGACGTCCATCGCGCTATCCTGCCGCCGGGTTATCGAGGATGACGCGCAGGTTTTGCCTGATTGCATCATGCAGGGAATGGGCGTGTGCGGCATCGTCGACCTTGGCCCAGCACTTGAGCAAGTAGTGCTCTTCGATATCCGCGTCGATATAGCTGCCGGCGTTCTGCTGGGCATACTCCAGCACACAGGCGTGCTGATCCAGGTAGTCCAGGCCTTCAATACCCTTGAAATGGCCGCTGTGTTGCGGAAAGAGCGCCAGCATCGAGTAGCGTTGTTGCGCTGCGGCGACCTTCTGCGCTGCGCCAACGAGCTGCACGTCTATCCCCGCTTCGCCCAGCAATACCGAGATGTACAGCTGGTAGGGATCGATGGCGGCCAGGTCACGAAACGCCGCATTGACGTAGAGCCCGCCCATGCGCGGGTTGATCTCGATGGCCACAGGGCCCGCGGCGCTCATGCGGAACTCGAAGTGCACCACCGCGTTGGTCAGGCCGACCGCGCGCAGGCAATCCACGGCGTACTGGCGGATCTGCTTGCACTGCTGCTCGGTAAAGGACGCCGGCGGCGAAATCAGCAGGTTTTCAAGGACGGTGCCACGGCGCTCTGTGAGGATCAGTTTTTCGTTGATCAGCAGCGCATGGACCTGCCGGCCGACAATCACACACTCGACACTCCCTTCAATGCCCGGGATGTATCCCTCCAGCAGCATGCTGCAGCCTGGAACGTTCGCGTGCCCGTCCGCCAGGGTGTGTGCAACGCCATAGAAGTCCGCGTGGACGGCCGCGCCGTGATCGCGGCGAAAATGCGCATAATGGCCGCGCAACTCTTCCCAGTTGCAACACTTCTTGATAAACGCGGAGGCACCGCCAAAGGGCGGCTTGGCAATCAGCGGATAACCCACCCGCTCAGCCCCCGCCTTGAGGGCCTGTTCGTCATTGCACAGCGCGAAGGGCACGGAGCGAAGCCCTTGTTTGTCCAGCACACGGCGCATCAGGAACTTGTTGTTGCAGGCGGCAATGGCCTCGGGGCAGGTGTGAACCAGGCCGAGCCGCTGACAGGCCCGCGCCACAATCCCCCCCACGTCCCCGTGACTCGACGAATGTCCGGCCTGGCAGAAAATCGCCCGCAGGGTGTACTCCCCCTCAAGTTGGCCAACCAGGCCCAGGAGGGCGAGTTCGCTCAACGATTCGAGCAGGAACACCTCGTCACTATCATCCCAGAGTCGTTGCAGGTGATGACGCCCCGCCACCGCTGCCGTCAGACACACCAAGTCCTGTTCGCGGGCCGCTGCAAAGTGCGGTTCACGGTAGCGATAGCGAACATGGGGACTGTCATCGACATCAATAAAAAGAATGGCATCCTGCTTCATGATCAAAACGTCCTGTTTCGGTAATTAAGTAAGTTTAGGCGTCCTGCCAACTGCACCATTGGCCTTGCCAGTTACGGAAGCGGTAATGGCGCTGTCCATCGCGAACGTCAAAGTGCGGCAAGTCCTGAGGCTTATCAAAATCCAGCAAGGGCACGGTGAACTTGCCCTGGGCGTGGGGTAGAACATATTCGGGCATGGCGATGTTGGACACGCGTCGTTTAAGCCGATCCATGATGGCGATGGCCTGACTGATCGATGCCTTGTACTCCGACGCTCCCGGCGAGAACGGCATGAAGTGGTACAGGTAATAGGGTTTTACACCCAGGCGATAAAGGTCAATAAACAGTTTGTGCAACGTCGCTTCATCGTCATTCACGCCGCGCAACAACGGCATGTTGGAAAACACAATCGGTACCACACGCTGAATACGTTTGACCGCCGCGGTAAAGTCAGCGCTCAGTTCAAGTGGATGGCAGACATGCACACCAAAGGCGTTGACCTTGTACTTCTCCAGCATGGCCACCAATTCATCGGTGATGCGAAACGGGTTGAAGCTCAAGGCGCGCGAATGAATACGAATCAGCAGGTCGTCGCTGACGCCGCGCAAGGCCGCCAGGTTCTCTTCCAGCCGGCGGTCAGCCAGCATCAGGGGGTCGCCGCCGCTGAGGATCACCTCTTCAATGGCCGGGTTATTGCGCACGTACTCCACCGATGCCTGGAATGAGCGGGTGTTGGCATTGGCTTTCCCGGTATCGACCTGCAAGGTACGCAGGGCCTCGAAGCAGAACTGGCAATAAGCATTGCAGGTATTGGTCATGCGCAGGATGACGCGGTTGTCGTACTTGTGCTGGCAAATGGGCGTCTTCATCTCATGGTGCAATTCCCAATTCTCGGAAGTGCCGTCGTAGTCACCCGCTACGGCTTCACTCCAGTAGGGCACCACCTGCTGCCACAGTGGATGCTCCGTCACCGGCCCGTTATCGAGTGAACGCATGATGAGATCAATGTAGTACGGCGTGATTTGCATCTTGCGCGTTTGCAAGTTGCGTTCAATATGCGCCGAGACTTCTTTGCTCCAGCCACCACAGGCCGCGTTAAGTGCAGGTTCGTCGCGTACAGCATTCTTCTGTTGCCAGCGCCAGTCATTCCATTGACCGGCACCCTTAATGCTCTGTTCATAAAACGGCATATTGCATGCGCCTCCTTGTGCGAAAGACACTGAGGCTAGTAAAAATATTTCTCAACGCAGGTAAGCAATTATTTCTGAATGCTACTTTGGCGAGTCATTAAGGCAGTTCAATAAACCAGGAATAAATGCATCCAAGGCCAAGTTGGTTTCAACATTATGTGTAGCCAGAACTACAGCCGCTACCCGGCCACTACATAGACAATGATCGGTCCGCACACCGCCAGCAGTACGTTGGAAATCGCATAGCAGACAGTGAAACCGATAACCGGCGTATTGCTGCCGGACTGCTCGATGATCTTGTTCATCGACGCTGCTTCGGTCTGGGCACCGGCCAAGGCGCCAAACAGGATCATCGGGTGCAGGCGCAGCACGTAGCGGCCAAAGTACAGCGCCACCAACGGCGGCACGATGGTCACCACGGCACCTGACAACAACAGCGCCATGCCCTGCTCCTTCATGGCCGCTATGGCGGCCGGGCCGGCCAACAGCCCCACCACCGCACCGAAGGCGGTCAGGCCGAACTCGGAGAACGCCCACTGTGCCGCCGGCGGCAAGGCGCCGATTTCCGGATGGCGCGAGTTGTACCAGCCAATGACCAGCGCGGCGACCAACACCCCGCCGCCGATCCCCAGCTCCACCGGAATCATGCCGATATGGGTCGACAACAGCCCCAGCAACGAACCCATAACCATGCCCAGGCCGTGCATGGCGATGTCACTCTTGTAGCTGCTCTCCCTGATTCGTCCCAGTCGCTCGGCCAGGGCTTCGACACTGGCGGTGCGCCCTGTCAGGGTAATCACATCGCCACGGCGCAGTACGGTGTTGGGCAACAGCGGCAGTTCATAGCCCTGGCGGGTGACTGTGTTGACAAAGCAGCCCAGGCCCTGGAGGTTGCCCAGTTGTGCCTTGGCCTGGTGAATGGTCTTGCCGTGGAATTGCGCCGCGGTCAGCACGATGTCGACCTGGCGGGTAGGAAACGACAATGACTCGGGATGGTCGATCTCAGGCCCCATCCACAATGCCAGCGTGCCGACCGCTTCGCGCAGGGCATACACACCGACGATGTCACCGGCGAGCAAGGTCAGTTGTGGATCGCGGTCGATGACCTGGCCGGCACGTACGATCCGCTCCACCGTCAACGACGGGTGCCGGGCCTCGATATCGGCGATGCGCACGCCATCGGCTTCACCCCCTGCCACCACCCGGTGGGCACGTACCACGATGCGGGTATAGGGCACCGTGATTGCGTCTTCGTCATTGGCGATGCCCAGCGCCAGTTCCAGTTCCCGCGCCGAAGCCTTGAGGTCGACCCCGAGCAGTTTCGGCGCCACCGTGCCGACGAACACGATCAGGCCGATGGTGCCGAACAGATAGGTGATGGCGTAGGCAATGGCCATGTGGCTATTGAGCTGAGCCTTGGCCGCGCTGTCGATGGCCAGTTGATTGATGGCGCTGGTGGCCGTGCCCATGATCGCCGTGTCGGTCAGTGCGCCAGCGCCGAGCCCAGCGGTAAAGCCTGCATCAAAGCCATACAGGGTGGCCATCAGCAGAATGCAGCCCAGGGCTGTTGCACAGAGCATGACCGATACCAGCACCAGCTTGAGGGTCCCGCGATTGAGGCTGCCGAAAAACTCCGGGCCGCTCTTGAAGCCCACGGCGTAGATGAACAGTACAAAAAACACCGTCTTGAGCCCGCTGGGCACTTCCAGGCCAATCTGGCCGATCAGCAGCCCCATCAACAGCGCGCCCGCCACCGAACCCAAGTGAAAGCTGCCCAGGTGAATCCGACCGATGAAGACGCCCAGGGCAATGGCCAGGAACACCGCGATCTCCGGTGTCGACCGCAAGGCGTGCAAGAGAAAATCGAACATGGCGCAGGCTTCCTGTCAGGAGCTGTCAGCAGCCTAGTTCACGGGGTTGTGCTTGTCAGATTTCCACCTTTGGTGGCTGTTGCGCCCGCCCAAAGGCGAGCGCAAAACCACCGCCACGCCTGCGGCGTGCAACGGACGCCCCCGTTACAGGGGGTTCAGCGGGCCGCCCAGGCGTTGAAGCGTTGCTCCAGCTCCTCGCCATGGTCTACCCAGAACGCGGCATCCACTGCCCTCGCCCCGGCAAGGTTGGCCTCGGCCGTGGGCAGTTGTTGCTGCACGGCGGTCGGCAGCAGGGCCAGGGCCTCGCGGTGCACCGGCCCGTAGGGGATTTCTTCAGAGAACACTTTCTGGGTCTGCGGCTGGCTGGCGAAGGCAATGAAGTCTTCTGCCAGCGCCTTGTTCGGCGTGCCCTTGACCACGGCCCAGTATTCCGGGTCGTAGAGGCTTTGCGGCCAGACGATGCTCAGCTTCATGCCTTCCTTTTGCGCCGAGGCAATACGCCCGTTGTAGGCGGCGCTCATCACCACATCGCCGGCAATCAGCCATTGCGCCGGTTGCGCGCCGGCTTCCCACCACTGGATGTTGCCCTTGATCTGGTCAAGCTTGGCGAACGCACGGCTCACGCCTTCGGGGGTGGCGAGTACCTGGTACAGCTCGGCGGGCTTGACCCCGTCAGCCAGCAAGGCGATCTCCAGGGTGTACTTGGCGCCCTTGCGCAAGCCGCGCTTGCCGGGAAACTCGGCCACGTTCCAGAAGTCGGCCCAGGAGTCCGGGGCCTTGGCGAGCTTGTCGTGGTCATAGGCCATGACCATCGACCAGACGTAAGTGGCGACCCCGCACTCACTCAAGGTGCCCGGTACGAACCGCGCCGGGTCGCCGAAGCGTGCCGGGTCCAGGCGCTCGAACAGGCCTTCGTCACAGCCACGCAGCAGCTCCGGGCTTTCGACTTCGACCACGTCCCAGCTGGTATGGCCGACATCGACCATGGCTTTGATCTTCGACAGCTCACCGTTGTACTCGCCGGCGACGATGCGTCCTGCGCCGCTGGCGTTGAAGGGTTGAAAGTAGGCCTTGTCCTGGGCCTGCTTGGTGGCACCGCCAAAGGAGATGACGGTAAGGCTCTGGGGCGTCGCCAAGGCGGCGGTGCTGATCAGGGCCAGGGCGAACGGAACACAGCAACGCAAGGATCTGGACATGGAGCGGTTCCTCGAAACGACCGGCACGCCCGCGCGCACCGGCCACAGGGGGTTAAAGGCGACCGTATTCGCGGGCGGTGCGATCTACTGCAAGGCGGGTCTTGTCGACCAGTTCGTCGATGTCGGCATGGCTGGCCACCAGGGCCGGCGCCATGATCATCCGGCCCAGGGTCGAGCGGATGATCAGGCCCTCTTCAAAGCCAATGGTGCGGCAACGCCAGGCCATGTCGTTCTCGTTGGCAAAGCGCTTGCGGCTGGCCTTGTCTTCGGCAAATTGCAGCGCTGCCACCAGGCCTGTGCCCTGCACTTCGCCAATCAGCGGGTGATTGCTGAACACTTCGCGCAGGCAGCGCTGCAGATAAGGGCCGGTCTCTTGCTTCACCTGGGTGACGATGCCTTCGTCGCGCAGCGCCTTGAGGTTGGCGATGGCCACCGCAGCGGCCACCGGGTGCCCGGAGTAGGTCAGGCCGTGGGCAAACACCCCGCCCTGCTCCACCAGCGCCTGGGCCATGCGCTTGGACAGGATCAACCCGCCCATGGGGATGTAGCCGCTGGTCAGGCCCTTGGCGATCGACAGGGTGTCGGGCTCGAAACCAAAGTGCTGGTGGGCGAACCACTCGCCGGTGCGGCCAAAGCCACCAATGACCTCATCGGCGCACAGCAGGACATCGTACTGGCGGCAGATGCGCTGGATTTCTGGCCAGTAGCTTTCCGGCGGGAAGATCATGCCGCCCGCGCCCTGGAACGGCTCGGCCACAAAGGCGGCGACGTTTTCGGCGCCCAGCTCGAGGATTTTCTCCTCCAGCTGGCGAGCCGCCCGCAGGCCGAACTCGGCCGGGGTCAGGTCACCGTCGTGAGCGAACCAGTAGGGTTCGTCGATGTGCGCAACGTCCGGGATCACCCCGCCCATGTCGTGCATGAACTTCATCCCGCCCAGGGCCGTGGCGCCCAACGTCGAGCCGTGGTAGCCGTTCCAGCGCCCGATCATGATCTTCTTCTGTGGCTTGCCGACGATCTGCCAGTAACGACGCACGGTACGGATCAGCACCTCGTTGGCCTCGGAGCCGGAGTTGGTGTAGATCGCGTGGCTGTAGTGGCTTGGCAGCAGGCTGAACAGCAGCTCCGACAGCTCCACCACCGCCGGGTGGGTGGTGTGGAAGAACATGTTGTAGTACGGCAACTGCTCCAGCTGCTTGCTGGCCGCGGCAGCCAGGTCCTTGCGACCGTAGCCGAGGTTGGTGCACCACAGGCCCGACATGCCGTCCAGGTAGCGCTTGCCGTCGTTGTCCCACAGGGCCAGGCCCTCACCGCGCACAATCACCCGCGGGCCTTCCTCGTTCAGGGCCTTCTGGTCGAGAAACGCGTGAATGTGGTGCGCGGCATCTGCGGCCTGGTAATCGCCGGTGCTGCGGTCGGGTTTCACTTGAGCGGTCATTGCGAGTCTCCTTGCGGGTTTTTATCGTTGGCGGTGCTCAATGCACATTCCAGGGGTTCAGGCTTGAACAGCGGCTTGCCCATCACACACTTGATCCACAGCACGGCGATGATCGACACCACCAGCAGCACCAGGCCTGCGTAGGCAAAAATCGAGAAGGTCATTTCCGGGCTCGGCGAGACATGCCAGATCGCAAAGAGCATGCCGGCGATCCCGACCACTTGAGGCAGTGGGTAGAACGGGGTGCGAAACGGCCGGGCGACCTTTGGGTAGCGTCGGCGCAGGGCGATCACGTTGACGTGGGTGATGATGTAGGCCAGCAGCCAGGCCAGTGCCGCCGCCAGCAGCAGCTGGTTGATGGCATCGGGATGGTCGTGCATCAGCAGCAGCGGCAGGCCAGTGATCGCCGAGACGAACAGCACTGCGACCCAGGGCGCGCCGGTGCGCTTGCTCTCGCGCTTGAGCACCCCGAATGCCTGGCCGTTGCGGGCCATGCCCAGGAGCATGCGCGGGATGGCCGCCAGGGAACTGTTCAGGGTGCTGCACGTGGCGGTGACCGCCGCGGTAACCAGGAACACCTTGCCGGCCTCGCCGAACACCGTGGTGGCGAACAGGTAATGCGGCAGCACGCTGCTGGCCAGCTCCGCCTGGGGCACGGTGAGCAAGGCACCCAGGCAGTACAGGGCGATGATCACGAAGATCACGGTCAGGCCGATCATCATCGAGGCCGGAATATTGCGCTGTGGACGGCGGGTTTCCTCTACCAGCGGGCAGACGAACTCGGCACCGACGAAGCCCCACACCGCCATGGCCGTCAGCGCAATCACCCCCAGGCCCAGCGGGTTCCAGCTGCTGCCCTCGAACAGGCTGGCATTGGGCGAGACGATGTCGCTGTTCATCGCGCTCAGGCCCATCACCAGCAACACCACTACCATGACCACCGCCAGCACGGTCTGCAGCCTGGCGAAGATGTCGATGTTGAACAGATTGAGCACGGTGAACAGCACCAGCACGCCCAGGGCCACGGTCAGTGGCGGCATGGAGTGCGGGTAGACCTTGTCGATGATGAACTCCATCAGCAGCAGCTCGGCCGACAGCGCAAACATTGCCACCACCACGTAGCCGGAGAAGGTCGCAAGGATCGCCGGAAACTGACCGATCGCCACTTCCGTGTAGCTGCTCAGGCTGCCGGCCCGGGGAATCATCAGCGCAAGTTCGGAGAACGAGCAGGCATAGCTCAGGGCCAACAGCCAGGCCAGGGCCAGCGGCACGATAAAGCCGGGGCCGGCGATACCGACGCCTTGCAGCATCAGCACCATGACCCCTTGGGACACGACCAGGCCGATGGCCACGGCCAACAAGGCGGTCAGGCCGAGTTTCTTGCGGGTTGCAGGTGGCGCCAGGGCGCCGGTGGACACGCTTGCATTGCTGTTCATGGGTGGCTCCATTGTTGTATTTGTTGGAACTGGAGGCATCGCGGGGCAAGTCCGCTTCTACCCGCGTAATTGAATCCAGGTGGTCTTCAACTGCGTGTATTTGTCGAACGAGTGCAGTGACAGGTCGCGACCAAAGCCCGATTGCTTGCCACCGCCGAACGGCACGGTCACATCCAGCGCATCGACGGTGTTCACCGACACCGTGCCGGCGTTGAGGCGGCGGGCCACGCGGTGGGCGCGGTTGAGGTCATCGGTCCAGACCGAGGCGGCCAGGCCATAGATGTGGTCATTGGCGATGGCCACGGCCTCGTCCTCATCGTCGAACGCCGTCACAGCCAGCACGGGGCCGAACACTTCTTCGCGGGCCAGGGTCATGTCGGCGGTGACGCCGGTAAAGATCGTGGGTTCGATGAAATTGTCCGAGCCATCGAAGCTCAGCTGGCGGCCGCCACAGGCCAATTGCGCGCCTTCGGCCTGGGCCTGTTCGATGTACTGCATAATCCGCTGCGCCTGACGCGTATCGACAATCGCCCCTGCCCTGCTCGCCGGGTTCAGCGGGTTGCCGGGGGCCCACTGGCGCGCCTTGTCGATCAGGCGCTCGACGAATGCGTCATGGATCGAGCGCTGCACCAGCAGGCGCGAGTTGGCCGAGCAGACCTCGCCCTGGTTGAAGAAGATGCCGAAGGCGGCTTTCTCGGCGGCCAGGTCCAGGTCCTGGCAATCGGCGAACACCAGGTTCGGGCTCTTGCCGCCGCATTCGAGCCACACCTGCTTGAGGTTCGACTGCGCGGCGTACTGCATGAAGTACTTGCCCACTTCGGTGGAGCCGGTGAACACCAGGGCATCGACGTCCATGTGCAGCCCCAGCGCGCGTCCGGCCACTTCGCCCAGGCCCGGCACCACGTTGAGCACACCCGCCGGAATGCCTGCCTCAAGCGCAAGCTCTGCCAGGCGCAGGGCCGAGAACGGCGATTGCTCGGCAGGCTTGAGCACTACGCTGTTGCCCGCGGCCAGGGCCGGGGCCAGTTTCCAGGCCGCCATGTCCAACGGAAAGTTCCACGGCACCACCGCGCCGATCACCCCCAGCGGCACGCGGGTGATGGTGGCCAGCGCGTTGCTGGCGGTCGGCGCGACCTGATCGTAGAGCTTGTCCAGGCTTTCGCCGTACCAGGCGAACACATGGGCGGCGCCCGGTACGTCGATGTTCCAGGCGTCCATCACCGGTTTGCCCATGCTCAGGGAATCGAGCAACGCCAACTCATCGCGGTGTTCAAGCATCAGCTGCGACAGGCGCAACAGAATCGCCTTGCGCTCACCCGGTGCCATGCGTGCCCAGGGGCCTTGCTCGAACGCACGGCGGGCGCTGCGCACGGCGTGGTCGATGTCGGCTTCACCACTGGCAACCACCTTGGCCAGCAGGCGATTGTTGGCCGGGTTGATCACCTCGAGGCGCGCACCATTGGGTGCCGCATAGGGTTCGCCTTCGATAAAGGCGCTGTCGATCAGCCGTAGTCCTGCTGCCAGGGTGGTCCAGTCATTGAAATCGTTCACCGCAGACTCCTTGTTGTTATCCGCTGTTGGAGAATCAGGGGGTAGATAGGTAAGCGGCCAGCCGGTCCATCAGGCGGTCACAGGCCGCCATCTGTTCGACGCTGACAAATTCGTCGGGCTTGTGGCCCTGCTCCATGCTGCCGGGGCCGCAGACCACCGCCGGGATGCCGGCCCGAGCAAACAGGCCGCCCTCGGTGCCAAACGCCACGGTGGTGAAGTCGTCGCTGCCGCACAGCTGCGCGACCAGCCGGGCGGCGGCGCTTTCAGGCGCGGTGGCCAGGCCCGGGTAGGCCGAAATCGGTTCAAAGCGAATGGCCGTATCGGCCTTGACCGCCTGCATGGCGGGCAGCAGTTGCTGGTGGGCGTAGGTGTGCAGTTCGTCGATCACCGCTTGCGGCTCGAAGGCCGGCAAAGCACGGACCTCGAAGTCGAAACGGCAATCGGCCGGCACAATGTTCAGCGCCGTACCGCCCTGGATCACCCCGACCTGCACGGTCGAGAACGCCGGATCAAAGCGCGGGTCGTGATGCTCGGGCGCAGCCAGGCGCTGGCCGATCTCGCCCAGGCGGCCGATCAGCCGCGCCGCCTGCTCGATGGCATTGACGCCATAGGGCGCGTAGGCCGAATGGCACGGCGCACCGTGCACATGGCAACGCATGGCCAGCTTGCCCTTGTGGCCGAGCACCGGCTTGAGTTCGGTGGGCTCGCCGATCAGGCACAGCGCAGGCGTGGCGATGCGCTGGGGCAGCACCTCCAGCAGGCTGCGCACACCCAGGCAACCGACCTCCTCGTCATAGGAGAACGCCAGGTGCACCGGGCGGCGCAGGTCGCTGTCCAGGAACAGCGGCACGGCGGCCAGCACCGAGGCCAGGTAGCCCTTCATGTCGGCGGCGCCGCGTCCGTACAGCTTGCCGTCACGCTCGGTCAGGCTGAACGGCTCGACCGTCCAGGCCTGGCCGTCCACCGGTACCACGTCGGTGTGCCCCGACAGCACCACCCCGCCCTCTACATCCGGGCCGATACTGGCGAGCAGGTTGGCCTTGCTGCGCTCGGCGTTGTAGATCAGTTCGCAGCTGACGCCCAGGTCGTGCAGGTAGTCGCGCACGAACTCGATCAACGCGAGGTTGGAGTCGCGGCTGACCGTGGCAAAGCCGATCAGCCTGGCCAGTATGGCGCGACTGCGCAGCTCACTCATCGCCCGGCACTCCGTAGCTGGGCGCCAGGGTCGGGTTGAGGGCGCGGGTCAGGTAGTCCTGCAGCTGTGGCTCGTAGGCGCTCCAGAGTTTGTGCAGTTCACCGATGGGGTTCTCGTCGGCCCAATCCACGCGCAGGTCGACAATCGGCCAGACCAGCTCGCCGACCACCGACACTGCCGCCGAATGCACCGCGCCCGCCTCGCCACCGGCGTCCTGCCCGGCTTGCAGCGCCGTCAGCAGGCGCGCCGCCAGGCAGCCTTCGCTGTTTTCAAAGGCCTGGACCATGCGTTCGATCACGGCGGTGTTGGCCAGCAGATTGCCGGCCGCCACGCACTGATCGCCGGCCAGGGCGTTATGGGTGCCCAAGGTATGGGTTCCACTGAACAGCGCCGTGCGCCCCTGGGCATCGACCACCGCCACCTGGCGGTACTGGCTGTAGCCGTTGCGGGTCAGTGCGTGGTCCAGGGCCTGATGCGGTGCCAGGCCTTCATCAAGTGCGTCGAGCACCTGGGTGCCCAGGGCCGGCAACGTGATGTTCTGGCTCGATACAGCCCCCACACCGGTACGCAGCCAGGGGCAACGGGCACCGACGGCGATGCTCGATGAGCTGATGGCGATACCCAGCTGGCCGGTTTCGGCGCAGCGGCCGACGATGGAAAAGGTCATGGCAGGCTCCTTATTCGGGGATGACCGCGATCACGTCGATTTCCATCAGCCACTGCGGCTGGCCCAGGGCACTGACCACCAGCCCCGTGGAAATCGGGAACACGCCTTTGAGCCACTTGCCGACTTCCTGATACACCGGTTCCCGATACCGCGGGTCGATCAGGTAGGTGGTGGTCTTGACGATGTGGCTCAGGTCGCTGCCGGCTTCCTCCAGCAGTTGCTTGACGTTGCGCATGGCCTGCTCGGCCTGGGCGCGCGGGTCACCGAGCCCGACCAGCTGGCCATTGAAGTCGGTGCCCACTTGACCACGCACATACACGGTGTTGCCGGCACGCACCGCCTGGCACAGGTCGTTGTCCAGGGTCTGGTTGGGGTAGGTGTCTTTGGTGTTGAACATGCGGATGCGGGTATGAGTAGGCATCAACGGGCTCCCATGAGGCTGGCGGCTTTGAGGTGGGTGTCGCAGGTGGGGGCCTGGCGTTGCGAGGCATCCCGGTAATCGAAATAGGCGCGCTGCTTGATGATGTGTTCACCGATGTGCCGGGCGTCGTGCCACACCCCCCAGATAAAGGCCGAGCCGCGGCGGGCCAGCCACGGCAGGCCGACAAAGTAGATTCCGGGTTCGCTGGAAACGCCGCGCTGGTGCTGCGGCTTGCCGTCGGCCTTGAAGGCATCGACCTTCAGCCAGTCGTAGTCGACCGAGTAGCCTGTGGCCCAGATGACGGTGGTGATGCCGGCCTTGGCCAGGTCCAGCGTCAGGATCGGCCGGGTGATGCAGTCCGGGTCCGGCAGCATGATCCGCGCTTCGGGTTCCAGCGGCAGGTCCAGGCCATTGGCGTCTATGTAGGCATCGGCGGCATCGAGCAGGGCCAGGTAGTTTTCATCGCCGCGGGCAATGTTCTCGGCCAGGTTCGACTCGAAGCTCACCACACCGTCATTGAACGCCTTGGTCAGCCCGACCAGCGTCATGCCCTGCTGGGCCAGCCGGCGAAAGTCCACGGTGTGGCCGCCACGGGCGCCGCTCACGGCGATGGTCACGTGCTCTTTACCCGGCTGCACGCCCTCGGCGTCCCACAGGCCCAGTACACCCAGCCACCAGCAAAAGTCGCGGTTGCGATAGGCACGCGGTGGACGGTCGTGGGCACCGACCGAGAGGTAGACCTGCTTGCCGGCGCGTTGCAGCTCGTCGGCGATCTGTACGCCGGACGAGCCTGCGCCCACCACCAGCACGGCACCTTCGGCCAGTTGTTGGGGATTGCGGTACTGCGCAGAGTGAATCTGGGTGACGCTGCCGCCGGCCGGTGCGATGGCCGGAATCACCGGGCGTTGGAACGGGCCAGTGGCAACCACCACATTGGTGGCCTCGATCACGCCGTCGGAGGTTTCAACGGTGAAGCCCGGGCGCCCGACATTGCGTTGCACCTGGGTCACCTCTACGCCGGTGCGGACCGGGGCGTTGAATTTCCTGGCATAGGCCTCGAAGTAGTCGGCCACCTGGTCCTTGGCGGCGAACGCGTCCGGGTCCAGGCCCTCGAATTCCAGGCCCGGAAAGCGGTCGTGCCAGGCCGGGCCATTGGCAACCAGCGAGTCCCACCGCCCGGTGCGCCAGGCTTCGGCAATGCGGTTGCGCTCCAGCACCAGGTGCGGCACGCCAAGTCGGCTCAGGTGTTCGCTCATGGCGATACCGGCTTGACCGGCGCCAACCACGAGCGTGTCTATTACGGTTTTATTGTTTGTCATCTCTGCGCCCTACTGAGGTTCCCCACGCGGATGGCCGTGGGTGGGTGTAGGTCGCATTCTGGGTAGCGGCGGGAAATAGCGAAATTATGATTTTTGTGGTTGTTGCACAGTAAAAAGCTTGGGTAGCGGTTCAGGGCGCCTGGGCAGGCTTGACCCGCCAATTGCCCATTGTTCACACTTGCACGCCATGACCATTGCCATCCGCCTTGCCCTCCCTGCCGATGCCCCCATGCTCCCTGCGGTCGAACGCGCGGCGGCGCAGTCCTTTGCCGCGGTCCCGGGGCTGGAGTACCTGGCCAGCAGTCCGGTGATCTCTGCCGACCAGCACATGGACTTCCTGCTCAAGCAACACGAATGGGTGGCTGTCGATGCCCAGGACCGCCCGCTGGGCTTTCTGTGCGGCCAGGACTGCGATGAGGACTGGCACATCATCGAGTTGTCGGTGCATCGAATCGCACAGGGCCGGGGGCTGGGGCGACAGCTGATCGGCACCGCCGCCGACTGGGCACGTTCGCGCGGCTATGGGGGGCTGACCCTGACCACCTTCACCCAGGTGCCGTGGAATGCACCGTTCTATGCACGCCTGGGGTTCGAGCGGTTACCCGGCGAGCGCTGCAGCGACTTTCTGCAACGCCAGCTGGCGGCCGAACACCAGCACGGTTTGCGCAATCGCTGCGCCATGCGCCTGGACCTTCAGGGCACGTCCTGAACCGGTTGCGCCGCCTTTTCGGCCTGGCGTAGCTGCGCCTCAAGCTTGCCGATCAGTTGCAGTTGCTGGCGCAACTCGGTCACCCGCTCCGCCAGGCTCAATGCCAGGTTCTGATTCTGTTTTTCCAGCTCGCTGCGCGAACCGTCGAGCTGCGCCAGGTTCACCTCCAGCCCCTGGATCTGCGCCTGGCGCCGGTCGTTCTGGGTCTTGAGTGTGCGCTGGGCGTCCTTGAGCGTACGGATCTGTACCAGCAAGCCTTCGTTGTCGCGGTTCAGGCGGGTCAGCTCGTCCTGCTTGACGATCAGCGTCTGCTGCAACTGCCGCAGCTCGACCTGCAATTGCTGCACCTGGCCCTCATGGCGGCGCTGCTCCTGCTCGCGCTGTTCGCGACTGGCGCTGCGGTAATGCTCCAGGGCGTCGCGGGCGTGCTGGTGTTTCTCTTCAAGCGACGCAATCTGCTCGTCTTTGTCGGCCAGGCGCAGGTTCAGTTCGCCCACCGCCTGAGTGAGCGTGGCGTTGCGGGTGTGTTCGGTTTGCAGGCTGCTGCGGCTGGTGTCGAGCGCTTCTGACTGCATGGCCAGCGCGGCGGCCTGAATCTCGTGTTGTTGCTGCAACGCCGCCAGGGCCTGCTGGCTGATCTTCACCTGGGCCTGAAGCGTCTCGCGCTCTGCCTCGAACGCCGTGCGCGCCTCCTCGATCCGCGCCTCCCCTTCTTCCCTCAATTGCTCGGACAACTGCTCGACCAGCGCCGCCAATGTGCCGCTCAGGCTTGGCGCGCTCATCGGCGCGGCGGCCGGGTGCAGGCTGTCGAGCTCTTTCAGGTAGCGGTGAATAGTGGTTTTCGAGCCGGTATTGCCCAGTTCGATACGTACCGCATCGATACTCGGGTGTACACCACGGGCCAGCAGTGCCTGGCGGGCCTTCTGCACTACTGCCTTGTTGATACCGCCGCGGGCCATGGTGTCTCCTACTATTTCGTAATGTGGTACGTACTATGTATTTACATGGTATCTCAACACAGAAAAGGATGCCTTAAAAAGCATTTTCTAAGATTGAATAATCACGGCTTATCGCATCTGAAGGGTCAAATTGGCGTCCGGAAGCAGCTAAAGGCGTACATCGAACGCCGCGGGGTACCAGAAATGGGGGAAGACCAGGAAATGCGGCTCAACACGAGCGGCCACGCAGGGCCAGTCGCGCGCCCAAGCCGGGCTGAAGGGAGACACTCAAACAAGACAGGAGCAAAGCGGGGTAAACAGCGCGTCAGCAGATCCGGTGGCTGACAATACTCTGTGCATGAACCTTGCTCTCCTCGCAGGAAAGCGCGCCCAGTTGCAGCGCCAGCAACGGCGAGCGCTCGCTGCGCGTGCCGTTGATCCAGTCGACGTGGCGCTCGATCCGGTCAACTGCGCCTTGGGCGAAGAACAGCGCCATGCTCGATTCCGCGGCGCAATCCTGATGCTCCTGGGCCAACAGCAGGCCACGATGGCACATCAAGCGTGCGGCCTCGACCTGGGTGATCATTTCTGCAAGGTGCATGGTCACCAGCGGCGCACCGACACAGGGGGCTTCGAGGGTTGCCGAGGCAGGTACCGCGGCCAGGGTCGCGTCGAGCATCACCTGCGCCTGCGCCACCCGGGCTACCCCCTCATACAGCTTGAGCACATCCAGCAACCGGCGCGACAACAGCGACTGCGCCCCGGCATCACCGAGGACGAATTCGCTGCTGACCCGGGTAGCGGTGAACTGCACCCGCGCAGCGTTGCTATCGAGGCGGATGGCCCGGGTATCGTAGCGGTCCCGCCGGCGATCCAGCAGCACGAAGCACGATGATTGATCGTCAAGGGCAACAGCGCTGATCAGCAGGTTCGCCCACAGGCCGCCGGCCACTTCGTCGATTTTGCCATCGAGCAGGATGTGTTCGCCGCTTCGCTGCGCGTGCAAGGGCCGGCCGGTTGAATGCGGGGCAATCGCCATTCCCAGCCCGGCAATGCTGCGCCCGGCCAGCAAGTCCGGCAGGTATCGACTGCACAGGTCAGGGCGCAGCAGCAACAGTTCGACGGCCAGCATGTTGATCAACACCACGCTGGCCAGTTCAGGGCTGCCTTTTACCAGCTCCTCGAACAACCGCGCCTGGGTCGCCCAGTCCATGCCCGAGCCACCCAATGCCTTGGGTACCGCGAGCCCGGGCAGGCCGAACTCGGCGACCGCCTGGGTAAATTCCAGCAGTTGCTCACGCGATGCCGGGCCAAAACGCAGCAAGGCGGCATGAGGCGTGACCTCCTGCTGGACGAAGGTGCGCATGCTGTCGATTGACAGCTGCTGAATGTCGGTAAGTCGCGGAATCTTCAACG
>Ga0247821_10000719_pt1 | contig 18401 bp, 15 predicted proteins | sample 13C_Glycerol_Day_FD_192481 | JGI IMG/M metagenome (GOLD analysis project Ga0247821, IMG submission 192481) | Soil microbial communities from agricultural site in Penn Yan, New York, United States - 13C_Glycerol_Day14 | ecosystem: Environmental > Terrestrial > Soil > Agricultural land | place... | reverse complement strand
GTCGGCGACCGTCGCCGACGAGGTGGCCCGGCGCCGCGCCGACTCGGAGCAGGCGGCCGACCGGCTGCGCGCCGAGAGCGAGGCGGCCGCCGAGAAGCTGCGGGTCGAGTCCCAGGCGGCGGTGGACCGGCGGCTCGCGGCCGCCGAGAGCGAGGCCGCCCGGCTGCGGGAGGAGGCCGACGACCTGCTCGAAGAGGCCCAGCTGGCCCGCGAGTCGGCGCAGGCGATGGTCGACCGGGCCGGTCGGGAGGCGCAGCAACTGGTCGCCGACGCCGGTGAGCAGGCCGCCCTGGTGTCCCAGGCCGCCGTCCGCAACGAGGCCGATCTGATCGCCCGGGCCGAGACCGAGGCGAGCGAGCTGCGGGCCGCGGTCGAGCGCGAGGTCGAGACGGCTCGCGAGCGGTCCCGGATCGAGATCGCCGAGGCCCATGCCGAGATCGAGCGGCTGCGCGGCGAGAACCGCACCGAGCTGGAACGCCGGACGGCGGAGCTGGAGGAGACCGAGCGGGCCAAGTTGGCCGCGATCTCGCTGGAGATCGACAAGCTGCGGGCCGAGGCGGTCGCGGAGATCGCCGAGCGCAAGGCCGAGACCGAGGCCGGCAACGAGCGGCTGATGGCCGACGCCCGGGCCCAGGCCAAGCTCGTCGTGGACTCGATCGAGGCGGACCGCCGGACGGCCGCGGCCGAGGCGCACCGGATCGTCGAGGAGGCGAACAAGGCGGCCGAGGCGGCGCTGGCCGAGGCCGAGAAGCAGACGCTGTGGAGCCGGAAGACCGTCGACGACCTGATCGCCGCCGCGGAGTCCGAGGCGCAGTCGATCCGCGCGCAGGCCGCCGCCGACGCGGACAAGTACCTGAAGCAGAAGCGCGCGCACCTGCGGCGCGTGGTCGGCCGGTCGACCAGCCGGCTCAAGCAGACCCAGGAAGCGATCGCGCGGGAGAACGCCGAGCTGACCCAGCTCGCCGAGACCACGCTGTACTCGGCCGGCGAGCAGGCCGAGTCGACGCTGGCCTCGGCCAAGCAGGAGGCCGAGAAGGTCACTTCCCAGGCGCAGGCCCGGGCGGACCGGCTGCGGACGTCCGCCGCGCAGGACGCGCGGGAGATCATCGAGCGGGCGAACCGCCGTGAGGCCGAGGCGGAGGCCAGCACCCAGGTCCTGCGGGAGCGCGCCGCCAACGACCTGTCCGCGGCGCAGCGCCAGTCGCACGAGCTGATCCGCAAGTCCCGCGCCGAGGCCCAGCAGCTCGAGGCCCAGGCCCGCGAGCACGCCGACACGCTGCGTGCGCAGGCCCGAAAACTTCTCGCCGACGCCGAGGCGAGGGTCGCGGCGCTGAACCAGCGCCGTGATGAGATCACCAAGGAGCTCACCCAGCTTTCGGGTGTGATCGAGGCACTCGCTGTACCGGGGTTCCGCCCAGGTGGTGGAATGTCTTCCAGTGAGGGTTCCACGGGGGAATCAGGATGAGGACGTGACAGTCAGATCCTTGTCAGTGACAATGTGTGATCCACCCACCCATCGAAGTGAGCATCGGAAAACATGAGCAGTGAAAGCCCAACCCCGTTCCGTACCGTTCTGCGTGGCTACGAGCCTGCCCAGGTGGACCAGCACATCCGTGAGCTGACCACCTCCCTGACCGCGTTGCAGCAGCAGTCCGAGCAGCTGCAGCGGCACGTCCAGGAGCTGCAGTCCCGCACGGACGCTGCGGAGGCGGCCGTCATCTCCGCCCAGGAGGACTCCAAGGACCGCGCGCCGACGTTCACCGAGTTCGGCGAGCGGGTCGCGAAGATCCTGTCGCTGGCCGACGACGAGGCCCGCGACCTGGTGACCCGCGCCCGCACCGACGCGGAGGCGATCGTCGCCGACGGTGAGGCGCACGCGAAGAAGGTCCGCAAGGAGGCCGAGCAGTACTCCCTGGACTGGAAGAGCGAAGTCGACGCCGAGGCTGCCCGCATCCTCGAGGAGGCCCGGACCCAGGCCGACGACATGCGCGACGAGGCCGAGCGCGACGCGACCGCGCGCCGCAGCGAGGCCCAGGCGCTGTACGAGCAGGAGCGGGCCAAGTCCGCTCAGGCCGCGGCCGCCTTCGAGACCACCCTGGCCGAGCGCCGGGGCAAGGTCGAGCAGGAGTTCGCCGCCCGCACGGCGCTGGCCGAGCAGCAGCTGGCCGCCGTCACCGACCGCGCCGCGCAGGTGCAGCGGGAGGCCGACCGGTCGCGTTCCGAGGCCGAGCGGCTGTCCCAGCAGCAGCTGGCCGACGCGAACCGGCAGGCCCAGGAGATCGTCGCCGCCGCGAAGGACAAGGCCGAGCGGATCCGTGCCGAGTCCGAGCGTGAGCTCGCGGCCGCGACGCAGCGCCGGGACAGCATCAACGCGCAGCTGACCAACGTTCGCCAGATGCTGGCGACGCTGTCCGGCCAGCCGGCGATGCCGCTCGACCTGCTGGCCGACGACGAGGCAGACGCCACCACCGGCAGCAAGAAGAACTGAAGTACCAACCACTCAAGAAGCCGGCTCGAGACCTTCGAGCCGGCTTCTTGGTGTGTCAGCCCGGCAGGCGGTAGCGACCGCGTGGGAGGGGCTCGACGAGGCCGTCGGCAACCAGTCCGTCGAGGGCGCGTTCGCGCTGGGCGGCGTCGGGCCAGGAAGCGTCCAGGTCGGACTTCGGTACCGGCGCCGACGCGGACCGCAGGACGGCCAGGAGCCGGCCGCGAGCCTGGCGGTCGGTGCCTTCGTACGTCTGGCCGCGCCGCGGCGGGCCGTCGTACGGCGGGCTCCCGGCGAGGACCCAGGCGCACCGGGACCGGATCGGGCAGTCGGCACAGCGCGGCGTCCGGGCGGTGCAGACGAGAGCGCCGAGCTCCATCGATGCCACCGCCCACCGGGCGGCTGTGGTCTGATCGGCGGGCAGGGCGCTGACGGCGAGCCGCTGGTCGGCCGCGGTGGGGGAGATGCTCGGCTGGGCGACGCCGGTCAGGGCCCGGGCGAGGACCCGGCGGACGTTCGTGTCGACGACCGCGTGCCGTTGACCGAACGCGAAGGACGCGATCGCGGCGGCCGTGTAGGTCCCGACTCCAGGCAGTGCGAGCAGGGCGTCGTGGTCGTCCGGCACTTCACCGCCGTGACGCTCCACGATCGCCTGAGCGGCCGCGTGCAGGCGCAGGGCGCGCCTGGGGTAGCCGAGCCGGTCCCAGGCCCGCACAGCCTCACCAGGAGCCTCTGCGGCCAGGTCCACCGGCTTCGGCCACCGCTCCAGCCAGCGCCGGTACGCCGGCAGCACCCGGGTCACCGGTGTCTGCTGCAGCATGAACTCGCTGACCATCACGGCCCACGCGCCGGCGCCGGGCTCCCGCCACGGCAGATCCCGCGCGTTCGCGTCGTACCAGCGCAGTACTGGGTCATGGATGGCCGACGGCGAGCCTGAATGGTCCTGCACAAGGCCGATATTAGAGTGCGCTTATGAGCAGCCTGCTCCGTCCGGTCGGGCACCTGCCCGCCAGCGTCTACTGGTTCCGGCGCGGACTTGTGCTCGCGGTCGTCGTGGTCCTGGTCGTCCTGATCTCCCGGCTGTTCGCCGGCGGTGGCGACGACACCAAGAACGCCGCCTCGTCGGACCCGCAACCGAACCCGACCGGCGCGGCGCCGGTCTCCACCCCGACGCCGAGCACCGGGCAGAGCACCGGGCAGAGCACCGGGTCCGGGACGACGACGGCGTCCCCGACGCCGAAGCCGACGAAGATCACGCCGCGCGGCGACCAGCCCTGTGAGGGCTCGGACCTGACCGTCGCGGCCCTGCCCGCGAACCGGAAGATCGTCTCCGGCTCGGTGCTGAACTTCGTCGTCCAGCTGAACCCGGTCGACGAGGGCTGCAAGGCGACCGTCAACGCCGACAAGCTGACGGTCACGGTGACGTCCGGCCAGGACCTGATCTGGAGCACCACCCAGTGCGACAAGGTGATCCAGACCGCCACTCTCGTCGTTGCCAAGGGCAAACAAGCGGCCGTCACCGTGCCCTGGAACGGACGTCGGTCCAGGCCTGGCTGCCTTCCGGGTCAACCGGTCGCCAAGCCCGGAACCTATGTCGTCAAGGCCGAGTACGACGGCCGCTTGTCGAGCCTGCAGGCGTTTCAGGTGGTCTGATCGGCCGGCTGTGCCGGCTCGGCGGGCTGCTTCTTCAGGTGGCTGGGTGCGGTGAACATCAGTGCGGCGGCCAGGCCGATCAGCAGCACGAGTGCCGGCAGCACCAGCGACTGTGCCATCGCGTCGCTGAACCCGGGCCGGATCATCGCGGGCAGCTGTCCGGCCGAGAACCCTTCACCCGCGGGTGTCCCGCCGGCCGCCGCCGGCAGGTTGTGCGCCAGCCGCGACTCCATCAGTACGGCGATGCTCGCGCTGCCCAGCACCGCGCCGACCTGCCGGGTCGTGTTGTAGACACCGGCCCCGGCGCCGGCCTGGTGCAGCGGGAGGTTCCGCGTGGCCGTCGTACCGATCGGCGCCCACATGAAGCCGTTGGCGACACCCAGCAGCGCGATCGGCAGCAGCAACTCCCAGATCGGCATGTCGGGCTCGATCACCTGGCTCATCCAGAACAGCGACGTCGAGCAGCACAGCAGCCCGAACCCGGCGATGAACCGCGGCGGCGTCCGGTCGACCAGCCGCCCGACGAACGGCGCCAGCGCACCCGAGATGACCGCCATCGGGACCAGCAGCAGCGCCGACCGGGTGGGGGTCAGGCCGCGAACCGCCTGTGCCCACAGCATCAACGGGAACGCCATCGCCGTGATCGCGAACCCGACCGTGGTGATCGCGACGTTCGCCAGCGAGAAGTTCCGGTCCTTGAAGAGGCCGAGCGGGAGCAGCGGCTCGCCCCGGGTGCGGGACTGCCAGAACACGAAGGCCGCCAGGACGACCAGCCCGGCGATGATCAGCGACCACACCGTGATCGGGCCCTTGATCTGGCCCCAGTCGTACTTCTGCCCCTCCTGGATGCCGAACACCAGCAGGAACAACCCGACCGCGCTGAGCACGACGCCGATCAGGTCGAACTTGTGCCGGTGCGTCGGCAGGTCCGGCACCAGGCGCAGCGCCAGCACGAACCCGACCACACCGACCGGCGCGTTGATGAAGAAGATCCACTGCCAGCCGAGGCTGTCGACGAGCACGCCGCCGAGGATCGGGCCGACCAGGGTGGCGACGCCGGCGGTCGCGCCCCACAGGCTCATCGCCCGGCCGCGCTGGTCCGGCGGGAAGATCCGGGTGATCACGGCCATCGTCTGCGGCGTCATCATCGAGGCGCCGAGGCCCTGGAACACGCGGGCCACGATCAGCAGCTCGATGGTGTTCGTCAGGCCGCACCACACCGACGCCAGCGTGAACAGCGCCAGCCCGGTCAGGTACAGCTTCTTCGGGCCGACCCGGTCGCCCAGGCGGCCGGTGATCAGCAGCGGTACGGCGTACGCGAGCAGGTACGCGCTGGTGACCCAGACGACCGTGCCGACGTCGGAGCCGAAGTCCTCGAGGATCGCCGGGGTCGCGACCGAGACGATGGTGGAGTCGACCAGGATCATGAAGAAGCCGAGCACCAGCGCCCACAACGCCGGCCACGGCCGGATCTCGGGCTTCACTGAGTCTTGCGGGATAGCCATTCCAAGTCCTTGCTCTCGATGCGTTCGACGGTGCCGGCGAGCCACTCGCGCTCGGCCGCGATCTGGCCCCGGACGTAGTCCGCGGCCATCCAGTACCGCTCCGGTACGCCGGAGGACCGCGCGAGGCCGATCGCCTCGTCGACGTCGGCCAGCCAGCGGTCCAGGTCCTCGACCCGCCGGCGCAGCCGCAGCACCGCGTCGTCGGCCTCCAGGTTGTGTGCCTCGCTCAGTACCACCGGGAACAGCGGGTATTCGTAGACGAAGCTCTCCAGCCCGCTCTCCACCCGGCGGGTGAGCGCCGCGTTCCCCTCCGGGGTGATCTCGTACGTCGTCCGTTCCGGGCGGTTCCCGGCGCGCTCGGTGCCGGTCGCGCGGACGTACTGCTGCCCGGCCAGCCGCTCGACCGTGTGGTAGAGCGAGCCGGGCCGGACCTTGACGATCCGGTTGTTGTGGCGGCTCAGCAGCAGTTGGTACATCTCGTACGCGTGCATCGGCCGCTCGTTCAGCAGCGCCAGCACGGAGATCGCCAACGGCGTCAGCTCGGGCATTATCCTCCAAACGGAATGTTCCATGTGGAGTATTCGCCGCCGCGGGCAGGAACGCAAGACGCCTCCGGTTCTTTCACGAACCGGAGGCGTCGAGTGACAGTCAGTGGTTAGACGTAGCGCTCCAAGATGCTGGACTCGGCCAGCCGGGACAGGCCCTCGCGGACCGTGCGGGCCCGGTTCTCGCCGACGCCCTCGACCGTCTGCAGGTCGTCGATGCTTGCCGCGAGCAACTTCTGGAGGTGGCCGAAGTGGTCGATCAGCCGGTCGATCACGGCGCCCGGCAGCCGCGGCACCTTGGCCAGCAGGCGGTAGCCGCGCGGGGTGACCGCCGCGTCCAGCTGCTCGGCGCCCCCGAGCTGCAGCGCCCGGGCGACCTGGCCGATGTCCAGCAGGTCGGTCGGGCTCACGGCGTCCAGCTCGAGCAGGACGTCGTCCGCGGTCTTCGGCCGGCGACCCGTGGCCGGCGGCAGGTAGTCGCGGACGACCAGCTCACGTTCACCGGCCACGCCCGCGACGAGTTCGTTGAGCTGCAGGGTGAGCAGCCGGCCGTCGGTGCCGAGCTCGACGACGTACCCGTCGATCTCGGTGGCGATCCGGCGGACCATCTCCAGCCGCTGCGCGACCGCGGCCACGTCCCGGACCGTGACCAGGTCCTCGATCTCGAGCGCGGACAGGGTGCCGGACACCTCGTCCAGGCGCAGCTTGTAGCGCTCGAGGGTGGCCAGGGCCTGGTTGGCGCGGGACAGGATCGCGCCGGAGTCCTCGAGCACGTACCGCTGGTCGTCGACGTACAGCGCGATGATGTGCATCGACTGCGACACCGAGATCACCGGGAATCCGGTCTGCCGCGCGACGCGGTCCGCGGTGCGGTGCCGGGTGCCGGTCTCCTGGGTCACGATCGATGGATCCGGCATCAGGTGCACGGCGGCCTGGATCAGCCGGGTGGCGTCCCGGTCCAGGACGATCGCGCCGTCCATCTTGCTGAGCTCGCGCAACCCGGTCGCGGTGAACTCGACGTCGATCTCGAAGCCGCCGGTGGAGATCGCGTCCACGGCCTTGTCGTGTCCGAGCACGATCAGCGCGCCGGTCCGGCCGCGCAGGATCCGTTCCAGGCCTTCGCGTAGTTCGGTACCGGGCGCCACTGCCGCGAGCGTCGCGCGGAGCCGGGCGCCGGTGCTGTTCTTGTCCGTGTTCGCCGCCACGGAACCTGAGTCTATGCGGTCCGGCGCGTGCCGACGCGCCGATATCCGCAGGCTCGTCCGGTCCGGCCGCCGCCGATCGGCGAGCGGCCGCGAATGCGCGTGCACCCGCCCGTGCATCGGACCGTGCAGTCCCGGTTTCCCGCGTGGATCAGGCGTCGGAAAGCCGACGCCTGTCACGTCAGGGGCAGCGGATGACCTGACCGGCGTACGACAGACCGCCGCCGAATCCGAACAGCAGCACCGGCGCGCCGGACGGGATCTCGCGCTTCTCGACCAGTTTCGACAACGCGATCGGGATGCTCGCGGCCGAGGTGTTGCCCGACTCCACGACATCCTTGGCGACCACCGCGTTGACCGCGCCGAGGCGCTTGGCGAGCGGCTCGATGATCCGCAGGTTGGCCTGGTGCAGGACGACGCCGCCGAGCTCCTCCGGCTTCAGGCCGGCCTTCTCGCAGACCTGCTTGGCGATCTCCGGCAGCTGCGTGGTGGCCCAGCGGAAGACGCTCAGCCCCTCCTGCTGGAACGGGCCCTCGCGCCCTTCGATGCGGACCGCGTCGGACATCTCCGGGACCGAACCCCAGACCACCGGACCGACGCCCGGGTCTTCGTCGGCGACCAGGACCGCGGCGCCCGCGCCGTCGCCGATCAGCACGCAGGTGGTGCGGTCGGTCCAGTCCGTCCAGTCGCTCAGCTTCTCGACGCCGATCACCAGCGCCTTGGAGGCGGCGCCGGCCCGGATCGCCTGGTCGGCGGTGGCCAGCGCGTAGGCGAAGCCCGAGCACGCGGTGTTCAGGTCGATGGCGGCCGGGTTGCCGAGGCCGAGCCGGGCGGCGACCCGGGCCGCGATGTTCGGCGACCGGTCGATCGCGGTGCAGGTGGCGACCACGACGTAGTCGATCTCGGCGACGTCCAGGCCGGCGTTCGCGATCGCCTTGTCGGCGGCGCGCCAGGCCATCTCGTCGACCTGCTCGTCCGGGGCCGCGATCCGGCGCTCGCGGATGCCGACCCGGCTCTGGATCCACTCGTCGTTGGTCTCGACCATGGTCGCGAGCTCGTCGTTGGTGAGCACCCGTTCCGGCTGGTAGTGGCCGAGCGCGACAACTCTGGATCCGGTCATCAGGTCTCCTGCGGTCATCGACGTACGCCGGTGCTCCACACTGAACCCGGCGAGGGGCGCCCCCAGCGTACGTTCCCGGACCAGCGGCTGGTGATCCCCCATCTCACCTGTGGCGCGCACCACAGGACGTCAGGCGAGACCCGCGGCCATCAGGGCGGAGCGGATATCCGGGGCCGCGAAGGTGCGCAGGCCGTACTTCTTCTGGATGTCCATCGGCTTCACGTCCTTGCTCCGGTTCGGGATGTCGGCGGGGACGATCGCCTTGGTGAACCCGAGCCGGGCCGCTTCCGCGAGCCGCTTCTCCAGGCCGCCGACGCGCCGCACCTCACCGGCCAGGCCGACCTCGCCGATCGCCACCAGGCCGGGGTGGATCGGTTTGTCCATCACCGAGGACGCGACCGCGATCGCGACCGACAGGTCCGCGACCGGCTCGGTGATCTTCACGCCGCCGACGGTGGCCACGTAGACCTCCTGGTCGGCCAGCTTCAGGCCGGCCCGGTTGCCGAGCACGGCGAGCACCATCGCGACCCGGGACGACTCCAGCCCGGACGTGGTCCGGCGCGGCTGCGGTGCGGCGGACGGGCCGACCAGGGCCTGCACCTCGGCCAGCAGCGGCCGGCGGCCCTCCATCATCACCGTCACGCAGGTGCCGGCCACCGGCTCGGCATGCTCGGAGACGAACAACCCGGTCGGGTCGGTGACCTCGACGATGCCGGTGTCGACCATGTCGAAGCAGCCGACCTCGTCCGACGGGCCGAACCGGTTCTTGGTGGCGCGCACCATCCGGAACCCGGAGTGCCGGTCGCCGTCGAAAGCGAGCACCACGTCGACCAGGTGCTCGAGCATCCGCGGGCCGGCGATCGCGCCCTCCTTCGTGACGTGGCCGACCAGCACGACCGCGATGTGCCGCTCCTTCGCGAGCCGGACGAGCGCGCCGGTGACCTCGCGGACCTGCGTCACGCCGCCCGGTGCGCCGTCGACCTCCGGGTGCGCCATGGTCTGCACCGAGTCGATCACCAGGAACGACGGCTCGACCGCGTCGACCTGGCCGACCACCGCACCCAGGTCGGTCTCGGCGGCCAGGAACAGGTCGTCGACGAGCGCGTCGGTCCGCCCGGCCCGGAGCCGCACCTGCGCGGCCGACTCCTCGCCGGACACGTAGAGCGTGCGCTGGCCGCCGCGGGCCGACTGCGCCGCGACCTCCAGCAGCAGCGTGGACTTGCCGACGCCCGGCTCACCGGCGAGCAGGATCACGGCGCCCGGCACGACACCGCCGCCGAGCACCCGGTCGAGCTCGCCGATCCCGGTCGGCCGGGACTCGGCCTCGATCGCGGACACCTTGGCGATCGGCATCGCCGGCGACGTCACCGGGCCGGCGGTGATCCGCGCAGCCTTCGGCGCACCGATCTCGGCGACCGTGCCCCAGGCCTGGCACTCGCCGCACCGGCCGATCCAGCGCGCCGAGGTCCAACCGCACTCGGAGCACGCGTACGCCGCCTTGCTCTTCGCCTGAGTCGCCGCCTTCGCCATGGGACCAACCTATTTGAGCCCGCCGACAAAACGTCTCAGGGCGCGGCGCAGCCAGGTGCGCGGCGTCCGGCGGGGCGGGTCGTCGGGGACGACCGGGAGTTCCGAGGTACGGCGGGCAGCGTCGAGGTACTTGGTCAGGATCTCGCTCTCCGACGTCCGCAGCATCGAGCTCTGTTCGAGCAGGTCGAGGGCCTTGTCCAGGTCGCCCGCGATCACGGCCGCGGAGCCGAGGTGCTGCAGGCAGCGGGCGTGGCCGTCGCGCTCGTCGACCTCGGCGTACAGGTGGGCGGCGTGCTCCCAGCGACTGCCGGCCTCGTGCGGGTTGCGCCGCATCCAGGCGGCCACGCCCATCAGCTCCAGCGCGTGCGCCTGGCCGCTCAGGTCGCCGGCCGCGGTCGCGCGCGCGAGGGCCGGCCGCAGCTGTTCCAGGGCACCCTCGCCGTCGTACTGGTACAGGTGGACGACGGCGAGGTTGATGGCGATCGCCACGTCCGCCGCGAGGTCCGGACCGGGGCGGGTCAGCCGTGCGTCGTCGAGCCGGTCGCGGGCGTTCAGGACGGCCTCGTCGCGGTCGCTCCCGGCCGGTGCGCGATCGGCGCGCGCCAGGTGCAGCAGGGCGCGTTCGACCTGGCGTCGCATCTTCAGCGCGGCCGCCGTACGGCCGTGGGCGGCGATGTTGCTCGACACACCCAGGCGGGTGGTGGCCGCGTCCAGGTCGCCCAGCATCCGGTACGCCGTTGCGGCGCGCGCCGCTGCCAGCTCGGCGAGACCGCGGCGACCACTGGACTCGGCGGTCGTGGTCAGGAGCTCGCTCAGTTGGAGCAGCGCGTCCGGATCCGGACGTCGTACGTACCAGGCCTCGAGGGCGTCGCAGATCCGGGCGAAGTCGTCGACGGCCGCGTTCTGCGCCTTCTCGTTGGCGAGCAGCTCACGCAGCCCGTCCTCGTGCAGCGTGAACCACTCGGCCGCGGCCATGCCGCCGGCGTCGGTCCCGAGCGCGATCATCCACTGCTCGGCCTCTTCGGCGGCCGCGTGCAGCGGACTGGCGGCCTGCTGCCGGCGTCGCCGCGCTCGTCGGGTGCGGGATCGGATCCGCAGGAAGGAGATCAGCACCAGCAGGCCGGTCACGGAGTATCCGACCCACTGGACGATGCCGCGCTGACCGAAGCTCTGGTTCAGCAGCTGCGACGTGAGGTCTGTCAGCAGACCGGAGGCGACGGCGCCGATCGCCAGCGAGAACTCTTGTGTCCGCGACGGCTCGTCCTGTTCCTTCTCCTCGCTCATGGGCGGCTCCCTGTCGTCAGCCCGCGGACGACGATCCGCCAGAACGACAGCATCAGCACCACAGGGACGACCGACGCGACAACAGCTGCAGCGGCGACCGGTCCGCTCGACGTAGAGAACTGTCGCGCCTCACCCCACAGCACCAGCGACAGCGGCGTCGTGCCCGGGCCGCTGATCAGGAACCCGACGATGAAGTCGTTCCACACCAGCGCGAACTCCAGCACCGCAACAGCAACCAGTGCGGGCCGGTACGTCCGCTGCACAGTCGCCAGTACGGCGCTTTGACGCGCAGGACCCTGCAACGCCTCGGACACCAGTGCGGGCGGTGCAGACGCGAACGCGGACCTCAACAGCAGGACCGCGAACGGCAGACCAGCAGCCGCATGTACCAGGGCCAGCGCGACCCTGGACCCAGCCAGGCCGGCTGTGTCGATCGCGTCCCGCAGCGGTGCGGCGTACATCTGCACCGGTGTCACGGCCAGTACGACGAACACGCCCATCGCGATCCGCCCGAGCCGCGTCGGCAGACCGCCCCACGCGACCAGATAGGCCGTCGGTACGGCGATCACGAGCAGGACCGCTGTCGCCGCGGCCGCGATGACCAGCGTGGACAGCAGCGCCCGGAACAGCCCGACGTTCGCCGCTGCTCCGAACGACGAGAACCCGAGCCCCGAGAACGACCACCAGCCGTGGAGCCCTGCCTCGCGTGGCGAGTGCAACGCCGTGGCGACGAGCACGACGGCCGGAAAGATCCACACCAGCGCGACGGCGAACCCGATGAACCACCCGAACCGTCGTACCACCCTGGTGGGTTTGGGACGTGCCAGCGACGGATCCGGCCGTACGACGGTCACCGGCATCGCCCACCGGCGTCGCCGCAGCCCGCGGACGCCGATCAGCCCGACCGCCGCGACGATCGCGAACAGGACGACGCCGAGGGCCGCCGTACGCCCGGAATCGCCGCCTGTCGTGGTCGCCCGCCACCAGTTCAGCCCCAGCACGTCGGCCGACCTCTGCATGGACCCCGGTACGACGATGAGCACCAGGTCGAACACCCGCACCGCCGCGATGACCAGCGTCAGCGTGATGACCCCGGTGATGGGACGCAGCAGCGGAATCTCCAACGCCCGCACCCGTCGCCAGCCGCGCACGCCTTCAGCGGTGATCGCGCGGGTCACGTCGTCGGGGATCGCGTCCAGGCCGGTGCGAAACAGCGAGACGACGTACCCGAGCCATGTCCAGCCGAACGCCGACACCAGGACCAGCCAGAACAGACCGGGGCCCAACCAGACCGGGCTGGAGCCGAACAGCCGGGTCGAGACGGCCGTGATGGTCCCGCGCTCCGGAGTCGGGTCGAAGATCAGCCGGAAGGTCGCACCGGACACCAGGATCGACACGGCGAACGGAATGACCAGCGCGGGCTGGAGGAACGTGGTGACCGCTGGGAGCCGATAGCTCAACAAGGCAAGGAGGAACCCGACGCCCACCGTCCCGAACGCGACCAGCATCCACAACAGACTGTTGCCCACGGCATGCAAAGCGGACGGGTCCCCCATCACCGCGAAGTTGCCGAGGCCGAACCCGCCGTCGGTCCGGAACGCCGTCACCACGGTCACGCCGATCGGTATCAGCAGCAGGCAGCTCAGCAACAACGCCGGCAGCCCCAAGAGATACGGGCCGGCGGGACGGCGTGGTCTGCCTTGGACCGGCCGGCCGGTGATCTCCCGGCCGACGACCTCGAGTGACAGGCCGTTGGTGTGCAGGCCCATCAGCTCTCCTCCACCTTCCGCAGCTCGGCCATCGCGTCGCCCACCGCGTCCGGTACGACGGCCCCGGGACGGCCGACCGCGATCAGGAAGTCGGTCAGGACGCGCCACAGGCCGTTGATGTCGCCGATGCGCCCGAGCTGGTCGGACAGGTCGAACCGCAGTTGCTCGCCGGGCTTGGTCAGTTGCTCTGCCAGCCGGGTGAGCTCGGGGGAGTACCCACTGGTCCGGCCGTCGACCAGGAACCCGCCCTCGGCGATCCAGGGGTCTGCCGCGGTCGGCGCGGACAGCCGGCGGACCAGGTCGCGGGCGTCCTCCGTGGTCGGCTTCGGCAGCACCATCACGTCACCTCCGACGACCACAGGGGCCGCAGCTCCTGCAGTCATGGGAGGGAACGTGAAAAGCCCTATGTCGTCAGGGTCTGCGGCAAACGAGCGCACCACCGGCTCGGCGAAGTCGGATGCGAGCACCATGGCGGCCCTGCGATGCCCGAAGACCTCCACCAGCGCATCCGGGAACTGCTGGACGAGCGACTCCTTCACACCGCCGGCCAGGACACCGGGCGCCGACCACATCGTGCCCAACAACCGAAGCGCCGCTGCGACCTCCGGGTGTTGCGACGGACGCGGGTCGGTCGCTGTCGCGAGTCCGGCGTACACGGACGGCGCGATACCCAGCAGGATGTTCTCCAAGAAGTCCGTCAGCACCCATCCGTCACCTGCGGCCAGCGACAACGGTGTGACACCGGCCTTGGTCAGTGTCTGGTTCAGCGTCAGCCACTCGCTCCACAGCCGCGGCGGTTCGACGCCTGCCTGGCGGAACACCGACGGCCGGTACCAGACCGCTGACTTGTGCGCCGTCTTGAACGGCACGCCGTACGTCGTTCCCTCGTGGACCAGGAGCTCTTTCCAGAGGCGTGCGCGGCCGAGCTGTGCGATGTCGTCGGGGACTGGCTCCAGGTCGGCCAGGTGCCGCGGGACCAGACCTGGCTGCGGCAGCATGACGATGTCCGGCCTGCGGGTGGAGCGGGCGCCGAAGGCGGTGGAGATGTCGTCGCCGAGCGGCACGACCTCCACCGGGTAGTCCAACGCACCCAGGCCGTCCAGCACCTTGTGGAACACGCGCAGCTCCTCGCCGCTCCAGCTGACCGCCACCCGGACCGCGCGCCGCAGTCCCAGTACGTCGCTCGAACATCCGGTCAGCAGAAGCGTTGCCGCTGCCCCCAGGAACACTCTGCGGCTACTCGGCATCGACGAATCCCGCCGTACGGGCCGCGCTGGTCGTGATGAGCAGCAGAGCGGCTGAGGCGAGGTCGGGGTTGGGCCGCAGCGACAGCAGGGATCCCCAGGTAGGCAGGCCGTTCGCGTCCTCCAGCACGATCGCGCGAGGGTACGCGCCGAGCGCGCGGGCCACTCCGGCCAGGCGGCGACGGCCGGGCGTGATCTCGTACGGGTAGCGGTCCAGGACGTCCTCGAGACCGCAGCCGACGGCCTTGACCAGACTCGCTTCCCGGGCAGCTTGTTTGGTGACCTGCTGCGAAGTGCGGTGTCCGTGCATCACGTTGTCGAGCACTGTGAGGTGGGGGAGCAGACCGCCTTCCGCGGGCACCAGCCGGACCGCTCCGCCGGCCAGGACCAGCGCTCCGGGCGGTGGTTCGTCCAGCCCGGTCACGACGTCGGCCAGCCTGCGACGGTCGGTTGCCTGAGGCACCACCACCGCACGCTGCTCACCGACATCGACCCGGAGCCTGTCCGGCAACCCAGGCACCCGTTCGAGCAGCAGTCCGTCCATCCGTGCCTGGCGCCTCCCCAGAAAGCCCCGTCCAGTGGTTCGTCAACCCTATGAGGCGGCGAGGTCCGTGCGCAGGCGCCCGAGTGTCGTCAGAAGCTCCGGCTCCAGAGGTTGATCGCGTAGTCGACCTCGACGCCCGTGTGCGACGCGAGGATCCGCCGGGCGTCCTTCGGGGTGAACTCGATCTTCACCACCGCCTCCAGGTCGGCGCGGGTCTCGAACCGCCAGCCCATGTCGAGCGCCGTCCGGTGCCAGCCGCGGTCCGCCCAGAACCGCTCCACCTCCGGCGGCTTGATCATCGGGTACGACGTCCTGAACCACTCGCCGAACGTCGAACGGCTCCCGTCGTTGTCGATCACGAACGCGGTCCCGCCGCGGCGCATCACCCGGTCCAGCTCGGCCAGCCCGGGCTCGCAGCCCGGCCCGAAGAAGTACGCCCAGCGCGCATGCATCACGTCGATCGACGAGTCCGGCACCGGCAGGTGTTGCGCCGTACCCTGCCGTACGTCGACGTTCGGCAGCGCGCTCGTCCGCCGCCGGGCCGCGTCGGCGAGTGTTCCGTGCGGCTCGACGCCGATCACGCGTGCGGCGGTCGCCGCGAACATCGGCAGGTGGAAGCCCGTGCCGCAGCCGATGTCGAGCACCGTCGCGCCGGCCCAGTCGCGGATCGCCCGCATCGCCGGTTCGATCACGCCGTTCGGGTCGACCGCGCGGTTCTCGACCTCGTACACCTTCGGGTGCTGCCAGATGTTCGGGCTCGGGATCCCGCCTTCCGCGATGCTCACACCGCTAGACCCTAGCCATTGCCTGTTTGGTCGTCGCGGCGAGCAGGGCAGCCGGAACGAGCAGGATGCCGCAGAAGACCGCGAGCCAGTGGAAGCCGAGATAGGCGAGGACCGGGCCGGCAGCCGTGCCCGAAAGGGAAGCCAGGACGCCCATGGTGAGATCCGACAGGCCCTGTGCCGACGTACGGATGTCGTCCGGGACCGACCGCGACAGCAGCGTCGACCCGGCGACCAGGCAGGCCGACCAGCCGAGACCCAGCGTGAACAACGCGAGTCCGGTCAGCGCATGCGCATCGTCTGGCGCGACCGCGGCCAGCGTCATCGCCACGGCCAGTACGCCGAGGCCGATGCCGACCGTGGGGATTCGGCCGAGCCGGTCCGCCAGCCAGCCGGTCAGCGGCGACAGGGCGTACATGCCGGCCACGTGACCGCTGATGACGAAGCCGACGATGGTCAGCGAGGCGCCGTGGTGCCGCAGGTGCACCGACGTCATCGACATCACGCCGACCATCACCGCATGCGCCGTCGCGATCGCCAGCAGGCCCAGCCGCGCGTGCGGGATGCTCAACACCTGGCGGAACGTGTCCCCGAGGGGCTGACGCTCCACCTTGGCGGGTCGCACCTGGCTGCGCATCCCGACCCACACCGTGGCTGAGCTGAGGCCGAAGGCGACGACCGAGAACACGTACGGCCCGGCCAGCGCCAGGATGCCGAGCGACGTGCCGACCGAGCCGCCGACACCGGTCAGGTTCGGTCCGACGATGACTCCGATCGTGGTTGCCCACACGACCAGTCCGAGCGACCTGGCGATCCGGCTGGGCTCCGCGTTGTCCGTTGCGGCGTACCGGGACTGCAGGTTGGAAGCCGAGCCGCTGCCGAACAGACAGCCGGCGGCCAGCAGGAGTGCGAGTGAACCGATCTGCGCGGCGACGATCGTCAGCGCGGCGCCGACGAACGCGATGAGGTAGCCGAGCGACAGAGAGACCCTTCGACCGGAGGTGCGGGCAAGGCCGGCCAGGGGGACGGCCAGAACGGCTGCGCCCAGCGTGGTCGAGGTGGCGACCAGGCCCGCGAGTGACGTCGAGCCGGAGACGTTCTCCGCCAGCAGCGCGGCTACCGCGAAACCGCTGGCTGTCGCGACGCCGCCGAGCGCGTTGCTCGCCACCAGGACCCGGAGAGTTGTCCGCTGCTGCTCGCTCGTCACGGGCAAACCCTCTCATGAACCTGACAGGGAAGCCGCTTATAGGATCGTCCTGACATAAATCGACCCGCGCTGCTTCCCCCTGGAGTCCGGATGTCCGACATCGCGATCGTTCCTGCCCCGCGCGAACTCACCGTCCACGACGGCCGCTGGGTGACCGCCGACCCGCTCGGCGAGGCCGTCCGGGACGTCGTGGAGAACCTCGACGCTGCCGAGTACCGGATCGAGATCACTGGCGAGGGCGCCCGGCTGACGGCCGGCTCCGAGGACGCGCTGCGGCACGCCGAGACGACGTACGCCCAGCTCGTCGAGGCCGCCGAGCCGGCCGGCGGCGGGCAGGTCGCCGTACCGCTGGCGCACGTCGCGGACGCGCCGCGGTTCGGCTGGCGCGGCATGATGCTCGACGTCGCACGGCACTTCATGCCCAAGGAGTTCGTGCTCCAGATCATCGACGTCCTCGCCCTGCACCGGCTGAACGTGCTGCACTTCCACCTCACCGACGACCAGGGCTGGCGGGTCGAGATCGAGGCGTACCCGCGGCTCACCGAGGTCGGCGCGTGGCGGGCCGAGAGCATGGTCGGCAGGATGTCGCACGGGCAGACCGAGTTCGAGTACGACGGGACGCGGCACGGCGGGTTCTACACCAAGGCCGACCTCCGCGAGATCGTCGCGTACGCCGCGGAGCGTGGCATCACCGTCGTCCCGGAGATCGACCTGCCGGGGCACATGCAGGCCGCGATCGCGGCGTACCCCGAGCTGGGCAACCACCCCGACCAGCAGCTGTCCGTGCGCCAGGTCTGGGGGATCAGCGACGACGTGCTGAACGTCAACGACGCGACGGTCGAGTTCGTGAAGACCGTGCTGCGCGAGGTGCTGGACATCTTCCCCGGCGAGTACGTCCACCTGGGCGGGGACGAATGCCCGTCGGTGCAGTGGGCAGAGTCGGACGAGGCGCAGAAGCGGCAGGCCGAGCTGGGGCTGGACGAGCCGGGGCAGTTGCAGGGCTGGTTCACCGCGCAGGTCGCGGAGGTCCTGGCCGAGGAGGGCCGACGGCTGGTCGGATGGGACGAGATGGTCGAGACCGACTGCCCGAAGGACGCGGTCATCATGGCGTGGCGGAGCGCCCAGCGCGGCGAGGTCGCGGCGAAGGCCGGGCACCAGGTCGTCATGGCGCCGTGCGAGTCGGTGTACTTCGACTACTACCAGGGCGACCCCGCGACCGAGCCGCTGGCGATCGGCGGCAACATCCCGCTGGAGAAGGTGTACGACTTCGAGGTGATCCCGGCGGCGCTGTCCGACGCGGAGAAGGCGCTGGTCATCGGCACCCAGTGCCAGATCTGGACCGAGTACATGGAGGGCCCGGAGCAGGTCGGCTACATGCTGCTGCCCCGGCTGTCCGCCTTCGCCGAACGCGCCTGGGGCTCCCCGAAGGTCTCGTACGCCGAGTTCCTCGGCCGGCTCCGCCCGCACCTCGAGCGCATCGAGGCCCTCGGCCTCAACCATCGCCCCCTCGACTAGCCACCCCACCATCCAC
>Ga0247821_10000718_pt1 | contig 18402 bp, 17 predicted proteins | sample 13C_Glycerol_Day_FD_192481 | JGI IMG/M metagenome (GOLD analysis project Ga0247821, IMG submission 192481) | Soil microbial communities from agricultural site in Penn Yan, New York, United States - 13C_Glycerol_Day14 | ecosystem: Environmental > Terrestrial > Soil > Agricultural land | place... | reverse complement strand
CCCCGGGACTTCCTGGTGGCAGTCATGAACGAGCAGGCCGCTGAGCCTCGGCTCAGGGTTGAGGCTGCAAAAACCCTCATGCCCTATGTGCACGGCAAAGTCGCCGAGCAGGGCAAGAAGGGCCAGAAGGCCGATGCGGCGAAGAAGGCCTCGACGGGACGTTTCGGGCAAGGTGCACCGCCACGGTTGGCGGTCGATAACACACGGTGATTTGAATGGAATGGTCCACTGCTTGCCTTGACTGGGAAGAGAGGATTGTTGCGGGTCAATCACTGATCCCGCTGCCGCCATTGTTTCCTGAGGAGTCAGCTGCTGGTCTTGAAGTAATGCGGCAGCTTCGGATTGTGGACGCGCCAGGCAGCCCGACAATCGGCGAGGCGTGCGCGCCTTGGGTGTCGGACTTTGCGGGATCGGTATTCGGGTCCTACAACCCGGACACTGGTCGACGCGAGATCAAAGAGTTTGCCCTAGTCATCCCCAAGAAGAACTCGAAATCCACGATAGCCGCAGCAATTATGCTGACACTGTTGATCCGCAACTGGCGGCAATCAGCCGAGCTGATCATCTTGGCGCCGACCATAGAAGTCGCGCAGAACGCCTTCGCCCCAGCGCGGGACATGGTCAAGCACGATGAAGACCTGGCTGACTTGCTCCATGTGCAGGAGCACATCAGGACGATCACCCACCGCGAGACGGGAGCGACATTGAAGGTCGTGGCTGCTGACTCGAACACGGTGGGTGGCAAGAAAGCGAGTTTCATCCTGGTTGACGAGATCCACCTGTTCGGCAGTAACCACAATGCCGAGAACATGCTGCGCGAAGCCACCGGCGGTCTGGCCTCACGCCCAGAAGGTTGCATCATTTATCTGACCACGCAGTCGGATAAGCCTCCCGCCGGACTCTTTCTACAGAAGCTGCAGTATGCCCGGGGCGTGCGAGACGGAAGAATCATTGATCCTCGGTTCTTGGCAGTCATCTACGAATTCCCACGATCGATGATCGAGGCGGAGGAGCATCGCAAGCCTGAAAACTTCCACATGGTGAACCCGAACCTGGGTTACTCGGTGGATCGTGAGTACCTGGAGCGTGAGCTGGCCAAGGCTGAAGAGTCGGGTGAAGAGTCGCTGCGCGGCTTCCTGTCGAAATTCCTCAACGTCGAAATCGGACTGGCACTGCTTTCAAATCGCTGGCCAGGAGCTGAATTTTGGGAGGCTCAGGTTCGCAAGGTCGTAACGCTTGCATACATCCTCAGCCGCAGCGAGGTCGTAACCATTGGAGTCGATGGCGGCGGCCTCGATGACTTGCTGGGGCTGGCAGTCATTGGTCGTGATCGCGAGACCCGAGAATGGTTGGCCTGGTGCCGGGCATGGGCACACCCTTCAGTGCTTGAGCGCCGGAAGGACATTGCGGCAAATCTGCATGACTACGCGCGCAGCGGCGATCTTGTGCTGGTTGAGCGCATCGGTGATGACGTCGAGGAGGTCGCCGACATTGTCGAGCAGGTCGATGCTTCTGGCCTGCTTCACCAGGTGGGACTCGATCCGGCAGGTATTGGTGCAATCCTTGAGGCCATCACTGCACGGGGCGTCGATCAGGAAAAGCTCGTTGGCGTGAGCCAGGGATGGCGGCTCGGTGGTGCGATCAAAACGACTGAGCGAAAGCTGGCGGAAGGCGGCCTGCTTCACGCCGATCAGCCAATGATGAATTGGTGCTGCGGCAATGCCCGGGTTGAGCCTCGTGGCAACTCAATCCTAATCACCAAGCAGGCCAGTGGGTCGGCAAAGATCGACCCGCTGATGGCGCTTTTCTGCGCCGTATCGCTGATGTCGATGAACCCTGAAGGCTCTGGCGATCTGCAGGGCTTTTTTGATAACCCGATCATGGTGGGAATCTGATGGCCAACAAAAAACCAGGCCGGGTAAAGGCTGCGCTGCAGAATTGGCTAGGTGTGCCTATCGGGCTGAAGGATGGCGCGTTCTGGCAGGAGTGGTTCGGCAGTTCTGCCGCAGGAAAGCATGTGTCAGTCGACAAGGCGATGCAGCTTTCCACCGTATGGGCGTGCGTGCGACTGCTGTCCGAATCCGTTTCCACGCTCCCGCTTAAGCTTTACCGGCGCCTCCCGGATGGGTCGCGCGAGGTGGCCAAAGATCACCCGTTGTACCGATTGCTGTGCCGCATACCGAACGCCGAGATGACCCCGCAGCGCTTCATGCTGCTGGTGGTGGCTAGCATCTGCCTTCGAGGCAATGCGTTCGTAGAGAAAAAGATGATCGGCAGCAGAGTCGTTGCCCTGGTGCCGCTCTTGCCCCAGTGCATGAAGGTAAAGCGGCAGGAAAACGGGCGCCTGAAGTACACGTACAACGAAAATGGCGTTGATCGCGACATCCCCGAGAAGAGCCTGATGCACATCAGGGGGTTCGGCCTGGATGGAGTGTGCGGGATGCTCCCCGTCACCACCGGGCGCGAGATCTTTGGCTCGGCCATGGCGATCGAGGAGGCCGCGGCGAAGGTGTTCGCACAGGGAATGCAGGCTTCCGGCATCCTGAGCAGCGACGCCAAGATCTCGCCACAGCAACGCGAGCAGCTTCGGGCCAGCATGCAGGCGTTCATGGGGTCGAAGAACGCCGGCAAGATCATGGTGGCGGAAGCGGGCTTCAAGTACCAGGGCATCACGATGAACCCTGAAGCCGCGCAGATGCTGGAGTCCAGGTCTTTCGGAATCGAGGAAATGTGCCGCTGGTTCCGTGTGCCGCCCTTCATGGTCGGCCACATGGACAAGCAGTCCAGCTGGGCTTCTTCGGTTGAGGCGCAAAACCTCCACTTCCTCACCAATAGCCTGCGGCCGCTGCTGGTAAATATCGAACAGGAGATATCTCGCTGCCTTATCGGCGAGGCCGACGCCGACGACTACTTCGCTGAGTTCGCAGTGGAGGGCCTGCTGCGTGCCGACAGCGCCGGCCGCGGGGCCTGGTACAACACGGCTCTGCAAAATGGCTGGATGTCTCGCAACGAGGTGCGCCGGCTGGAGAACCTGCCGCCTATCCCGGGTGGCGACACGTACACGGTCCAGTCCGCATTGGTGCCCTTGGACCAACTCGGAAAGCCGACCACAGGTGTCTCGCCGGCGGCCTCGGCATTCATGCTTCGGCTGGTCTCGGCGCGCAATAACGACGACCGGGAGGCAATAAACAAGGCGGTCGAGCTGGCGTCCGAGGCCCTGGAAACCGGAAACCCGGACGGCCCCATGATGGCCCATGCGCTGATATCGATGCCGCTGCTCAAAGCGGCCTGACCTGGAGTAACCCATGACTCTTAAGACACTTCCGGCAGCGCCGGCGGTGCGGCCGCACGCGCGCGTCGAATCAGATCTACTGCCGAAGGCTATGGAACGTTGGAATCCAGCGATCAAGGCCGCAGCCGGTGACGACTCCACCACCATCACCATGTACGACCCGATTGGCATGGACTGGTGGACAGGCGAGGGTGTTACCGCCAAGCGCGTCAGTGCCGCTCTTCGCAGCATCGGCGACAAAGACATCACTGTGAAAATCAACAGCCCAGGCGGCGATGTTTTCGAAGGCCTGGCGATCTACAACTTGCTGCGCGAGCACAAGGGCAAGGTGACCGTTCAGGTGCTTGGCCTGGCGGCATCCGCCGCTTCGTTTATCGCCATGGCCGGCGATGAAATCCAGATCGCCCGAGCCGGCTTCATGATGATCCACAACGCCTGGACCATTGCTGCTGGCGACCGGAACGACTTCACCGAAGTCGCTGATTTCCTCGACCAGATCGACGCAACTCTGGCCGACATCTACTCGGTCAGGACCGGCGATGACGCATCAGCAATGCGAACCCTGATGGACGTCGAGACGTGGATGGGAGGCAGCGCCGCCGTCGAGGCCGGCTTCGCTGACGGCCTTCTCCCATCGGATGCAGCCCAAGAAGACCCGCAGGCTATCGCGCCTCAGCAGGTCGCGGCGCGGCGTCTGGACACGATCTTGGCCAAACAGGGCATGCCCCGCTCCGAGCGGCGCTCCCTGATTCAAGAACTCAAAGGGGGCACGCCTGGCGCTGCCCCCTCCGGTACGCGCAGCGCTGCCGATACCCCGGCCGATCTGGCCACTCACTTTGCCGATCTACAGGCCGCCATGTCGCGGTTCTCGGCAGCAGCTCTCAAGTAATCGGAGAAGATCCCATGGCAGAAAATACCGCTGACCTGCTGAAGCAGGTATCCGCTGAACTGGAAAAGGCTTCCAGCGACTTCAGCAAGAAAGCCGAGAACGCCCTGGATGAGGCGAAAAAGGCGGGCGCTCTGTCCGCAGAAACCAAGGCCGCCGTCGACGAGCTGGCGGTGAAGTTCAACTCCCTGACCGAGGCCGAAAAACAGCTCAAGGCTAAGCTCGGTGAGGTTGAGCAGGAATTCGCCCGCTTGCCTTCGGCGAGCGCGCCACAAATCCGAGATAGCCTGGGTGGCGTTGTGATCAAGAGCGAGGCCCTGAAGCAGTTCGCGGCCAGTGTCGAGGGCGGCAAGCGTGTGAACATTCCGGTCAGTGCTGCTCTGCTGTCCACTGACGTTCCCGCAGGTATCGTCGAGCCGCAGCGCTTGCCCGGCATTGACACTGCACCGAAGCAGCGTCTGTTCATCCGCGACCTGATCGCTCCTGGTCGCACCACCGCGCCGGCCATCTTTTGGGTGCAGCAGACTGGTTTCACCAACGCCGCTAAGGTCGTGGCTGAAGGCACTGCTAAGCCGTACTCGAACATCAGCTTCGCGTCGAAACTGACCGGAGTATCGACCATCGCGCACATGTTCAAGGCATCCAAGCAGATTCTGGATGACTTTGCACAGCTCGGCTCCACCGTCGATGTCGAAATGCGTTACGGCCTGAAGTATGTCGAGGAGCAGGAGATTCTGTTTGGCGACGGTAGCGGCGTGCACCTGCACGGCATCGTGCCGCAAGCCTCAGCGTTCAATGCGGCCTTCGATGTCGAGAACCAGTCTGGCATCGATGATCTGCGCCTGGCCATGCTGCAGGCTCAGCTGGCACGTCTGCCGGCCTCCGGTCATGTCCTGCACTTCATAGACTGGGCGAAGATCGAGTTGACCAAGGACACCCTCGGTCGCTACATCCTCGCCAACCCGCTGGGCCTGGCAGGTCCTGTTCTGTGGGGCCTGCCTGTCGTGGCCACCGAGGCAGTCGGTTTCCAGGGCAAGTTCCTGACCGGCGCTTTCCAGACCGGCGCACAGCTGTTTGATCGTGAAGACGCCAACGTGGTGATCTCCACCGAGAACGCCGATGACTTTGAGAAGAACCTGATTTCGATCCGCTGCGAGGAGCGTCTTGCCTTGGCGGTTAAGCGTCCAGAGGCGTTCATCTACGGCTCCTTCACCGCGCCGACTGCGCCGTAACCCTGTGTGAGGGCCGCCTATGTGGCGGCCCCTGGAGGCATTTATGAAGCTGAAAACCCTGAAACCTCTCTACTTGGGTGGCCAAACGCTCGTGGAAGGTACGCCTTTCGAAACTATCGAACAGCACGGTCGCGAGTTGGTCCAGAAGGGTTACGCTGAACCTGACGACTCCGATGCTGATTCGGCATTGACCCTCACCCAGGACGACGCAGCTGGAGCCGGTGTGCTGACCAGCAGCTCCCTGGGTTCCGTGAATTTCCCGGTTTCACCACCAGCGTCAGCTTTCAAGGCAAAGCACAAGGGTGGCGGTAAGTGGATCGTGGTCGATACCGATGGCACCCAGGCGGGCGCATTCTCTGGTGATCAGGAAGCAGCCAATGCGGAAGCTGAGCGCCTGATCGCCGGTGGCGAGCCAGAGCAAGCGAAGGAGTAATCCATGTCCGTTATTGCCATCGATATTGCGATGCAGCATCTGCGCGCCGAACCTGACGATCAGGTGCTAGTCCAGGTGCAACTCGAAGCGGCGGAGGAGGTGGCAATGAAGTTCCTCAATCGCCGCTTTTACCTGGATCAAGTAGCCCTAGACGGTGCCAGGGCTGGCGTGTCGCAAGCGATGCAGGATGCCAAAGCGGCCAATTCGGCGGCTGTTGCCGCTGCCGAACTCGAGCAGGATCTCGCCCTGCGCTGTCGGCTGCTTGAGCATGCGCGGCAGGCGCTGGCTGAAGCCTACGACCAGGCTGACACCATCGCCTACGGCATGGTGCTGAACCCGGCAATCCAGGCTGCCTGCCTGCTCAGGCTGGGTCACCTGTTCGCCAACCGCGAGGAGGTGGTGACCGGCACCATCGCCACCGAGCTTCCGCTGGCTTTACAGCACCTGTTGATGCCCTACCGCATCCGGATGGGTGTGTGATGCGGGCCGGACCTTTACGTCACTGCTGTATGCGTCGCGGTTACATCGAAGGCAAGGACGCCCTTGGTCAGCCAACTAAGACCTGGGGGGATCTTGGCAAGCTGTGGGCTGAGATCAATATTCCGTCCGGCCGGATGTATGAGGCCGCCTCGCAGATGCAGGTGCAGGTCAGTGCCGAAATCAACATCCGGTACCGCAAGGACGTGGTCGCCGGTCAGCACCTGGTGCACGACGGCATCAGTTACGAAATCGTCGCTCCATTGGCAACCAACCAGCGGGACATGCTCAAACTCATGTGCAAGACGGTGAAACCCAAATGAGCAACGGATCATTGACTGTCGTCGGCTTGGGCAACCTGCAGGCCGACTTCGAGCGCCTGGCCCGGTCGGTGGGCAACAAGGTTGTGCGCGATGCCGTCATGGCGGGCGCCCGGGTCGCCCGGGACAAGACGCGGCAGGCGGCCAAGGTCCGCACTGGGAAGCTGAAAAAGAACATCGAGGCTACCCGCGTGAAGCAGGGGGAAACCCCAGGCGCAGCGACTGCGGGTGTTCGAGTGAAGAAGCCCGCCGGCAAGACCAGCAAGGCGCGGAAGCGTCCGGGCAAGAACGGGCAGTCGACCACGACCGATTACGAAGCGCCGTTCTACTGGAGATTCCTGGAGTACGGCACTTCGAAGATGGCTGCGGCGCCGTTCATTCGTCCCACCTGGGATGCCAACCTTACCGATATCGAGAAGGCCACCGCCGACAAGCTTGCCGAAGGCATCGACAACGCAATCACCCGGTAATCCCCATGATCGAGCAATCCCTCATCACCAGGCTATCGCCTTTGGTGGATGGACGCGTGTTCTTCGGCGTTGCCCCGGAAGATGCCGCTCAACCCCGTCTGGTCATTCAAACCATCGGCAGCGATACAGGGTTCACCCTGGCCGGCTGGGACGGCTCCAAGGACCTCACCATTCAGGTCGACGCCTGGGGCGAAAGCTTTCTGCAGGCATTGACCCTGGCCGGTGAGGCTTTCAATGCCATGACCACCGATGGCGATGACTTCACCACCGGCCGCGCCGACCGCCTGCCGGATGTTTTCGAAGATGACACCAAGCTCTTCAGCGTCAGCTGGGAGTACACCCTGCAACCATAGGAGGCCCCATGGCCGCGCAGAACCCAACCAAAGCAAAGTTCGTCAAAACGCAGGGTACCCAGCTCAGCGTTTCCAAGACCACCACCCTCGATCCGGCCGAGGCCGGCCTCGAATACGCCGACCTTTCGGTCACCATCAAGCAGCCGCAGTTCCAAGGCGGCCAGTCGGATGAGATCGAGGTGACCACCCTGGCCAGCGAGGCCAAGGAATTCACCGTGGGCCTGGCCGACAACGGTACCTTCAGCATGTCCGGCAACTGGAAGGCTGACGACGAGGCCCAGACCGTTCTGCGCACCGCCCGGGACGACGGCGAGCCGCGGGCATTCAAGTCGGTGTTCAAGGATGGCACGTCCTCAACCTTCCTCGGTCTGGTCACCCAGTTCACCTGGGACGCCGCACCCAACGGCACGGTGAACGGCACCTTTAACGTGCGCATCACCGGCAAGGTCAGCTTCACCGTTCCGCCGGTGACCCCGTAATGGCTCGGGCAAAGGCTGCAGGCGCACAAAGCCTGCGCGCCATGGCGCTCGACCCGGTTCGCAATTTCAAGCACGAATCGCTGGTTGTGCCTGAGTGGGAGGGTGCAACAGTCGTCGTGATGGCGCTGAGTGCCGGTGATTGGGCCGAGTATCGCCGCCGTGCGGCGGCTGCCGTTGCTGCTGCTCGCGCAGCTGTCGGCCTGGGCGATCCCCACGAAGCGGAAGAGGATGATGCCCAAGCCGCCCGGCTGGTCGACATCGACTCGTCGCCGCTGTATGCCTTCGTTCTGGTCCGCACCCTGCTTGACGAGTCGCATGCCCGCATCTTCGAGGATGCGGAGGTGGAGACGGTCGCCAAGGCGTTCAGCCCGGTGCATGACCGCCTGGTCGGCAAAGCGTTCGAACTCAGCGGCGTTGAGGCCGGTGCCGGCGCTCAAGACCCAGTGGAAGCAGCGGGAAACGACTGACGGAGGAGCCAGAGTTGGTGTTCATGCTGACTCTGGCCCTCCGACTGGGCATGACGCTGCAAGACCTGCGGGAGCGCATGAGCGCTGAAGAGATGTTCCTCTGGAGGGCCTACAACGAGGAATCTCCGCTCAGCGATGCCCGGGGCGATATCCAGGCTTCGATCATCGCCGCATCCACGCTCCAGGCTCAGGGCGCCAAGGTCACGCCAATGGACCTGCTGCCGAAATGGAAACCGGAGATAGGGTGCCCAGCCGAAGAGACACCGGAGGAAGGGGAGGAGCTGTTCAAGGCGTTCCTTATGGCCAGCGCCGAAGGTGAATAGTGTTGTGCTTATGTGATCGCATAAGGCGTAAAGCGTTACCAGGGCCCCGCTTATTGCGGGGCTATTTTTTGCCTGGAGAATTGCATGTCGGGACAAACCCTTCGTTCGTTGATCGTCAGTGTCTCGGCTGAAACCAGCGCATATCAGCGTGAGATGGCCCGTGCGACTCGCATGGGCAGTACCTATCTGCGCACCATCGGCGATGGCAACCGCCAGGCCGCCGCTGGATGGCGGGCGCAACAGTCAGCGATCGAGGCACAGAACACTGCTCTGCAGTCGCTTGCTGCTGGCGCAGGGGAGTATGTCCGGGCCATGGCCGGCGCGCTTGCCGTTGGCAGCGTGATCACCATGGCCGACGGCTGGAACCAGGTAAATGCCCGTCTCAAACTGGCCTCAGCAAGCCAGGCTGAGTTCATTGACAATCAGCAGGCCATCTTCGAGCTTTCCCAGCGCACTGGCACAGCCTTCGCCGCAAACGCCAATCTGTTCTCCAGATCGTCTGCTTCCATGAGGGAGTTCGGTTACACCTCATCTGATGCTGTCCAGATGACCGAAGTGCTCGCAACCGGTCTGCAATTGTCTGGGGCAAGCGCAGAAGAAACAGCTTCTGTGATCACGCAGATGTCCCAGGCTTTGGGGCAGGGTGTCTTACGTGGTGAGGAGTTCAATGCGGTAAACGAGAGTGGCGACCGCATCATTCGAGCCTTGGCTGCCGGCATGGGAATCCAGCGCCGAGAGCTCAAGTCGATGGCCGATGATGGCAAGTTGACCATCGACAAGGTTGTTCCGGCTCTCATCAGCCAGTTGGGCAATCTGCGCGAAGAGTTTAAGCAGATGCCGAGCTCAGTGGCATCGGGCTTTACCACGCTGAACAATGCCATGCAGGCGTGGGTCGGGGGTATGGATGGCGCCACTGGGACCACGCAGGCTCTCTCTGCAGCGCTCTCCTTTGCTGGTGAAAATTTAGACCTGCTGGCCGCGGCAGCTGCTGCCACAGGGGTGGCCGTCCTCACAAGGCGCTCGCTGGAGGCGGTCAGCGCATTGCGTGAGCAGGTTGTTGCGTCACGGGCAGCAGCTTCGGCTGAGGTCGGCCGTACTGCCGCTCAGGTCGACGCAGCCGCAACTTCATTGCGTGTTGCTCAGGCGGATGCAATTGCAGCCCAGCGTAGGGTGGCTTTTGCAACCACGACACTCGAAGCATCAGCTGCATCGCGAGCTTTGACCGCGGCGAAGCTGGCTGAACTAGAAGCGACCAATGCTCTTGCGCGAGCGCAGACAGCGCATGCGGCGGCGGCTTCACTAGGGGCCAGAGCCGGTGCGGGTTTGCTGTCGATGCTCGGAGGACCAATTGGCCTGGCCGCTCTTGTCGCTGGTACTGCTGCTGGCTTCTTGCTGTTCAGCTCAAATGCTGAAGCGGCCAACGTCGCGGCAACTGATCTCAAGCGTCCGATTAGTGAGCTGAGGAAAGAGTGGGAGGAGCTGGGCAATGCCCAACGGCGCCCAATTTTAACGAAGCTGCTTGAGGAGCAAGATGCTGCCCGCGCAAAAGCGGCCGAGATCGTCAAGGAGATGCAGGCTGTAGCGCAGGGGCCTTCCGGTGACTACGCCGGTGGTCAGCGCTTTCAGGCCAACCAGTATCAGCGTTCAGCAGCTGCAGGGAACTTCCGTCGTAGCATTGCTGGCGGGATCGACATCGATCGCGCAACAGAAAGCCTCAGCAGCACGATCGGGCCGAACAAAGAGGTGAAGTCGACGCTGGAGTCTCTGGCTGCGCAGTACCAGGACAACATCGGCAAAGTCAGCATTCTCGGCGATCAGATCAACACCCTGAATGGGGTGATGAACCAGGCGGAAGTTGCAGCAAACGGAGTAGCTTCCGGTCTGAGCAAGATCGAAGGTCCTGACCAGAAGACGCTCGACAGCTGGACCAGCTACACCAAGACATTGGTTGAGCGCTTGAATGCTGCCCGGGATGGCGGCGACCCTATGGGCGAGTTGAATCGCCGAATTCAGCGTGAAGGTGTCGACCCTGGTGTTGCAGAGGGCTGGCGAATTTTGGTGCGGGCTGAGACGCAGGCCAAGGAGGCGGCGAAGGCGGCTGATGAAACTCAGCAAAAAGCCAAGAGGGCATCCGAGGATATCCAGCGGCAGGCCGAGCGCCTGAACAACTCATACAAACAGACTCTCGCCAACCTGACCCAGCAGGTCGCGCTCTATGATGAAACGACGGAGCTGGGGCGCTTGCGCTATGACCTGGCCAACGGCGAACTATCGAAGCTGAGTGCTCGCAACAAGAGCCTGCTCGAGGGCAAGGCCATAGAGCTGGATGCACTGAACGCACGCAAAGCCTACGACGGCTTGATGTCCAGCTTGCAGACCAAGGAACAGGCGCTACTCGCCACTACGCGTGAGCGGATGAAGGTGTTGGAGGCCGCCAAGCGGGCGGGCACACTGACTGCTGACCAATACCGCGCAGGCGCCGATGCAATCTCCAGGGCAACCATCACCGAGGCGCCTGAATACGGCGGCCTCGACGCTTCTGTCGCTGGGCCATCCGGCGAGTTGATCAAGATCGCGGAAGCTGAATCGACGCTCAAGAAGTGGCATGAGAAGCAACTGACATTGCAGGCCGAACTGCGTGACCAGATCCTGGCCGATCAGCAGAGTACGAATGAGCAGCGGCTTGCCGCCGAACAGCAGTACCTGGACCGGGTAGCCGACATCACCCGGACCAACAATGAACGGCTCTCCGGCATCCAGGACTCGTACAAGGTTGCGGTGGTCAGCACCTTCAGTGAGCTCTCCGGCCAGGCGGCGGACATGGTCGGCAAGATCGCCGGTGAGCAGTCAGGTGCGTACAAGGCGCTGTTCATGGCGCAGAAGGCCTTCGCTGTAGCGTCGATCATCATGAATGCGCAGATCGCGGCGGCTAAAGCCCCGGCCGAGCTGACGGTGCTGGGCGGCATTCCCGTAGGTGCCGCGCTGCTGGCGACTGGCTATGCGAATGCCGCCATGGTTGCAGGCATGGCCCTGGCTGGCTTTTCCAGCGGCGGGTACACCGGCGACGGGGGCAAGTTCGAACCCAAAGGCGTGGTGCATGGCGGCGAGTTCGTCCTGAGAAAGGAGGTGGTGCAGTTGCCAGGTATGCGCGACTACCTCGAAGGCTTGAACAAGCGCGGCTACGCCACTGGTGGTTACGTCGGAACGGCTGCCATGCCTGCTACGCCGACATTCTCCATGCCGGCCATAGAGGAGGTCAGCGCACTGACGTCAAAGCCCGTCCAGCTTAAGGCGGATATCCATAACTACGGTAACGACAAGGTGGTGACACGGATGGATGGTGACACGCTCAAGGTCTTCATCGCAGCTGCTGAAGATCATATTGCAGCTGGCTTCCGAACTGGCCAGGGCAAGGTGGCCAAAACCTATGAACAGACCTATTCGGCGAAGCGGAATGCCCGATGACTGCGCTTGAAACACTTTATGCCTCTGGCGGCAAGGCGGTGATCATTCCAACGCTGGAGCTGTATTGCTCGGCCTGGCCGGTGCCGATTTACCTCTGCCACGGATTTGAAGACATCACGGCCACCATCGAATCCGGTGCCAAAGTGAAGTTCACTGCATCAGGGTTTGCTGTAGCACTACCGAAGCGTGACAACAGCGGCAATCAGACGCTGACCTTTGCCATCGACAACGTCACAGGGGAGGCCCAACGCTTGATTGATCAGGCGCTGGACGCTCGCGCAAGGATCGGTCTTGTGTTCAGGACGTTTGTGTCGACCGACCTTAGCGCGCCGGCCGAGCGTCCGTACCGGATGACGGTGCTGAACGGGTTTATGCAAGGAGCAAGTGTTCAGCTCAACGCTGGATACTTCGACCTGATCAACCTTGGCTGGCCACGCCGGAAGTACAACTTAGCTTTCGCCCCCTGCCTTCGGTACATCTGAATGTTCGACAAGTATCTCAACGCTACCTATGAGGATGGCGGGCGCGGCCCTGCGCGCCTGGATTGCTGGGGTCTAGCCCGACTTGTTCGGCACGAGGTCTATGGGCTGCCCCTGCTCCCCAGTTGGGGCTTCGTCCGCAACACCATGCCGAAGGAATTCACCAGGGCGGTGAATGAAGGGGCTGCTGGCATGGAGCGGTGCGAGCCAGAGGTCGGCGCGATCGCCTGTGTCTGGCGTGGGCGCATCTGCTTTCACGTCGCCCTGATCGTCGAGGTCGAGGGCCGGCTCCACGGGCTGGAGATGAAGCCATCCGGCGCCACCATAAAGCCGCTGCGCAAATTCCAAGACCAATACCTGACTGTGAGCTATCACCGTGATCGAACTCTACCCGAGCAAGCTGGAAGGCCAGCCGTTGGAGCGCTACAAGACTGATCGCGTAATGACACTCGAGGACTGGTTGGTTGCCAATGTGAAAAGTTACCAGGTCCGGGAATCGCCGCCGATCAGCATTGAAATCAATGGCCTCTTCATCGAGCCAGCGTGCTGGCCTGTGACTGAGTTCAGCCCAGCAGATAGCGTTTGTATCTATCCAGAGCCCAAAGGTACCGGCCTGGAAATTGCCGCCTGGGCAGCTGTCGCCGCGATTGTGGCGGTCAGCGTGGTCATGTTGACGCAAAAGCCATTGATGCCAACGGCTAATGCAAACATTGGCAGCGGCAAGAGCTTGGGCTTGGCAAAGACCACCGCCAACCAGGTGAAGCTGGGTGATGTCATCCGAGAGTGTGCAGGTAAGAACGAGATTTTCCCGGACTACCTGACACCGACTCGCCGGTACTTCGGTAGTGATCCGAAAGTCCAATGGGTGGAAATGCTGCTGTGCATTGGCGTCGGTGAATTTGACATCCCGCCTGGGCAGGTCCGCATTGGCGGGACCCCCATCGCCTCGCTGGGCAGCGCCGCGAGCTACACCATCTACGGCCCTGGCGAATCGGTAGCGGCAGAGCCAGCTCGACTGTGGTGGCACAACTGCGAGGAAGTCGGCTCCACGTCCACCGGTAGTGCCGGGCTCACGTTGACCACAACTACCGAGATTGCGCAGCAGCTGACTGCCGCAACGGTGCAGTTCAGCGAGTTTGTGGTTTCCGTGCCACCGACTGCAGGCTGGTTTCCGCAGGGCTGGGATGCGGGCCTGATTGCTCGGATTGAAGTCCTGTACCCCTACATTTTCACTGCCCCGGCGGACGGCTCCGCCACGGTGATTAGTGGCGACCATGTGCCGATGCTCAACCCGTTCGTGGGCATGAAGATCGAGATCGCCGGCGCGAATGCTGGCGACTATGTGGTGGCGAGCTACACGCCGTATGTGCCGGGCACGCCGGAAATCCCAGGCAGCCCATCGATGGTCACCGGCAGCGCCCCACCGAGCCGCTATAACTTCGACATGGCGCCATTGAGCTTCACCATCAGCCGCGGAGCGAGCGACTTCCCGATCACTTTGAGCACTGCCACCACCAACCTGACGGGACTGGTCAGCGCAATTAACACAGCGTTGTCCGGCACCGCATTGGTGGCCAGCGCCTCGGGCGGCAGGCTGCGGGTATCTGAGCAGAACGCCCCGTACACTGGCACCGCATTGAGCCTCAGTGGCTCGACAGATGACATCTTTGGAATCGGCCCGGCATTCTTCACTGGTGTGAGGTCCGAGGCTGCGACCATCGGCCAGGAGGCCAAGATGACGCTGGCCTATGACGGGGGCGCCCCAGCGGTTGGCCTTCAGGCCGGAGTGCTTTGGTCGAGTATCGGTTATCGCGACCTGCGCTATCGGATCACAGCCGTGTCGGATGACGCGGTGGATGATGACGAAGACACTCCCGACGTGGATGAGGGCCACGGCCCATCAGCCATTACGATTGTCCGCTTGACCGACACGGGCGCGGAAGATGAGGCCTGGCTTGGCTTTGATGACATCGAAACGAACAGCGCCTCTATATCGCTGGACAGTTCGACCACGGAAGGTGATTGGGCGGGGCCGTTCTATGCCTGCCCAGAAGGCGAGCTGATCCGTCGCTTCGAGGTCGACTTCTTCTTCCCTCAGGGGCTGGTTCGGTACACCGAGAAGAACGGCAACACCCGATCGCACTGGGCGCGGGCCGAAGTCCAGTATCGTGACGCGGCCACGGCCGGCGCCTGGACCAGCGTGGCTTACCGGTTTGAAGCCATGAGCGCTGACCAGCAGGGTTACACCCGGGCAATCACAGCGCCTACCTATATCCGACCAGAAGTCAGGATTCGTCGAATCGGCGAAGAGTCGCCGGAGAACTTCAAGTTCAACCGCGTCCAGTGGTACGGCTTGCGCGGTCGGATCGACAAGGCTCCTACCCGGTACCAGGACTGTTCGGTGATGGCGCTGTACGTGCGGGGCGGCGACAAGTTGTCTGCTCAATCGCAAAGCCAGGTCTCGGTCGTGGGGACCCGGAAGCTCCCGGTGCTGGTTGGCGAAGAGTGGAGCGCACCAACCGCAACTCGTGACATTGCCCCGTGGGTCAATTACGTCCTCAAGTCGGTGGGTGGAACCGACGAGGACATAGATGTCGAGGAGTTCGCCCGGTACAACCCGATCTGGCAGGCGAGAGGAGACCACTTCGACTACGCCATCGAGGAAGGCTCCACCGTCAAGGAGTGCATCAACGATGCACTGCTGGCCGGCTTCGCCGAGTTCACCCTCGAACGAGGTCGGGTAACCCCAATCCGGGATGAACCACGGTCTCAGATCGGCCACATGTACACGCCGCAGAACATGACTCAGGAGCTGAAGCGCAACTTCACGCTGCCTGAGCCAGACGCTTACGACGGTGTGGATATCAAGTATGTCGATGAGGTGACTCGGGCAACGGAACTGGTCCAGTGTCGCCTGCCGGGGGACGCTGGGAATACTGTTCAGGAGGTCACGCTGAAAGGGGTGACCAATCGGGACAGGGCCTGGCGCTACGGCATGCGATTGCGTCGGTCGCAGGTCTATCGCAACAAGAGCTACACCTGGAGCACGGAACTGGATGCGCTCAATAGTGGCTATCTCAGCTATGACGCCGTGGCTGATGACATCCCCGGTTACGGGCAGAGCGCAATCTTGGTGGACTTCGAAGCCAGCGAAACATCGGTTGTGCTCGAAAGCTCAGAGCCACTGACCTGGAAGCAGGGAGCGTCACATGTGGTCGCGCTGCGGCGGCCGGATGGCACGGTCAGCGGTCCGTGGCCTGCCTCCCGTGTGGATGAGGTCAGGCTGCGGGTGGCGTCATTGGACTTTGAGCCAGACCTCTCCTGGGAGATCGAGCCGCCACACATTCTGTTCGGCGAAACAACCCGCTGGTGTTACCCAGTGCTGATCACCTCAATTGAGCCCGGCGACCACTCTGCAGATGTGGAGGCGGTCAACTATGACCTTAGGGTCTACGCCGACGACGACAACTTCGCTCCCAGCTGAGGACGATATTCATGCTTTCACTACCCGACGGCTTACCACTGCCGCTGAGGGAGGGCTACGGCATGGCACCGGTGAGTCCGATAGTGCGCACCACCATGAGCAGCGGGCGTGCCCGGCAGCGGCGTCGATTCCGCAGTGTGCCTACCATGGTCAACGTCTCCTGGCTGCTGACCGCCAAGCAGGCCCAGCTGTTTGATGGCTGGCTGAAGTGGGGCATCGGTTACGTCGACTGGTTCATGTGCCCAGTCAAGAGCCCACTCGGCCTGAGGCCGACCAGATCTCGTTTTACCGACATCCCAACTGGGCCAGACCTGGTTGGGCGTGACTTGTGGCGCTACACGGCAACCCTGGAGCTATTCGAGCTCCCCATCCCCAACGAAGCCGAGTTCACCGACCTACTGTCCGGCATGGATATCCGTGTCATGAATGCTCAGCTTCGTGGCCTGTTCGAGCGCTGGTACACGAAGTCCTGGCCTGGCGCGGCATAGCCGCTTGAGCAACAAGTCACCTTATTTTCAGCCCGCCGCGAGCGGGCATTTTTTCGCCTGGAGTAAATATGAGCGGAGCATCGGATCTCGCCCGGCTGACGACAACTATCGACACCGCGAATGAGCTTCTACTGTCGGATCAGATCAAGATGATGGATGTCGGCGACGGCGTGATGCGGCCTACAAATGCCAAGGTGCTGGCCGACCTTTCTACGCAGATGAGTGGAGCGCTCATCTATACCAGCACTGCACTTGGCCTCGCAGGCACGGTGTCTGGAGGCTATTTCAGCGTGCTGGCTGCGGACGCTACGGACTACTTAATCCTCTACCGAAACGAGGCCGGGGTCGCTGTAGAGAAGAAACGCTACCCATCGTCGCAGGCGCTGTCCGAAGTTCAAGATGTCATCCGGCAGATCGAGGCTGCCGACTCCGATGCTTTCATCTTCGAGGACGAATTCCGGTACATCCTGATGCGCCTGCTTCAGGACGGCACGCTCGATTTGCTCGGCGGCCAGCTGAGGAACAATGGTGACGGACTGGAAGTCAGCGACCCTAACGGCTTCATCGTGGCTCGTTTCGGCTCCCTGAGCAGCTTCGTGAACGGTCTGACTTTCCAGCCAACGGAAGAAGAAGGCATCGAGTTTTCTGACGAAAACCGCTTCATTGTCGGTCGTATTGCGCCTGGCACCGCCTACTTCGGGCTGCCGGCACCTCAAGCCGCCTTGACGCCGATCGCAGAGGCGCTTCTCGATCAACAGGTGCGCACCTACTTCAAGCAGGTGCTGGGCTACGGTCAATCGCTTGCCCGCGGGTATTTTGCGAAACCCGCGATCTCGACTGTCCAGGAATTTCAGAACGTGATGATGGCCAGCGGGGTGAAATCGAGGCCTGGTGACTCTGGCTATACCCCTGACACCTTTGCTCCGCTGGTTGAATCGGACTTTGGTGATGAAGGTGAAACGCCTGTTTCGGCCCTGTGCAACGGCCTGGTCCGCCGCGCCGTGGCTGATGGTGAGTCGGCAGCTGACTGGATTATGGTTGGCGCCGCCACCGGTCGCGGCGGGCGCTCGGTGGAGCAGTTATCAGCCGCACCGCTTGGCGAAGGGTACTACGAGAAAACCATTCAGACGGTCCGCGATGGCCTTGCCGCTTCGACGAAGCTCGGAAAGAGCTACTCGGTATGGGCGTACACCTGGGACCAGGGTGAAAGCAACTACACCACCACGGTCTCCACCAAGTCTGCCTACCAGTACGCTGAATACATGATGGCGATTTTCGACGGACTGACCCGGGAAATCGTCGGCATTACCGGCCAGAAGTTCCGGCCGTACCTCTTCACTTATCAGGTAGCAGCTCACAGAAAGTACGACCTGGACAACATGAGCATCGCCCTGTCTCAGTGGCGGTTGAGCAGGAAGCGGCCTGATGTTGTTCTCGCAGCACCTGCTTACATCTTCCCAACGGTCGAGGACGTGCTTCACCTCACCAACGAGGCCTCCTGGCTGCTCGGCGAGTATCGATCGCGCGCCATGTACGAAACGATGATCCGCCGGTCTGGGAAGTGGCGGCCATTAGAGCCTGTGAGCGTCGATTGGAAATCCCAGACCATCGACATCAAGTTCCATGTCCCTCGGGGGGGACTGGTACTCGACAACGCCCTGGCCGCGTCCGCGCCGAATTTCGGTTTCGACATTCGCGAGAACGGTAGCCTGGTCACGGACCTCATCAGTTCGGTCGACGTTACAGCCTTCGAC
>Ga0247821_10000717_pt1 | contig 18405 bp, 43 predicted proteins | sample 13C_Glycerol_Day_FD_192481 | JGI IMG/M metagenome (GOLD analysis project Ga0247821, IMG submission 192481) | Soil microbial communities from agricultural site in Penn Yan, New York, United States - 13C_Glycerol_Day14 | ecosystem: Environmental > Terrestrial > Soil > Agricultural land | place... | reverse complement strand
GGGTTGGCGGGCAGGTCGAGCCGGGCCCGGATCCGGCCGGTCGTGTACGTGGACTGGCGGGTGTGGGCGGCGATCTGCACGTCCGACCAGCCCCGGGCGTGCAGGGTCGTCACGAGCAGCTCCCGCAGGTCGGTGTCGAGGGCTTCGGCGGGCTCGTCGCCGGCCAGTGCACGCTCGTACAACCGGAGCCGGCCGGTGCGCTGCACTTCGGCGAGGGTGTGGGCGTCGCGGCAGGGCAGGCAGGGCAGGGTGCGCAGCCGGAGGTGGCGGCGATACCCGGCGTCCGAACCGCAGGCGGCAGCCATCAGGTGGCCCGACGCAGATCGCGGACATCCCACGGCGCGTGCAGCACACCAGCCGCCTTGAGCCGAACCAGGTGCCCAGGCAGGTGCTTGAGCGGCTTCCCGGTGTGGACGTTGATACACAACTCCCCGATCTGGGCGTTGCAGCGCGCCTCGCCGCACGGCTCGGTGAGGGCCTGGTCCTGGTCGGCGAGCAGGTCGGGGCTCATGACGGCACGACCTCCAGCCGGGACGGGTGTGGCTTCGTGGCGCGCACGCGGCCGGTGAGCCCGCGGCGGGTGCAGTGCTCGCCGGGCTTGGCCTGGCAGAACGGGCAGGCCCGGGACAGGGCGCCAGTGCGGGGCGTCTGCTCGGGCTCGGAGGGGATCTCGCGGAACGCTCCGCCGGTGATCGCAGCGACCCGGGACTGTCCGATGGCATCGACCGGGGGCGCAGGGATCGCCGCGGCACGCATCGCCGAGTCCTGCCGTGCCGCGCGGATGCGCTGCGTGATGACGCCCGGCATCAGCCAGTCGGTGCTAGTCGCGTAGTGCTCGTGGACAGCCTCGAGGGCCTCGTCGTAGGTCCAGCGGGCGCGGCGGGCCGCCTCGCACCAGGCGGCGACGTTGGCTTCGCCGCTGCTGACGCGGGCGTCGTAGGCGAGTGCGTGGGCCAGGAGGAGCCTGGTCTCGGCGTCGGTGAGCATCAGCGGTTACCTCCGATGGCGCGCAGGTGCGGTGCAGCCGGCGGGCCCGACCCACCGGCGAGGAGCGCGGCGATCCGCGCGTCGGTCTTGTTCTCGGCGGGCCGCACAGGGACGCGGGTGGGTGCGGCGTTCATGACCTCGTTGACGACGGAGGGCAGCGCGGACGGGTGTAAGCCCTTGTCGGCCCAGACGCGGAGTCCGGCGCGGATGTCGTCGGGGTCGATGCCCTCTTCGAGCATCGCCCGGAGCGCCTTGGACGTCTGGCCGATGACGGCGCCGGGCGGGCGGCGGCGGCGGCTGTCGATCCACTCGCCGACGAGGGTCTGCGCGGTCGCTGGCGCGGCGGCGCCCGACGCCGTAGGCGTCGTGGTTTCAGGGTTGTGGGTTGTGGCTCCTCCTGTGGCTAAGTAAGTAACCACAACCCCGTCGGAAGCCGCATGCCTATCGGATAGGCTATTGACCTGCGGAAACGGGTCGGCCTTGCGATCAGCCTTGTTGATCTTCGGATGAGTGCCGGATAGGCTATCGGCAGGGCTATCCGCAGGAACGGCGGTAGCCGGCGGAGGGCTATCCGGTGGCCCACCCGGCAGCTCCGGTAGACCGCACCGCGCGAACTCCGCCGCAAGATGACGGCGGATCAGATCCGAGTCCGCCTCATCCGCCGAGCGGATGATCACCGGCCGCCGCTTCGGGTTGTTGAAGCCTCCGTCCCACCGGATGAACGACCGGACCAGTACCTCCTCGGTGTCCCAGTCGACGACGATGAACCGGCCCGCCTCCAGCACCTTGAACGCCTGCACGAGCCGGTCAGGTGTGCTGTTGGTGGCCTTGGACGCCCACCGCCGCAGCCGCAGCGGCAACACGCCCGCCGCGGAGATGTCCTTCTGCGTAACCAGCAGCAGATACGCGCGCTGCTGCGACTCCTCCAACGCGCAGAACTCGGCGTTGTCCCAGATCGCGGTCATGATCTGCGCGTAGTTACGAGCCACCTGCGCGCTCCTCGGGTGCCGGGCTGGACTCTGCGGCGAGACGCGCCAGCGCACGCTGCGCAGCCCAACGGGTCGGGTCGTTCGGAGTGCAGGTGCAGCCGGAGCCCGGCTCGTCCGCGACCGGATGGCCGCAGACGCGCCAGGTGTCGACGGGGCGGGTCACGACACGGCTCGCATGCCGTCGTCGTCGACCTCGCCGGCCAGGAACCGCGCCCAGCGGTCGCCGCGCATCTCGACCGGCGGCCCGTCGGGGTAGCCCCGCCAGTGGCGGTGCTGCTGCACGGACGCGGTGTCGAACGGCGGGCTGGACTGCACGACGTACACCCCGCTCTGCGGGTGTACGAGTTCGTTCGCTGCCAGCGACCGGATTCCCATGCCGAGCAGCGGCAGGATCGCTTCCTGGCCCTTGCTGAGGTTGCCGCTGCGGGTCTTGTGCTCGATGACGCGGAGCACGCGGGTGCCGACCTTGTAGATGACGCCGTCGACGTCGGCCCAGTACACGCCCTTGTCGATGTGGTCATGCACGTACTGGCCGAACGCACTGGACGACTCGTGCGGGCCGCGGTTGAGCTGGTGGATCAGTCGGTCTCCACACTCCGGGCACTGGCGCTGTGTGCACATCACGCCACGACCTGTCCGACGCTGGACCCGGGGTTGAGGTCGGAGCCGATGAAGTTACGTCCCAGCTCGACGGCGGCGAGTCCGAACGCCCCGGACCCTGCGAACGGGTCGACCACGAGCTGACCGGGCTCGGTGAGCTGCTCGATGACGTAGAACGTCTCGGCGATGCCCTGCGCCCATTCGTGCGCGACCTTGTCGGGTCGGCTCCCGCGGACCCGGTCGGCGACGTATTGACGCCCGCGGCGCCGGTCCTTGACGAACCACAGAATGGGTTTCCACTCGACCATCACCCATTTACCGGGGAACTGCTGGCCGCCGTGCGCGTGTTCGAGCGCGAGTGTCCACCAGTAACGCAGGTGCGGCGTCATCTGGTTCATCACGTCGGGCAGCACGGATTGGCCGGAGTAGCAGATGAGCGACCCGCCGTCGACGAGGACCCGGCTGGCGAACTTCGCCAGCTCGCCGTAGATCGGCGTGGCGTCGTCGCCGTACGGCGGGTCGGTCAGGATCAGGTCGACCGACCCGTCCGGGATGTCCGCGAGCACATCGCGGAAGTCTCCCGCCCGCAGGTCGTAGGTGCCCTTAGCCGCGGCGATCGTCTGCTCGGCGCGCTCCTTCCGTCGCTCCGCAGCCTCCCGGTCGCGGAGCATCCGGTCGGCCCGGTCGAGCGCCATCTCTCCGGACTGCACCTTCTGCGCCAGCTCCGGCGCTTGCTGCGCGACCCGCTTGTACTGCTGGACAGCGCGGCCGGAGGTGCCCGCCATGGAAGCTGCGCGCTCACGCGACTTCCGCGCTGCGACTTCCTGTGCGATGCGCTCGGGCAGTCGCGCTGACAAATCCGGCTGAGACTCCACGGGGCTTTCCAGTGGCTTCTCAGAGAGATCCGATTGTGGCAGATCTGCCACAATCGGATCGCCCGACCATCGCGGGTGAGCGCGGTTGAACTCCGCAAGCGCGCGCGACTTCTCGCGGGCTGCTGCTGCGGCGTACAGCGGTTCGGCTTGAACCGCGACGGCAGCCTTCTGCCCGGTCGTCAGGTGTCGCCGCTGGAGGTTCTGCGAGATCGAGAACCCGATGGGGTCGTCGCCGGTGTAGAGCCGCGTCTCGACCGGTACCCCGGCCAGCTCGCAGGCGCGGGAGCGGTTGCGTCCGTCGAGCAGCATCCGCCCGTGCTCGGGGTCGTCGTACAGCCAGACGGGCTCGTGCAGCCCGTTGGTGCGGATGTCCTCGGCCAGCTCCTGTAGCTCGTCGTCGGAGAGCAGGGGGAACAGCTCTGCCGCGGGGTGGACGGGCCAGGTCGTGCGCTGGTCGTGGGGAGCGTCGAGCAGCACAGTCACCTCCTTCTGTGTCGTGTGGTGCTACTAGTAAGTTACTAGGTCCGGAAGGTACACTTGCTACTAGTAGCAGGCAACCCACCCGGGTGGCGGCATGTTGTGGAGGTGACTGTGCAGTGACTAGCGTCCTGACCATGGCCGGACATCGGCGCAAGACGAAGATGCGAACGACCCAGGTCGACGACGTGACCTGGGGTCTCGCTGTGCGCATCGCCGCGATCCGCGGCGAGACGATGGCGGCCGTCATGCGGGACGCCGTCCGCCGGTACGTGGCCCGGCACCGCCACCTGCTCGACGAGCCGGACGAGCACCGGGCCTGACCGCCGACTAGCTGCGTCCCGCCCCGCCCAACCCCGGTCACGACGCACCGCCGCGCATCCATGCCCGCCACCCGTCCGACGCCGACGGCAGGGGCTGCCCGTCGGGCACGAACCGGTGCGTGCAGCGCACCATCGCGGCGTCGTCGACCGCCCACACCGTCTGCGCCGCGGCCCGGCACGGCCTGCCGATGTGCTCCCACCGGCCGGACGGGAACGCGCGGGCAGGCTGGGCGCAAGCACCGCAACGGCCCGGCAGAGGCCAGGCAGGGGCCGTCACGACGTACCTCGCACGGCCCGCTGGTCCCCCGCCGCACGCGCCCGATAGAACGCCCGCTCCCACGCCTCACGGGTGACACCGACCCGCTCCGGGAACGTCCGCCACGAGCAGACGCCGCGGAGGTGGGTCCACTCGTGGAGGAGGTCGTCGCGACGCCAGCACCGCCGTGGTCCGCGGTGGGCGGCGTAGCGGCGGGTGGAGGCGCAGCCCCCACACAGGCCGTGCCCGTTGTGCCCAGGGTGCCCGTCCGCGCACTTCCGGGGCCGGTGCCCGCGGTGCATCCGCCGGCAGCAGCCGCGGCACGGAGGGGTGAGGGTGGCCGGGTCACACAGCGGTGGCGCGGTCACGTCGCCTCCCCGCAGTGGCAGCCCGGTTCGCCCTCGTCATGCGTGCAGTAGGACAGCGGATCCCCCCGCCCCGCCGCCGCCGCGCGCTTCGACCGGCGGCGGGGCTGGACCAGCTCGGGGTTGGCGAGACGCCAGGCGTCGGAGCAGCTGGCGCACTGGTCGCCGGTATCGATGACCGGGTGGCCGTCGGTGCAGGCGCGGCGGCACCCGCCTTTCGGTGGGCGGGCGTGCAGTGGCCGGCCGCACGTGCCGGCGCAGACGGGGCCGAGGGTGTCCGGGTCGCATGGCGGGGCCCCCGTCCGGCGGGAAACCCGCCGGACGGGGGCGACCGGAGCAGACGACGTCACGCCTGCGCCTCCCACACGAGCAGCTGCGCCGCCGTCGGGCACGGCCAATACCGGGTGCCGTGCTCACACACCCACGACCCCAGCGGCGACAGCACCAGCGGCGCCGCCACCGTGACGGTCACCTCGATGCCGGCGGCGAGGTAGCCGGCCGCCAGCACCCGCGGGCAGGACACCCGCAGCACGGGCGGGGCCAGCGGCGGGGCGGTCATGCCGCACCGTCCCGACCGGCCAGGCTGATCTCAGCCCGCACCGCAGCACCCACCGAACGCCCCACATCAATCCGTATCCGGGTCGAGTCGATCTGCCTGCGGAGGCCGCGTACCAGCGCCTCCGCCATCTCCGCCGCCAAACGCTCCGTGTGGGTGTCGGCGATCGACTGGTGCTTGCGGACGTCCATCGGCCCCTCGGCCCGCAGGAACGCGCGGGAGAGCGCCAGCGTGTAGTCCTCCCTGGCGTTGACCGCGTCCGTCTCGGCCTGCCCGATCGACGCGATCAACGCGTCCAGCGAGCGGGCGAGGCGGGCGAGCTGCAACGCCACATCGTTCGAGGTGAGCGGCCCGGCGGTCATGCCGGCACCCCGTTCGTCGACGCCCTGAGCTCGGAGTCAGACACGGCGAACAGCGACTTGCGGAACCGCTCAATCACCGCCGCATCGTTGGACTCCCGCAGCGGGCGGCCGTTGTGCTCGGCGGCGAACCGGTCCGCGACCAGAGCGAGATCCCACTCGTTCTCCTTGCAGGTCCCGGCCAGTCGGCGGCGAGCCTGCGCGGCCAGCTCCACCGGGTCGGGCTCCTCGACCACAGGACGGGCGGGCGGTGCGTGCGACGCGGCAGCACCGTCGTCGTCGTCGTCCGGGGCGATGCCGGTCACGGCGGTCAGGCAGTAGCGCCGTCCGTAGGTGATCGACGACCCGAGCTGCTGAGGGGTCGCACCCTGCAGCGGCCAGAAACCCTCGTCCTGCTCCCCCGCCCGGTGGCGCAGCACGTAGTGCAGGACGAGCTTCCCGTCCAGCAGCGTCGGCTTGCACGACCACGACAGACCGTGCCGGGCCAGCAGCGGCAGCGCCGCGTGCGACACCTCCGCCAGGTTGGCGTACTTGTACTTGAAGCCCTGCTTGCCGTCCTTACCTGGGATGACACCGAGGTTGTCGGTGCCGACCCGCGGCAGTTCGGCTTGGAAGGCGGCCAGCGCGGAGGCCAGGTTCTCGGTCATGCGGCACCTCGGGGAAGGTCGCGGCGCGTCGACAGTGCGACGGGCAGGCGGTCAGACGTGCAGTGCGGGCAGGCGACACGGGCGTCCACGACGGCGATGCCGTCGAGAGCGACGACCCGCATCCGCTGGGCCCCCGCGCACACGGGGCAGAACTCGGGCAGGGACGCCACAACGACGAGGGACATCACGCGCCCCCGTCGGTCTCGCGGGCAATGGCCGCCTGCTCCGGCGTCTCGACGTATGCGGTGATCACCAGGCGAGTCCCGACCGGAAAGTCCTTGGCGAATGCCTTATGTGCTGCGGAGTGGTCGAACCCGTTGCCGGTACTGCGGCCCTCCTCAACCCAGAACAGGCCGAGCGGGACCGTCTCGCCTAGGTAGTTCGTGCGGGTCAACTCGGTGCAGATGAGCACCCTCTGCCGTGCTGGTGCGTCGAGGCTCAGCACCTTGTCAGGCTGGGTGTGCCGGACGCACGTCCAGTTGGAGTAGTACGGGCTGCGGGCCATCTCGCTGCGTTCGCGCTGAGAGCCGTAGGAGTAGAAGCCGGTCTCTCGGCACCCCTCGCCCTTACAGCGAACCGTGAACGTTCCGCCTCGGCGGGCCATCACGCCGCCCCCTCATCGCCGGAGGGCAGCGCGAGCAGCCCGCTGCCGATCAGCTCGGCCAGCTTCGCCCGCACCAGCGGCACCATCGCCGGATCCGGCTGCGGCAGATACGACGGCGCACCGACCCGCATCTCCACCCCCGGCACGATCTCCCCGGTGGCCTCATAGACGGCCTCACCGTGTTTCCGTGCCTGCGCTTTGAGGTAGTCGACGAACGCCGGCCGAACCGACTCGACAAGCTCCTCGGGCCGGTTCTCCCGCACCCACGCCAGCAGCGCGGCCTCGTCGGTGACGACCGGGGACCGCTTCGCCTTGGACCGCTTCACCGACCCGATGCGGGTGCCGTCCGGCAGCAGCGCGGCCACCGACTCATCCGCCTCGATCCGCGGCTCAAGGAGGTCCCGCGTCCCGTCAAAGATGGCCTTGACGTCGGCTTGGAGGACCTTGACGAACACCTGCTTCCCGGCGAGCAGCTTGTCCTCGGGGGTGCTCATCGGCCCGTCTCCGCACGCTTGGCGGCGCGGCGGGCGCGGGTGGCCTCGCGGGCGTCCTCGTCCGAGCCGTCGCAGTAGCTGCACGAGTCGGGCGCCTGGTGCGAGCAGGTGCCGGCGCCACCCGAGCGGGGCCACACCACGGCGTGGGCGGGCGACCAGGCGTAGACGGCGGTCATGCGGCTGCCCTCCCGGTGTCGCGGAGGGCGACGAGCAGTGCCACGAACTGCCGGCCGGCGAGGTCGAGTGCCCGGTCGATGTCGCCACGGAGGACGGCGTCGATCGCCTGGTCGGTGCGGGCGACGTCCGGGTCGGGCCGGAACCGTGGGCACACGACCGCGCCGCAGACGCCACAATCCGAGCCCGGCCGGTAGTGCTCGTGTGCCTCGGCGTCGTGGCCGCACAGGCAGACGCCGCTCACGCCGTCACCTGCTCGAACTGGCAGCTAGGCAGGTGCTGGGAGCCCAACGGGGCGCCACACGACAGGCAGGTGACGGCGGAGCCGGGGCGGTCGTGGGCGGTGACGGCCTCGACGAGCCGCACCGCCTCGGGGATGAGCCTGTCGGCCCAGCGGGGGGTGATCGTGTAGCGGCGGGCAAGGTCACGCGCCGCCGCGAGAACCTCGGTAGTGGTGTCGAGCGGCTGGGCGGCACGCTCTGCGGGCTGTACGGTGGTCATTCGGCTGGTCCTCTCGGGCTTGTCGGTTGGTGGGTGACAGGGCCGCAGGGGTGCACTCCCCTGCGGCCCCTCGCCGTTCAGGGCGTCGTGGGGGCGGGCTGCCACGGCCCGCGGGTGACGGTCCGGGTGACAACGTCGGCGTCCAGCTCGCCGAACATGCGGGCGAGACGTCGGGCGGCGGCCTCGTCGGCGCACACCTCGGACACGTCCGACTCGCCCATCTCGTGCCAGATGACGGCCCACTCTGTGGTCGTCTCGCTCATCGCGTCGCCTCCGTGGTGGCCGGCTGCGGGGCCGGGGCGAGCAGGGCGCGGGCGGCGGCGGCGTACCTGTCTGCGCACGGGTCGAGCAGGGCGTCGAGGTCGTCGGCGACAGACAGCGGCGAGGCGAACGAGTCCAGGGGCAGTGCGTCCCACATGGCCCGCAGCCGCCTGGCCGCTTCCTGCCGGACGAGCTGGTCGCGGACCTTGGCGGGCACCCAGTGCCGGGCGTCGATGGGCACCGTGTCGGGGTCGACGAGGGCGGTATCGCTGGGCGACCGGTACACGAGGTGCTCGGCGCCGGCCCAGCGGATCGTGACCGCCCACTTGTCGACGTGGGCCACCGTGCCGATCCGCCAGCGCTGGTCGCGGTGCTCGCAGATCGGGTCGCCGACCGCCCACACGCGGCTCATCGGGGGCCACAGCCGTCGACGGGGCACACGGCGGTGGAGGCGGGGACCGGGAGGATCGGGGACGTCGCCCACTCCCAAAACCCGACCGCGCCGACCACGAGGACAACGGCGGTGAGCAGCCCGGCGAGCACGGCGCACACGGCCACGACGAGACGCGAGGTGGGGTGCGGCGGGTGAGGGGCGCTCACACCGTCACCTGCGGGATCGCGCGGGTGACGGCGGTCTGACCGGCCAACGAGTGGCGGCCGATGCGGTACACCCCGACAGCGCCGGCCAGCGCCAGCTCGTGATCGGGCAGCGCGATCCGCGCCGTCGACACCTCGGCGATCAGGGCAGCGCCGGTGATCGGCGGCAGCGGGGCCACCGTCTCGCACAAGCCGAAACCCCAGCGGGTCAACGGCGCCGCGATCAGCGCCGTGACCGCGATGAGCAGCGCCCACCCCGACATGACGTCGGCCAGGGTCAGGGCCGTGACAACCCCGGCGGCGCCCAGCAGCCCGGCGGCGGCGAGGCGGCGCAGGTCATCGCGGGTGGGTGGTGTGCGGTGACGAGTCTTCGAGCGGAGGGGGAAACTGGGCTTGGACACGGAGGTTCCTTCTCTGTGTTCGGGCGGGTCGGCGTCGTAGGGGCGCCGGCCCGCGGGGTCAGGACTCGGGGTGATGCGGGGACTGGCGGTCGCCGCGGGAGGCGGCCACACACAGGGCGGCGAGCAGCAGGCCGACGGGGCCGCCGACGAACAGGCCAGCGACGAACGCGGCGAGGGCGGTCACGCGGACCTGCGGGCGGGCGAGGCGTCGAGCGGGGGCTCCCCGGCGGCGAAGCGGTCGAGCCATTCGCGGCGGAACTTGAGGTGGCCGCCCCGGCTGCCGGGTGTGGTCGGCGCGGTGCGGACACCCTGCAGGCGGCCGTCGAGGTGGGCGCGGCGCACGGTCTTCTGGTCCTTGTAGCCGAGGTACACGGTGGCCTCGGGGGTGGAGTACCAGACCTTCTCTGTCGGGTCGGCTGGCGTGGTGGACGAGGCGGCGGGACTGAGTGACAAGGGGTCACCTCCTGCCCGGCAACCCTCGCGGGCGTCTCGGGCGTCTGTGGGGTATCAGCGGACATCTTGTCCGTTCTTGGCCCACAATGACAGGGATGCGCGCAGAAGTCCAGCCCGTCAGCACACAAGACGTCCGCCGTTACCGGACGGTTGCCCGCATGTTCGGTAACAGCGGACAGACGTGCCACACTCAACCCCGTGAAGCTGGGCGAGCTGATCGACAAAAGGGCTGTTGAGCTGGGCGGACGTCGCAGGCTGACGTACCGCGAGATGTCCGCACGTGCGAAAGCCGGCGGCTACACCCTCAACGAGACGACGATCAACGCGTGGGTAAAACACCCGCTGCCCAACCCGCCGACGAAACGCAGCATGCTCGCGCTCGCGTACGCGCTGGAGGTCGACTTCGCCGACGTCATGCGGGCGGTCGCGGACAGCATGATCGGCGACGACTCGGAGCTCGTCGAGGTCGCGGACGAGCCGCACGTGCGCGCATGGGTGACCATCGCCGAGGGGCGCACCGCGGCCGAGCGGGCGCAGATGATCGGCGTGATGCGCTCGGTCGCCGCCGCACTGGACGCCTCCCGCGCACGCGAAACAGATACCGGGATCACCCATATTGGGGATGCGGGACGGTCCCGAAGGTCCCGCGAGTCCCGATGATCGCGCGGCATGTAACGAAACGCGCGGATCGGACGTGTCACACGGGGACATTACGTCGTAAGGGGGCAAGCAGTACATGAGTACGGCGGAGATCGTGCCCAGCCACTGGGCTGGCGGGAAACACGTGTGCATCCCGGGCCTCGGGGTGGGCCGGATCATCGGGGAGGACCCGCGGGTCATCGAGATAGCGCTACCCGCGCCCGAGTGCGCGGTCTTCCTCGTCGACGAGCTGCGGGCCGTCGTGCTCGTTGACCCGCGCGTCTCCCGCGAGCGCACCCGCCGCGCCGTCGACGTCGCCCGGCACCTCGAGGAGTCCGCTACGCCGGACCTGCCGGGCGGGATGCCGGTCGCGGTCGGCGACGGCACCCCACCCTGCGGGATGCCCGCCGTGGCCACATACCCACGCCTGCGGGCAGTCCGCCCCGGGCAGCCCGACCCGAGAGGCTGAGCACTTCACAGCTCGCTCCGTCGATTGCGGATCTTCGCCACTCGAGCAGAGGGCGAGATGTGATTGAGGTAGACCGCGGTGGTGTTCAGGGACGTGTGGCCGAGCTGCTGCTGGATCTCGGACACCGTGAAGCCTGCTCGCTCGAGCTCAACGGCGTGCGTGTGTCGGAGTCCGTGCGGGTGCACGCGCTTGTCGATCCCGGCGCGGGACGCACAGCGCTGCACCATCTGTCGGACATACCGCGGGTCGAGCGGCTCACCAGCGAGCGTGCAAAGAAACGCGCGGCTCCGGATGCGGCGAGCTCGGCGGGCGTCGGCCCAGCGGGCGAGGTGTCCGAGCGCGCCCTCATCGATGCCGGCGGTTCGGGACCTGTCGTTCTTGCCGTGGAGGATGCGGATCTCGCTGGTGTCGTAGTCGATGTCTGATGGCTTGAGCGCCAGCGCCTCGGCGAGGCGGAGCCCTCCGCCGTACAGCGTGGCGATGACCGCGCGGTTGCGAAGCCCGGTCGGTGCGCGGCTGGAGGGCGCGTACAGGAGCGCCCGCGCCTCGGCGGCGGTAAGGATCTCCACGGGGAACTTCTTGCCGAGGTTCGTTCTCAAGTTGCTCTGTTCGGTGGTATCCACGTAGCCCCCAGAGGGTTCAGTACCGCTTCTCGACAGAAGCACTACTCTATCGCGGCTGAACCCATCGCCGTGACGCGACACACGGGAAAGCGGTACTCAATCGAGGGCAAGCCTCTACCTGCCAAGATCCCCGTACGCCCGTACTGCTGACCGCACGCGCGAGCGCGTGTACGGCCGGGGATAACGGTCGACTCGACGAGAAAAGCGCACCTGATCGACGACGCACACGACGACGGCCGTGCCGCGCTGGAGGGCTGGAGGGGCGACGAGGGCGGGGCCGCCCCCACGTGGAGACGGCCCCGCGCCATCTAGCCGTCAGCACTGCCCTCCTGTGCATCGAGCGCATCGAGCGCCCGGTACAGCCCCTTCCGAGCTATGACGCGTTGCGTTCCGCGGACAGGTGCCCGTCGGAGCTTCCGTGTCCGCGTCCGCGACCCTCTCCAGTGCGGCGATCCGCTTAGCCTGACGGCTGATCAGTGCGATGACCTCGGCACGACTACGCGCGTCGTAGTCGGCGTACTCGCTGACACCCTCGGGTGCAGGCCGGTCGATCGACGCGAGGCAGGCCTCCTCGATCTCGGCCATGGCCTGCTCGGCGTTGAGGCCCTGGTGGCGGTTGACGATCGCGAGGATGTCCGACAGGAGCGTCTTGGCAGGGTGGCCGGTCGTGGTCTCGGTCATCGTGTCCCCTGGTCTGTGGTTCGGGTTCGTGCGGTGAGTGCTTCGGCGAGTAGTGCGCGGATCGCGGCGGACAGGTTGCCGTCGTGCTCGGCGTCGGCGACGGCCTGAACGGGCGCCTCCTCCTCTTCGGAGAGGCGGAGGGGCACTGCCCGGCGGCGCTGGCCGCCGGGCAGCGGAGGGCGGGCCATCAGGCCGCCGTCCGGGTCTGGACTCGCCACTCCTTGTTGGCCAGCTCCCGGGCCTCGGCCTCGGTGGCGGCGGTGGCGAAGCAGTTCGCGCGGAGCCCGAGGCTGCCGAGGCGGGCGACGGTGTTGACGCGGTAGGTGCCGCGGGGGGTGCGGTCGATCATGACGCCCCAGTCGGCGGTGATCATGTGGCGGGCAACCTCGGTGGTGTTCGTCATGTGTAAAACACTAACCCATCACCGGGTTTCCGTCAAACACAAACTCGGTGATGCAGACGGTGAGCAGCGGGCCGCCCCGCAAAGGGTCAAGATGGATCTTCCCACCGCCACGCACGGGCCGTCTGACCTGCGGAAACGCGACCTGACACCCACAATGCCCCGCAAAGGGTCATCCGGCGTGATGTTCTTCATCAACATGGTCGTCGCCGGCATGCACACCTACGCGGACCTAGGCTGACCTGCGGAAACCGCCACGGCGCGATCCGCGATCACGCGCCCGTGATGCACCTGTGCGGCAGACACGATTTCTTAGGGCCGCCTAACCCGTGCGGAGGGGTCGCCGAGTGCACCGGAAGCACGGCCCGATACCGACGTGCGCCGGGTCGTATGTCCGCACCTGCCGCGCACCCGCGACCGGGACGCCGCACCGGGCGACCGGGTCGGGCACGTAGGGCGGGACGGCGTGGGCGGTGCGGGAGCCGGGCGCGAACGCCCACACCTCAGCGCGGTCGGGGACGGGCATGCCGGGCCTTTCCTGGAGGGCGACCGAACGGGGCGCCCGTGCGCGGAAGGGGGTCGCCGCGGCTGCTGGGCGAGCAGGCGCCGCGACGACCCCGACGATCATCCTGCCCCACCGCTACTCGGCATCGGAGGCCTCCCCGCCGTCGCCCTCGCCCCCGGCCTGCGTGGCGGCCCGCCCCAGTCCCACCGTCGGCGCCAGCAGGTCGCGCAGCTGCCCGAGCGGCCCGCCCGCGACGGTGGCCGACACAGCGGCACACACCTGCGCGCACAGCTCGTAGGCGCGGATCAGCTCGTCGCCGGTGAGGGTGCGCGGCGCGTCCCGGGCGGTCGCCAGTGTCGTCTCAACCTCCCTCGCCGCGTCCGCGCCCGCGCGCAACGCCTCCATCTCGGCCTCCAGGTCGAACAGCCGCTCGGCGAGGTCGCCACGCTGCCCCTCGATGGTCAGCAGGTCCGCCTCGAGCGCCGCGAGCTCGTCGAGCACGGCCTGTGCCTCCGCCGTGGAGATCGTGCGGCGGCCGGGCGGATCCATCGCCGCCACATGCCGCAGAACGCCGTGCGGGTCCGGGCGGGCCTCGGTCATCGTCACCACCCGCACATCTCGTCGTGCGAGTCGCCGGGGCACGCCAGGCAGCCATCGCAGTGCTCGACGTCCGGCGCGGCGCACAGGGTGCAGCTGGCCTCGTCCGGGTCGGGGTTGAGCGGGTCAGGGATCACGGTCATCGGTTCAGCACTCCCCGCACAGCCCGGTGATGGGCTTGCCGTCGTCGAGCACGTGGAACACGGTGTCGCAGCCGCGGCACGCGACCACCCGGCACGGGACATCATGACGGCGCACCTCGTGCGGCGGGTTGTCGTCCTCGCCGGCCTCCTGCTCTGCGTCAGCGCGGGCTTCGGCCTCGGTGGCGAAGTGCATGACCTCGAACGAGTCGTCGCGGTCGACGTACCAGCACGGGGCGGTACGTGGCGGCGTGGCACGGGGCACGGTGTCGGCGGCGCCGAACGCACCCTCTTCGCGGTTGCGGGTCACGGCTGGTACCAGCTGCCGACCGGCGTGCGCCGCCACGTCGACTCGTCCACGCACACGCTGCTGCGGCCCGCACCGGACGACAGGACGAGCCGCCAGCACTCGCCGTCGCCCGGGATCCCGGCCACGGTGGGTCGAGCGACGCTGTGGCTCTTCCACATCACAGCGCCCTGATCCTTGGCGTACCAGTCCCGCTCGCCCGCGTGGGCGACGCCCGGCACAGCGAGCAGCGCGCCTGTGGTCAGTACGACGGTCAAGACACGGCGGATTTTCATGCGGAGACTCCTTAGAGGTAGGGCTGGGCGCGGCGGAGCAGGGTCGTGCGAGACAGCCCGGTAACCCTGGAGATTTCGGCCCACGTCTCGCCTTGCTGGCGGAGTGCCACGAGGGCGCGGCCGCTGCGCTCCTTACACTCAGCGCCCCTTGCGTACATCTCGCGCAGCCTCTCCTGTGCATCGCGAATTGCCTGCTCCGCGTGGTGGATCTCGGCGAGCAGGCGCTGTTCTTCCTCGGTGAGGGGTTCCCCCGGGGGTCGCCGCGCACGGCGACGTCGCGGCTTCGCAGGCACGAGGTCACGCAGGTCAGGAGTCGGGTACAGGCTGGCCATCTGCTCGATGTGGTCGAGCAGCTCAGGCTCGGGCGAGAACCACTCGTCGCCGTTTCCGTCGTTCGGGAGGCGGTGCTCAGCGAACTGGTGGTGACGCCCGGTCTCGATGTGCAGGCAGCCGGGCTCGACGGCGAGCAGCTCGTCCGGCTGCAGGTCGCGCATCCGCCGGGTAAGGTCGCCGCTCCACCCGATCTTGATGAGGCCGTTGCGGCGCAGGTAGTAGACGACGTCGGTCATCAGGCCAGCCCTTCCCGGATGCGTCGCACGTGCTCGCGGTCGTAGCCAGACTCGCGTGCCACCTGCCCGATGGGGATACCAGCGGCGAGGGCCGCCTTGATAGCGGCGTGCAGCTCTTCGCGGGCCGCCCCGACCTCGGTCTGCGCCGCTTTGAACCGCTCGGCGGCTGTCTGTACGCGGCTCATCTCGTTGCCGTTCTCCTCCGTCACGTGCGGGATCGTGTCACCCGGTGTTGCCACCTAGTGTTGCATTGAGCCGCCCAATGATGCAACATGGCGTGGCAAGCAAGTCCCACTACCCAAGCCCCCGGCCGCCGCCGGTGATCCCCCGACGGCGGCCGGTCACCACGACGAAGGAGACCGAGATGGACCGCAACGAGACCGAGGCCCAGGCGTTCGAGCGCGAGGCCCGCGAAGCCCGACAGCGCGGCAACGGCCGGCGCGCCGACGACATGCAGGCGCACGCCGACTACCTGCGCGACGAGGTCAAGCGCGGCACGCCGGTCTACCGGAAGCGCTGACCAGCCCGACCGAGACGGAGGAGACCGACATGGCCAGCAACCCCGAGAACGACAACGAGACCAACAAGGTGCTGTACGGCGGCGAGTGGGAGACCTTCGAGGGCCGATCGGTACCGGCCGGTCACGCCGAGCGGGTGGCCGCGCACGAGGCGGCCAAGAGGGCCGACGCGAAGGCTGCCGCGGACGACGCCAAGCGCGGCCGCTGATGCGCCCGGTGACGTGGGCGACGTGCGCCCGGATCAACGCCACCCGATGGGGTGCGATCGGCGCCACCTTCGGGATGGCGTGTACGGCGGTGTGCTGGTGGCGGCAGCGGTGACCGCGCCGAGCGACGTGCCGGAGCAGGTGTGGGCGGAGCTGGAGCGGGCCCGCACTGTCCTGGACCCGACCGGCCCGCCGCCGAGCGGCGCAGAGTTGGCCGACTGGTGGACCGCCACAGCCGACGCACACGACACCCGCGCCGACGCCTACGACCGCCTGTACGGGTGGGCACGCGACACCCACCAGCCGCCCGCGGTGGCGATGGCCGTCCACGTCGCCGTCGAACACTGCCGGCAGCGGGCGTGGGAGGCCCGCCACGCAGCAAAGCAGGTGACGCGGTGACGTCCCCGCGGGTGCAGCGCCCCGACCTAGCCGCCCTGCGCCGGGGCCGTTGGTACGACGAAAAGCCCATCACCACCACAACCACCGGATCAACAGGAGGGGCAGGCGTGTCCAGCATCGAAGAGGTACGGGCCGCACTCATGGCCGCGAACGAGCGGGCCAACGAGGGATTGGGTGCGGTCCAGCAGGCGCACGCCTGCGTGGAGGATGCGCAGGCGCAGGTCATGCGGGCCATCGAAGGGTCCGGGCAGTCCGATGCGGCGGAGGCCAACGGCCTACTGGCTCAGGCGACGGCCACCCTCGACGAGGTCCGCCAGCAGGTGGCGGCGGCGATCTCGTCCACCGAGTCCGTAGCGAACCGGCTGTGAAGACCCCGACGCTGCGGGCCTACATGACCGCGGAGATCGCCGCCCGGGTCGAGTACGCGCTCCTGCCGTGGCGGGAGCGGCTCGTCACCCGCCCGCCCGTCGGCTGGCGCGGTGCGTGGACGGCGCAGGTGCTGTCACGCCTCGCCGCGCACGGCCGCGAGCACCGAGAGAAGGAAGGCGCCGAGCAGTGACCGGGCTCTACGCAGCGCTCCGGCGGGCCGACTGGAGTCGCCTGGCGGAGTGGGTGGTGCTCGCTGGCGTACTGGCGATCGCCGCGCTCGCCTCGTACACGCACTTGCGAGACGTGTGGGAACACACGGGCGCACCATGGCCCGCGCTCGGTCCACTGCTCGTGGACGGGCTGTTCGCTGCCGCCTGGCTGCGGATGCGCCGCCGCCGCCAGCAGGGGCAACCCGTCGGATTCCTCGCCTGGTTCACCCTGCAGTTGTCGCTAGCCGCGACCCTGGCGGGGAACGTCACGGCCGCGTTCGTCGGAGGTCAGCAAACCCGGGACCTGTGGCTCGTAGTCGCTGTAGCGGCATGGCCAGCGGTCGCCTTCGCGCTCGTCTGGGAGCTAGTCACGGGACATGACCGGGCCCTCGGTGATGAGCAGGACGGCGCCGAGGACGGCGGGCCGGTCGCGACTCCGGACGAGGTGGTCGAGCAGGCAGTCGAAGAGGTCGGACTCCCCTTCGCGTCCGCCGACCCCGTTCGGGCCGTGTGTCACGTCTACCGACTGTACGACGCCGAGGACGCACTGCTCTACGTCGGCGTCGGGTACGACGTCGCGGCGAGGGCGCGGCAACACAAGCGCAAGAAGGAGTGGTGGTCTGAGGTGGTCCGGGGGGCCGTGACCACCTATCCGACTCGCCGCGACGCTTTGCTCGCCGAGTGCGACGCCATCGCAGGCGAAAAGCCCCGGTACAACATCCTCCCCGGCGGCGCGTTCGACCATGCGGCGCCGTGGTGGTCAGGTCGCAACGACGACTGGACCCCGTCGGACCCCATCGCGTCCAGGGAGAACGTCCCAGCGGTTGAGCTGCACGCACCGGTCCGGGGAGAGGGGTCAGAGGACGATCAGACCCTGGCCGACCGTGTGGTCCTGTGGGCCATGGAGGAGGGGGGGATGCCCTCTCGGGAGCGTGTCCGGCTGCGCTTCAACATCGGCTCGAAGCGGGCCGAGCGGATCCGCGGTCTTGCGGTCGAACTCCAGGGGTCCGCCCAGTCTGACCCTGGTCCGGACTCCTCGGACTCGACGCCGCGACGCGAGCGTGAGGAGGCGACCGGATGATCGGATGGGGGCTGGTGCTCGTCGGGGGCCTCGTGCTGGGGCTCACCTCGTACTGGCACGGGCAGGCGGGGATGCCTGGCACCACCGGCGCGCCGTTCGTAGTGGCGGCGCTGGTGGCGCTGGTGGCGTTCACTGCCGCCGGGGTGTGGGCGGGTAAGCGGTGACGCTCGAGGTCCGCAAGCAGGGCGACATCGAGGTCCGCCCGCCCGCCCGGGAGCGGATGCGCGCCCACCTGGTCGCCCGCCGGGTGGCGACCGTGGCTGTGGGGCGTCGGTGGGCGTGGACCGGGTGGCAGGTGGCGAAGCAGGCCCCGGGAATCCTGCTGCCGCTGATGCTCGGGTGGTCGTTGCGTGGCGCAGGCCGTCTGCTGATGGCGTGGGGCCGGTACGTGCGGGACGACGCGACGGCCGAGCTGCGCAGCTATCACGCATCGGAGCGGCAGGCGAAGGAACTCGTCTCGGTCGCCAACGAGCGCCGCGCTGAGCGGTCGGAGCGGATG
>Ga0247821_10000714_pt1 | contig 18472 bp, 11 predicted proteins | sample 13C_Glycerol_Day_FD_192481 | JGI IMG/M metagenome (GOLD analysis project Ga0247821, IMG submission 192481) | Soil microbial communities from agricultural site in Penn Yan, New York, United States - 13C_Glycerol_Day14 | ecosystem: Environmental > Terrestrial > Soil > Agricultural land | place... | reverse complement strand
CGCTGGCTGAAGCCGACCGGAGCAGTAACAGCATCCGGGTTGTACAGAGGCATCAGTTGCAGCATCTGGCGAGCGATTTCTTTCACCGCGTAGGTGTCGAATTCGATCACGCCAGTCATTTCCATGGCGATGTCGCGGATCTGGTTTTCTTCGTCCTTGTTGCGACGAAGGTTGATCTGCACGGACTGGGTCGGCTGACCACCAACGAGGATCGCGGCGTGAGCGATGTCACGCATGTTGCGAGTCGGTTCGAAGTAGATCGCCGAGTAACCAGTTTCGTCGAGCATCATGTCGCCCGGATCGTCGAGGATGACCATCTTGGCGTTGAGGATCTCGGCGTCCATGACCAGCCATTGCTGCCAGATCTTGAACATCTTGGTGAACGGCTCACCTTCGACGTCGTAACCGGTATGGGTCACAGCACCGAGGGTACGCTGAGCGCCCACGGCGATCGCCATCCGGTGACCGGTCCAGCGCATATCCGAGAACTGGATCTGCGTTTGGTCGGACAGACCGTCGAAGATACGCGTCCGGTTCTCGAACCACGATTTGCACAGGGAGTGCAGCTGGTCACCTGCCGGCAGCCGGGAGAAGCCCGCCGGGGTGGACAGCACAACACACCACGCCTGTTGCGAAACGTGCGGTTGAGTCGAGATGTACTCGAAGACGTTGCCTGCGTAGCCGTATTGACCGCCTTGCGCAGGGTTGATGACCGGGCGGTTACCCAGGTCGAGGGCTTGAACGAACGGGTCGCTGCTGGAGAGCAGCGTCTCGGACGTCCGGTGCGGCATATCAGTGTTAGCCACGATCTACTCCTCCTTAGCTGTTTTCCAGATCTTCTTCGTTGTGAGCGAAGAGGTCCAGAGTCATCATGTACTTGCCCTTGTTGAAGTAGGCGTGTACTTGGGCTTGCATTACTGCCTTGCTGCCCACGGTGCCTTCGAAGTAGCTCGGCTCAACACGAATGTTGCGCGCCAGCGAACCCAGACGGTCACGGCACTTGCGTTCCGCGCCATCTTTGAAGTTGGCCACGTAGGCCGCAGCCGAGATGTTGGTGTCACCGCAAACACGGTTCCACTCATCCTGGCAGATCTTCTCGATGCAGACGCAGAGGAAGGCAGTGACTTGGTCTTTCAGCACAGAGTCAGGGTTGTTGTAAACCGTGACCAGAGCAGGACGGAACAGGCGATCGCCAGCGTCGTACGGACGCAGAGTGATGCAGCCACGCTCGAAGTTCTCGGCCGCTTGCACGTCACCTTCGAACTCGATGCTCGGAGAGTGCATGGTGCGCAGGATGCGGTTGTCCCCGTGCGACGGCGAGGCCGACGGAACGATTACACCAGCCGCGTTACCAGCGAACAGGGCGTAGGCATAAGCCAGGTCCAGGTTGATCGAGTGCATTTCGGCCAACGGTTCATCGACCAGGTAAGCTTCGATGATGTTGATCGAGGAACGCATCGATGGGGTGCCCCAGTACTCCGATTCCGGGTACATACGTACCTGGTTGTTCAGCTGGGCCGAACGGGAGTAAACCTGGTCGATGTTGTTCGACTTGCCTGGTTGCCAGATGATTGCGTCCGGGAAGACCATGATGTCCTTCCGGCTGCCCAGGAGGCGCACGCATTCGTCTTTGACTTCTTGGCTGTAGCCGATGTCCCAGAAGACCGACTGGCGGTTACGGACGTAGTTCGATTGCTCGATGCTCGCCACGTAGCTTTCCAGGTCACCTGCGATCAGGTGGTTGTTGATCTGCCAGGCTTCACCACGGGTGATCGGGAAGTTGGCTTCATCCAGGATACCGAACGGATCGTCCACTTCGTCACGGGTGACGTATTCAGGAACTTTGCCTTCGTCGTCACGGAACGGCGAGATACCACCTTCTGCTTTGATAGCAGCGGTGCCGTCCCAGGAGACCAGGTCACTCACGGTGATCGCGTAGTACGGAGCACCGTTGTGGTTCTGGGCAGTGAACGGGTTCATCTGCTGGAACGGGAACGAGTTCACTTCGAGCAGACTGGAGTTGTTCGGCTTCTCGATGGCGTACATCGCTTGGCACAGGGCCACGATCGAGTCGGTGTACACATGCACACCGGAATACGGAGCCGGGGTCGGAACAACCTTACGGTTCACGTTGGTGCCAGTGAACTCACCGAAGGCGCGCTTCAGGTTGTAGCGAACACCCGCACGCAGAGCGTCGAACAGGGTAGCTTCAACCGATTCACGGCCACGAGCAGTCTTGGCGAAGTTGCGACGACCGGTAGCGGTATCGGTGAACTCACGCAGGCTGAACGGGTACACGCCGGTTTCTTTGACGAAGGCTGCCACTTCACCGAAGGCAAAGGCATCAGCACGAACGCCGAAGGTCATACCGGAGTTGTTGTAGATGTCGCCGACACCAGCGATACCGTCGAAGAGTGGGAACACTTCGGTGTCCGGGTTTTCCGGAGTACCGTCACCAGCGATCTTGCGACGGACCAGACCACCGACCGGCTTGGTAGCCGTTTCAGGGTCTTTCTTGATCTCGATGGACAGACCATTGAAGGTGGTGCCTGGTTTCGGGATCTTGTTGCCGTCTTCGTCGCGAACGAACTGACCGGTCAAGTCACGCTCGTAATCCTGGATGGTAGTGCGTTTCACGAACGCAGAGATCGCGGTACGAGCAACGGCTTTGTTGGCCGACAGGCGGCGGATACCGATCGAAGCCTGCTGACCATTGGCCAGCTGCTGGATCAGCAGGGAGTTGGGGTTGTAGTACGGAGAAGCCGGGTCGAAAATATCGCCGAAGATTGCCTTGACATCTTTGGTGTTGATCCACACGGTCCCTTTTTCGTCCGCGAGAGGACCTTTAGGGAAGACGCCGTGGATAACAGGCAGGTGCAACGGGCGAGTTGTCGAGGCGGGGGTGTACTCCGGGATCGAGACATCATTGACCCCTCGGTTTTCCACCTTCCCCGGGATGATGCTGTTGATAGCAGTCATGTGAACCTCTTGACGTTCAGAAGGGGGTCCTAAAACAATCGTATGCAAGCCATTTTCAGGCCGTACAGTGTGTTTTATCACTGGCACATAACATATTATTTTGATGAGGTTTACCGATGCAAATCGACGCCTACAATACCACTGTCGGCAAGCCTTACCGGATCGCCAATAAAGTCGAAGCGACTATTCAGGCGCTCCACGTGAGTCGCAGTCTTACGCCCACTAAGAAAGAAAACGTCTTTGTGGTCACCCACGAGAACAAACTCCCCATCGATGTTTTTGCCTTTCCCATCACGCTCCAGGCTTACAACCGCAAGATCATTACGATCTACGACGAGCGTCCTTACCGCAACCAGAGCAACAACCAGGTTACCAACTCCAACGAATTGGTAATCATGCGTCTGGCAGCGTTCCTCCAGCAAGACGTCGCCGAAGGCAACATGACTCCCTTGAAAGGGATGCGCAACGTTGCCATGAAAGCTTTCGCTGACTCCGTCGGTCATTTGATCATCAACCGCGGTAACCTGGGCAGTAATAGCCTGGCTCACCGTAGTTCTTTGGTCAGTGACGAAGCCCTCACCCTGAAGATCCTGCTGGCCTACTACTTCATTGGTTTGGAAGAGCCGGTCAACTCCGATCTGGAATTTGTGGTGATCAATGTCATCCGTACGGTTTACGGTACTGACAAAGGTTACGTCATGGGGGTCATTGAAGGGTTGGGTCGTCTCAACACCTTGGAAGACCTGCTCAAGGCTATCCATACCAACCCGATCCTTTATAAGCTGAAGGGTTTGACCCTGAAAGACTTCTTGACGGTACTGGGTGGGATCAACTACGCAGCGCTGGGCAAACACATCATCACTGCTGCTTGCGAAGCGCCTTGCTTGTTCTCGGCCTTTGCTTACGGTGCGGTGCGTTTCAAGGCTTACGCCAAGACGCCAATGGGGATGATGCTTGACCCTAAATACAACGAACGTCTGCTGGAGGGCTTTGTCCTGAAAGTCGATAGCACTTACGACCTCAACGGGTGACGCTATGAGCGAAAGAACTCCGGAAGACAGCACGCCTTTAGTGCAGTATGCGGAGCGGAGCCTCTGGAGCAATCCCGAGGAGAACATCCAGTATCAGGTAGAGCTTCGGCGTATTACCGGTGATGCTGGTGTAGTCCGCAACTACAACTACATGGGTCGCTGGCGGTCCTTACCTCGTGAAGCGCGTACTTTCCACATCTTCTCTGTGGGTGGGTTGCATCCGGGGTACTGGAACTTCAAAACCAACCTCTTGGGGCGTAACCCCTTGGACCGTTGGATCCGTATTAATGATCTGTGTCGCCGTCGCGGTGTGCAGTTGGATCTCTACGACGGTCAGGGGTATCAGTTCAGCCGTAGTCATGCCTGGATCATGGTGACTTACGACAACTTGGTATTGGTAGCCTTCGAGAAGCTGATCAACTACCCCATCCCTTCTGAACGAGAGATGTGGTTCCGTTGCTACACCCCGAACGCTCCTGTGAGCAAGTGGGAAGAAGCGACTGACGAAAACAACCCCTTCGTCTATGAAACGATGATCTATGAAAACCCCACCGAGTTGGGTGTGTTCATGACACGTTACAACTTCCTCAAGGGGAAGCCAGGTTACACCGGGGTGTACCACAACGGGGCGTTCTACAAAGGGGCTCCCAACACTATCCCCAAATTAGCAGTAGGGGATATCGTCGAGATCTGGCACGACCCAAGCGTTATTACCGTCGAGGTCTATCAGTACAAAACACTGTTGGACTTCTACTCGGCAATGGACAAGAAGCGTAAGCTGATTCTCCACCCGCCAAAAGTCAAAGGTGATTTCACAGTTCGTCATTTCGATGACAATGACTATTACCTGACGGCGCGTAACAACCGTGGGTTGTACTACCACCGCAACACGCCTGAAGCGATTCGTCAGTTGACCCATGTTGACGTGGCTATCTGTGACGAGTTGATTCAGAACGCAGCTACCTTCCACCCTGACTTGGCTGTGGTGCAGAACATCCAGATCACGGTGCTGGTGCGTAAGACCGACTGGGTCTTCCAGTGGCCTCATGAGCATCAGCGTATCCGTTATCTGTACCGCTTCAATGACACGAACATCCTGAAAGCCATGACTGGTGAACGGGCTACGGTCCCGGAGTGGGCTGCTCCTGAATTGGAGTCGGGTAGTGTGATGGCTTACGTTCGCACACAGTGGCGTAACGTCAAGCGTGAAGCTGTCAACCTGGCAGTGGGCTACAACGCAGCTACACGGGTGTTGAGTGAGAACGTTCTCCGAGCGACTTACTTACCGGGTGCTCGTGGAGTAGAAGTGCCGATTACCTACCGAGCGATGTTTACCGCTTGGGAACACGACGCCAACGGCAAACTGTTGTCCTACCACAACCACACCAACCAAACCCACTATGCCCCGAAAAACCCTACCTGCACCATGGTAGAGTTTACCCTGGGTTACACCGGTAAGGTCCTCGACTACCAGGTCGTGAATCAAGATACCCCGGTGGATAAAGACTACGACTTACGGGTTTACGTCTGCAAGTGGAGTATCGACCTGAATGAACTGGTCGGGGTGTGGAAAGACGTAACAGGCGACAACACCATCTACACCATTGTTAATGGTTACGTGGTGTGGAAGAAACTCGACAAGGTCAACGAACGTGGAATCCTGCTGACTAACAAGTGCAGCTTGGGCTACACCTTTGAACTCGACCACCTGGATCACAGCTTGGCCTTTGCCTTGACTGAGATCTACGATGGTGGTGGTTTGATCTTCCCGTACAGCTTCGCAGAAGTTGATGTGTGGTTGAACGGACATCCGTTGATCGAGAAAGTAGACTGGATCTGGGATAACCAGTACATCTACATCGTGAACAAGGAGTTCATCGTTGAAGGGGCTCAAACGATCACTGTCCGCGCTCATGGTTTCTATGAGAACATGGATCGTCCAAACTCTGATACCGAACTTGGGTTTGTTGATGGTGGTGTCATTGGTCGTTTTGATCGTTATAACCTGCGCGGCGATCGAGTTACTCGTACGGTTATTAATGGCGCGCTCTATCTGACCGATGAAGTACCTCGGGCAGAGCGTGAAGTCCCAGACGACCACTGGAACGTCCTCAACGGTCGTCCGTATTGTGTCAAACACATCTACGCACCGATCAAGTGGGTAGAGGACTACAAGAACTTCCCATTGCGGGCACGTAGCCGGGCAACCGACCAACGGGTCAGCGATTACCTGACGATGTACCTGCCCAAGCCGTCGACAAATGCTGAAGAAATTCACTATGAGTTGAACGACCCAGGCCGTCCAATGGGTTCTGGTGTTCCTGTGTTGCCCAACCTGCAAGACAAGTACCGGGTGTACAGCCCGTTCATGAGTGTGGTGGTGAACGCCATCATTAACCGTTTGATCACGGTGCCCAACTTCGGTGAAGGTGAGACGACCTTTAGCAACCAGCAGATCCAAGACTTGGTGAAGCCGTTTATTTGGTGGCTGAAGTACGATCCTGTTACCCTGAACTTCGATCGTCGGTATTTCGCAATCATGCCGTATGTGAACTACGGAACACTGACGATCACGGCGAAGGAGATGGTCTTCCTCATCAAGGTCAACGAACTCTACCTGAAATCCGTATGCGCCATTGAGGGGCATTTCAATGTCAACGACAATGTTCGATAGTAAGCCGAACACTACTTCTACGGGAGCGGTGGCGGCATTGGTAGCATCGGGTGCTAACCGCCCCGAGCGTAAGCAGATCTGGTATCTCGAAGATATCTATGATCCTGACAAACATCCACCAGAAGACCTGACCAAGTACATCGTCCCTATCGAAGGTGAACTGGTCATCGACGTACCCAACGGTTATCTCCTGGAAGCCTACCACGTTGATCGTGAAGCGACCATGAAGACTTCTTTCCGTCCGTGGACCATCAACAACCCGTTGGATGAGAACGTCATCGAGCAGGATTGGATCTTCGGTATGAAGGGCGGTCCAATGGTGGGTGAGGCATTGCTGGCCATCGACTACAGTGTGCGTCCTAACGTAGCACGGGTTGATGCGACCATCATGCGCCCTGGTGCCGCTTACGCTTTGCTGTACCGCGGTGATTCGCCGGGTGGTGGTGGCAAGATCATCAGTGCTCAGTACGACAACGCCGGCAACATGCTGGTGAACAAGGTGCCGACCCGCTTGGCTGAAATCGTTGACCGTACCAACCTGGAGATCATGACCACTGGTCCGTTCTCTGTGACGGAAAACGAAGAGACCTTGCAGAACGGCACCCAGTGCTTCCTGGCCTTCTACGACCAGGGTGGTAACTTCATTCCGCCAGGACAGTTGGTGCGTGTCCAGCATTCGGCGTACATGAAGGATCACCGTATTGGCACCAAGTACGTGCAGGAGATCCGTCTGCTGTCGCCATGGTTCACCAACGCCAACGACCAGAACCGCTTGATGGTTCCGATCAACGTCAACCTGCTGGCGCTGGAGCTGCGTGCTCAAGTTGTCTACAGTGATGGTTCGGTATCGGCTCCTGCTCCAGTTAACGGTGAGGAGTTCTCCTTGCTGGGTCTTCAGGAACACCGTCCGACCTTCCCAGGTCAGTCGACTGAAGTGATCTTAATCTACAAGCTGAAGTCCAACGAGCAGTTCCTGGTAGCCCGTCCGGGTAGCCCTGAGTACGAGCGCAAGAAGTACATCTTCGAAGCTGGTAACGTTGTGGGTGCTTACAGCCCTCGTCTGTTCACCTTCCCACAATGGGATCCTTCGTTGGTGGGTTACCGCCTGCAGCACTTCCTGTTCGATCTGGACCGCAAGACCTTCATCGATGTGTCGAGCAAAGTCACGATCAACGAGAAGAGTCCAGCCTGGAAACCGAGTGCTTACGGCATCGCTCAGAGCATGATCTTCAACATCAACCTGCGGGATGTTGCGCCAACCTACGACAGTGTGACGTTCATTCAGTACACTGAACTGGTGTTGTACCGCGACCTCAATACCGACGGGAAGAAGTTCGACGTCAGCTTCGTGTTCGATAAGCCGACCTACCAGAACCGTGATATCAAGGCGAACAACAACGGGGCTAATACCACCGTTAACATCGCTAACGGTTTCACGTCTCAGGCAGACTGGCTCAACGCGATGTACTGGGGTGTCTACCCAAGCTTCGATCGCTGGAACGAAGAGAAGGCTCCAACGCCGACACACTTCTACCTCATGCACGAAGACGGGCGTCGTTGGTTGTACCCGCTGGCGGACTGGAACAAAGCCTTGCCGATCAACATTGCACTGCAGAAAGGCAAGACCTGGTTCATCGATTGGGTCGTTCGTGATAGCTCCGGTAATGAGCTGCAATTGGCCACCACCGGTGTGATTGTCACCGTTTAAGTAAATTCTACGGTACTGCCAGCTCTGGGCAATGCCCGGAGCTGGTATTCACGCATTTAAATTAGGGGGTAACTATGAGTGAGCAGTACGATGCCTTACTCAAGTTTGCTAAGGATCTTCAAGAGTACTTAGGAGCTCATAACCTCCCTAAGACTTTGATCGATGACGAAGCGAATCGCGTCGATGTTGAGAAACGATCACCAGAAGACCTGTTATTAGCGCACTACAACGAAGACAGTCTCCACAGCATCAAGACGGTACGGTTCCTCAAGGACTTTGCCCGTTATGGGGCTGCGCCAGATTTAAACACAAAGAACGTGTCTTTCCTGCGAACAGCCGAACTGTTCAAACAGCAGGGGATCAAGAACTACTTCTTTATGCTGCAGTTGAACAACCCTAAACTAAAAGGGGTTGATCCGCATGCTGAAGATTTGACCGAAGAACAAAAGGTTTGGATCCACCACGAATGCAAGACCAACTTCTGGTACTTCCTGCGGGAAGTCTGTAAGTTAAGGCCTGACCGCTCGTTCATGGCCAACCGGGGTAATATCAGTTTCATCTGGACATACCTCAACCATATCACCTCGTACATGATCATGCCCCGCCAGCAGGGCAAGTTCCAGCGTAACAGTTCCAAGGTGCGAATCAAAGCGCGTAAGAACGGTAACCTGACTCCACGCGATACCTGGATGAAGATCGGTGACCTGCGGGTAGGGGATGAGATCATTGATCGGTTGGGTAACCCCACCACAGTAATTGGTATCCACCCACAGGGCAAGAAACGGCTTTATAAGTTCACCTGTTCCGATGGTCGCGCTACCGATGCTGGCGCTGAGCACATCTGGCATGTAGGTGACCATTCCAACATGCTGAACGATCATTGCATTTGGGATGAGTACACCTCGACTCAGATCATGGCTAAGTGGAAAGAAGGGGTCAAGATCGAACTGCCTTTGGTAACCGCCGAAGGTATGCCTGCCCAGAACCTGGCTATCGACCCGTATGTCATGGGGGTTATGTTTGCTTACCCGCAAGTGGGTGGCAAGATCGACATTACCGGGCTGGGTAAGGAAGGTACTCTGTATCTGACCCAGCGACTGCCCACTGGGTTGAAGGTAGTAATTGAAGGAAGTCAAGTCTTCCTGCAAATGGCCAACGGTAAGTCGGTTAACTTCAAAGTTGCCAACGGTATGCCGACGGACTACCTGGAAGGTAGCGTAGAAGCTCGTACAAGCGTGTTACAAGCGTTTATGGACGCTGGGGTACTCAGCACCAAGGGTCTGCGTTATCAGACAACAGAAAAGGTCCTACAGGGACAGATCCAATATCTGGCACGTAGTTTGGGTGGTACTGCTAAGGCAATTCAGGATGGTGTGCTGGTTACCCTACCTGAAGAGATCGCTTACCGTCGCTTTAACCCAGAGAAAGTTCCTGCTTACCTCAACCAGTTGTTCATCACCAAGATCCAGTATAACGGCGATGACGAATGTACTTGCATCGAGGTGGATAACGAAGAGCATCTGTATATCACGGATGACTTCATTGTCACGCACAACACCGTATCGGTTCAGGTCATTAACTTCTGGCTGACGTACATCAACGGACGGGGTTACAAGACTCACGTCATCACCCTGAAGTCTGACAACCGTGCTCAGTTCATCGACGCGGTGAAGAAGATCCGTTCTTGCTTGCCAAAGTATTTGGTTAACCCCACGTACAAGGACAAGGATGCCGGTACTTACCTGACGTATAAAGCGTTTGGTGAGGAGATGGTTAACACATTGACCATCAACGTACCGCAGATCGGTGAAGCAGCGGCAGGCGACGTGGGTCGTGGTTTGACGGTAGGGACAACGTTCCTTGACGAACCGGGTTATATCCAGTGGATCGAGTCGATCATCAACGGCGCGATGCCTTCTGCATTGACCGAGATGGAGATCTGTCGGATCAACGGGTTGCCTTACGGGATTGGTTACATCACAACCCCGAACACCACCCTGCACCCAAGCGGTGCGTTCATGTTCAAGAAACTCATGTCCGCTACCGAGTGGCGTGAGAAGTTCTTTGACTCGTACAGTGAATCGCATCTCAAGGAGCGCTTGATCAAAGCGTCCCCAACTGAGACCACTGCACCCGCAGTATCGATGGTATACAACTACCTCCAGCTCGGCAAGAACAAGAACTGGGTGAAGAAAACCATTGACGAACTGAACCTTACCCTCAGTAAGGCGAAGATCGACTTGTTGTTGATGTGGGTGGAAGATGGTGAGAACCGTCTGTTCGACGACTTGACCCGTGAAGCGATCAACAACGTTAAACGGGATCCGCTGTGGAGCAAGGAATACAAGAACAGTGGTTTGTTTGTGGACTTCTTCGTCACCCAGGAGCAACTCCTGGAGATGTCCAAGAAAGAATACAACGATCACTTCATCATTGGTGTGGATACCTCGTCGGCGGTTAACAAGGACGCCTGTACGTTGATCATCCGTTCCATGAAGACCGGTAAGGTAATCGGGGTAGGTCGCTATGCCTTGGCGTTGCTGGATGACGTGACGGCGATTATCGTGGACATGTTGCAAGTGATCCAGAACAGTGTCCTGGTGATCGAACGCAACTATGCTCACCACATGATCGACAGTCTACTGATCTTGCTGCCAGCGAAAGGGATGGATCCATTCGTACGGATCTATAACCAAGCGTACCAGAACCCTGCGTTGCATCAGAAAGAGTTCGAAGCAATCCAGAGCACCAAGTTCGCTTATCGCGATAAGAACTTCTACCTGAAGCACAAACACCTGTTCGGGTTCAACACTACGGCTAAGTCGCGGGAAACGTTGTATGGCTTGATCCAAGAAGCGGTAGCAGTAACAGGCTACGGTATTGCCTACTCGAAGCTGGCTGATGAATTGATCAACCTGCGGACTAAGGGCGACCGTATCGACCACGACACCAAGCAACACGATGACTTGGTCATTGCCTGGCTGTTAACGTACTGGTTCATCAAGCTGGGGGCTAACAAGCCTTACTACAACATCATGTCGGCCATTGCGTTGACGGATACCCGTAAGCTGTTGGAAGTGGGTAAACACAAGGAAGAGGTTAAGGTCGATCCAAGTATCTTGGCGTTCTTTGAGAACGTACGGATGAAGATCCACCAGTTGACCGAAGAGTTGTTGAAAACCAACGACAACATCCTGGCCTTGCGTCTGGAGGCTGAGATCCACAAGCTGAGTAAGTTGCTCCCACCGGAGACTGCGAAGCTGCTGACTATCGACCAGTTGCTGGCCGATGCGAAGCTGGAACGTGGTAAACGGATGCTGCAACAGAAAAGAGCAGCATAAACCCTATACCCTCCTGCCCCACGGGGCAGGAGGGTATAGGTACTATTACTTGCGGTTTTTCGCAAGGTGGGCGATCATGTCGGCTTCTTTACGGCCTGCGAAAGAAGTCAGTACATCAACCCCCTTCTCCAGGTCTTCGAACGCCGTACGAGCGATCAGAGGGCTCTGGTAGTACACCGGCTCAGTCACTTCACCGGCGCCGTCAACTTTCTTGGCGACGACGATGACTTCTTCTTCCGCTTGCCCCACTTTCAACGAAGTGGTAGCCATGATGGCTACAGAATTGGAAACTTCGTTACGGTATGCTTTCACGCTCATATGTTGTGCTTCCCTAATTACTCGTAGTAGTCTTTCGAAAGAATTCGCAAGACAATGTAGAGACTGAGTCCTGCCCTTAAGGATTGGACCGTCTGTGGAGTTTTAATACCAGTCTGTTCCCTGACAATCTCTTCCCCTAACGTACGGACGTCCTTAACGGTATCGTTCTTAGACTTCGGAGCGCCATAGGCACCACGGAGACGGACCAATACCTCGTAGACGTTCGTCTTCTTGATCTCGTTGGCGTGCAGGTACTCAAACATGTGAGTCACTACACTGTCAACGAACTTCTTGTACAAGGGCTTTTTAGGATTGTTGTACGCCCCTGGGAAGCGTTGGACCAAGAACCCTAGCTTCTCCGTGTTGGGATGTTCCAGCACAGAAGACGCATAGTTGATCAGCTCAGGTTTGTAGAACGATGTTTCCTCTGTCAGGATCCGCTCGATGTACAACCCGTACTGAGTAACTTCCTTGGTAACGGACTTGATGGTCAACTCATCTTTGAGGTTAACCTTCGCACCTTCTACCGACACGATGTTAGTTTTGTTCTTCACATCGTGGAACACTTTGTTGATGTCGTTGATCAGACGACGGAAACGGTTTTGGATATCACCGACCATGTAGACGATCTTCTTGTCGTCGTTCATTTTGGTGAACGCTTCGAAGTGGATACCGGTTTTGGGATCGATGATCCACTCGGCTCGTGCTTCGATCAGCTTCTTCCAGCTACCGTAACGTTTGATGTCGTACTTCAGACTCAAACGGTTGTAGGTCTCCAGTACCACATCGCGACGCGCCTGGAAGGGATAGTCGTTGTGGATGATACTGGTGAAGCACTTGTAGTGGTACATCGACACGACGTCCACCAGGGCCTGATGCTTGGTCTTCTGATCCAGTTTGGAATGGTAGATCCGGTACATCAGGTAAGGGATGGTCATGTTGAACACATCGCCTACAACGTTCCACTCTTTACGAATGGATTGGACTTCGTGGAGGTTCTCTTTGAGCTCCTCCTCATCCACGTCGAAAATCTCACTGAACCACAGGTTACGGTCACCCGTGGTAAAGGTGATCTTGTGCAAGCCCAGATAAGGACTGCCAAAGAACTCCATGTAGTTTACCAACCCCACCGTACGAGTGATGAAGTTGTAAACGTATTTACGGAGCTTTAACGCCCAAGCTGGAGTGACGTCCAGGTATTCACCGAACTTCTCACAGATGGGGAGGATGGCATTGGTGCTGGCGTAGTTGATGTCGTTGAAGAGGGCTTCCATCCCATCGACGCAGCCAGGGCCATGGTCAGCAAGATCTTCGAAGAGGCTAAACGGTTTAAGGTCATCGGGGAGTTCTCGGTAAAGGGACATAAAGGGATCCTTACATGCGGCGGGGGACTGCCGAGCGGATAGTGGTGTTCACAGCAAGGCGGTCACTCCAGGCCATGCATTGGCGCCAGGTGGTAGCCAGGTACTCTTTGTACTGAGTCCAAGCATCACGGTATTCGTTGACTTCGTCCCGGATAGCGTCAAGGGAAATCCCACTACGCTTCACCGCTTCGTCAGTAGGCAGTTTGCAAGTGCGGTAAATGTAGTTCTTGACCGCCAGCTCTACCAGTTCAGCGAAGTTGTCGTAATGACGTGGGGAGATCGAACTGAGGCCTTCGTCGTACTCCATGGTGACCTTAGCCGACATGGAGAAAGTGCCGGTGTTCAACCCGAAGATAACAAAGCAGTTATTGCCTGTCATGTGGATGTTGGTGTACGTGACAGGGAACGACCGGTTGGGAGTCAGACTGTCGATCAGGTTCTGGGTCATATCCGATACCGAACCTTGGCCACAGGTGGCACTGTCGTTGATACCGATACCCAGCATGCCTGATGCAGAGGTCATGGAACCCAGGTACACCTCAGCTACCGAAACGATCTTCCGACCGCCGGTAACAATATCCGGTACCTTCACTTCCACGCAACCGTTACCCAGGTCACGGACACGACTACCTGACAGGTCGATGTATTCCGTCTTACCGCCGTTAGCATTACAGGCTGGTAATACCAGACGGTGAATTACCTTCTCACGGATACCTTGGGAGACAGTAGTCTGGTTAACCACGTTGAACCAGTTACCAGCCCAGTTGGAGTTAACATTCTTTTCAAAAGCCAACTTGAGTAGGTAGTCGTTGATGTCACTCGACTGTACTCGGTTGATGGCATAATCAACACAGTTCGTCATGGGTTACCTCTCCTGGGAGGTGGGTAAATGTTATCCCCCTTCAGGGGTGGTCCATAGCATTTCAAGATGAAAATAAAACAGGGGTTTATTCTATTGTTAATCTACCCACGAAAAAGAGAAGGGGGGTAGACTAAACTACTGACGAACGACGTAGCCGTAGGCGGAGGAGTGAGGAAGGAGTTTAGGCTGGGGGGATGAGTAGGTAGAGACTAACGCAGTTAGCTTCCTGTATCCTAGGCAAAGTACGAGTCGGAGACGAGTTCATCTATAGGAACTGTTCCCCTCTAGGCCGAAGGCCTATTACCAAATTATTTTTTAATTAGAAGATCCATTATATTTATAATACATAAATTTAACTTACTTACTCCTATACGGGGTAGGTAAGGTTTATAGCTGTCTTGTAGGAGATTTTTGGACCTACATTACTAGGGTAGCTAGAGTAAAGAGTTTTATTAACTGACTCAGCTATTGTATTAGTTTACCATCACGCAATGACGCAATGGTAAGCCAGCTAAGCAGTAAAAACGTTAACTAGGACTAGGAACGGGACAAAGAAGAATGACTACCATTTGCTATGATGGGAAGATGTTGGCTAGCGATAGTCAGATCAGTCGTGGGTTGACCAAGTGGCCGGGGGCTTTCCCAAAGATCTACTACCCCGATCAAGAAAAAGAGTACTGGGAAGTTAACGGTGTTAAGGCTTTGGCATTTGCTGTGAGTGGCGATGCTACCGCTGTTGACTACATCCGGGAAGCGTTGGCGAAGGGTATCAACTTCCGCACGCGGGTAGAGCATGAAGACCTGGACTTCGAGACCATCATTGTTGATGAGAACGGGACCAGCTACATGTGGACGGTATTCGCCAACAAAGACAAACGGGGCGAACAGCACCACTTGTTGCCGATGGTACCACCTATTGCGGGGGGTAGTGGCGGGCGCTTTGCACTGGCGGTGATGATCGTCAAGAAGAGCGCAGAAGAAGCGGTTAAAGCCGCGATGAAGATCGACATGGGCTCCGGGGGCGAAGTGCAAGTGTTCCACATCCCTCCGAAGCCGGAAGTGCCTTCTGTGCGGCCTGAGCACTTGAAGCCGAGCACGGCAGAGCCTGTTCACCCGGTGAATCCTCCGGCAGTACAGCAAAAGCCAGAAACTCTGGAAACCTTCCAGCCTGATGTGCCGCAACAACCGGCCAATGAGCCTGGCAATCCAGAACCTGCTCCACACGTCGAAGAAACCAAGTAAACGCAAGCGCTAGGTAGCCTAGGCTACCTAGCGTAAGCTACAGGAGAAGTACTTTTTCATGAAAGGGCTTATTCTTAAGCGACCGCTCAGCAATGGGGGTGTGGAGATCCGCACTTACCATGAAGACGTGGCAATAGAGATCCGTCCTCCAAAAGAGGATAGGCTTCCTACAATCTACATCCACAAGAACTGCAATTACCAGGAACGCTGGTTGGAGGTGACTGATGGATTCGTCCTGATGACTGTAGATGGTTTGGTTGTATTGGAAAGAACGCAAAACGAGTTGTACGGTAAGACCGAAACACCGGAATTGTAGGGCGACCGCATTTCCGTTTAGACACTAGAACGCTTTACTCAGTAACTACACACGAGAAACTACCATGCAAACTTTCATTAAGCTGATGGAAAAAGACGGAATCAATTTCCGCATGCTCACCATTGCCGGTGAAGCAGATTTCGAATTCATGGCTGCCAGCGGGCCTGACAGCTACCCAGTTCTCCGTATCTCCAAACACGGGGACTACCGCGAGCGCGACATCGACTTGGTCGGTGACGTATATGTCATGAACAACGAAGGTAAGACGATTTCCAAGATCCTGCATAAGGACTTGGTGCGCGCTGTTCCTAACAAGCGTGAAGATCAAGCGCTGAGCGATAACGTAAGCCGGGTGGCTACTGCTATTCAGCAAGGCCAACAACAGCCGCCCCAGCCTCGGACAGACATCGAAGCTGAACACCGTAAGCTGATGGCCAAAGCTCTGGCTGGTGGTTCGATCAAGGGTGCTGAACCCAAGATCACTTTCAACAAGGCCACCGAAAGCCGGATCTTGGTCCAGGATGCCAGCTGGAATATCGAGAAGACTTTTGCTCAGTGGGTCGTCGAGCAGAAGATCGACTTCCCACAGAAAGTCATCCGGGCGGCTACAGGTAGCAAAAGTGGTTCCGAGGTTTACGTGGCGGTAAACGACAAGATCGTCCAAATCCTTAAGCCTAACGAAATCCTCGACGTAGAGGACATGACCACCCAACAACGTATCGAGGCAGGTCTGGACCCAGACACCAACAAATTGAACGGCTTGAGGGAAGTAGCCTGGTACGAAATGTCTATGGAGTGGGCCGAGATCGGCAACCGTTTCGAGGTGAGTGCTTCCAAGATCAGCATCGAGAACAAACATCTCTATGTCCGGGCGCGTCGCCAGCCACAGATGGTCAAACACTCTGAGTTGGGTTGGGGTGTTTACTTGGCTGACGCTACCTTCAAGGAGCTGGGCGCTTGGAGTGTGGTCAACCTGAAAATGGACCGTGTCTTTGCCACCAACGCAGACCTGGAAGCTATGGCTGCCTCCGGTGTGGGCAAAATGGTCTTGGAAGCACTCGAAGCCAACCAACCAGACTTCCCACAAGAACCGCGCGCACTGCGTTTGATCCACGTTGTTCCGGTTGGTGACAACGATCTGGATTTCGGATACGAGTGGGAAGGCAAGTGGCATAGCCTGAAAGACCTGACTCCTGAGAAAGCTGAGGCGTTTGTCTTTGCCACGGTGGGTGAAGTCCTGAGTGCGATGAGTCTCTTTGGTTACCAGAAGTTGATCGAAGAGCTTAAAGTGAATCGCTGCATCCTGCCAGTCGAAATCACTGACACTCCGGAAGAACATCTGATCAGTGCGGAAGCTCGTCATATCTTTGGCAAGAAAGCTATCCTGGGCCACCTGAACGAAGCGGAAGCTCTACGGTTCACCGAAGCCATGGAAACTGCACTGGCTAACCCGCAGTCCGGTGCTGTGGAAGTCTGTGTAGAAGGACCTAAGGGACCTGCTGAAGATGCAAACCGGAAAACGTCCTATCTGTTCATCGATGGGCGTTTCGTGTTGGCTGTTGGGCGCGATAAGACGACACTGCCTGAAGACTTCAACAATCGTAGCCGTTCGACCTTGGAAAAAGAACTGCTGAACACCCGTGCGCAATGGACCTTGGGCTTCCACTGGTTCGGCTTGGTCTATAACCGTAGTGATCGCCAAGTGCATGCTTACCGCATCAACGTGAACGCCCCTATTACCACTCAGCGCAAAGACTTCATGCGTGGTGATAAGGTGCTTGCAGCGCATCCCAAACAACTGCTTGTGGTAGGTGACCGTGGTTATGGTATCTACGTGGATGGTAAGTGGTTCTCGGTAAGTGATCTGAATCCTGCTTTCATCAAGGATCAGAAAATCTGGGCAAGCGACGAACTGTTGAACGACATGGCTCATTTGAACCTGCGCGAAGCCGTTGTACTGGCTCTGCAAACCAACCGTCCTATCAATCCGGCGATTGCTGGTGGTGGTAACATGCTTCGTCCTACCAATGGTTTGGGTGATCCTGGCTACCTCGGGTAATCTTCCACAGGTGTTTCGTATTATATACGAGCAGTAACTGAATTTGCCTGTGTGCAGATCTCACTGATGAACTTAAGGTGTAGTCGGTGTAGTACTAGTTATTACGTCCACTGTGACAAGGTGAGCGTATACAACCTATGGTCGTGCTGTCAACACGGCAAGTCACTGGCAAACCTCTCCTGGGGGCCGGGCCCTCGCGTTAGCCGCTTAGTTAGGCGGCAGTAGACGCGGGCGCCTGCCCGAGGTTAGTAAGAGGCGGCACACAAAGTCTGACGGAATAGCGCTGTTCGGTTAGAGTTGGTGTGGACAGGAGGGTATGAATCGAGCGCTTCGGCGTAAGTGTACCCTCCTATACTTTTTTATTTGTGTTGTCATACTACGTGACAGCGCACATTTCCGAGACTGGTGAAATTGGTAAACGCAGCGGACTTAAAATCCGCCGGCTTTAGCTTTGCGGGTTCGACCCCCGCGTCTCGGACCAGGTTTAAGTTGAAGTTTGAATCACGGCTTTCTTCAGCTTAACGGCAATCGCGTCAGTGTAAACGGGGGGTAAGTTAAGCTTAAACTCCACACGGGAA
>Ga0247821_10000712_pt1 | contig 18506 bp, 16 predicted proteins | sample 13C_Glycerol_Day_FD_192481 | JGI IMG/M metagenome (GOLD analysis project Ga0247821, IMG submission 192481) | Soil microbial communities from agricultural site in Penn Yan, New York, United States - 13C_Glycerol_Day14 | ecosystem: Environmental > Terrestrial > Soil > Agricultural land | place... | reverse complement strand
GGACTTTCCTTTCACGCTCTGTGCCCGTGCCGAGAACCTGTTGCACGGGCGCCTGGACCTGGACGACACCATCGCCCGTTTGCAGGCGTTCGCCGAAGCGGGGGCTGACGTGCTCTATGCCCCGGGCCTGCGCACTGCCGAAGAAATTCGGGCCGTGGTCCAGGCGGTGGCGCCCAGGCCGGTGAACGTGCTGATGGGGCTCGCCGGCGTGCAGTTGAGCGTCAATCAGTTGCAGGACCTGGGCGTGCGGCGCATCAGTGTCGGTTCTTCCATGGCCCGCGCGGCCTACGGGGCGTTCTACCGGGCAGCGCAGGAGATCCAGGATCAGGGCAGCTTCACCTTTGGTGAACAGGCGCTGCCGTTCGCCCAGTTGAACCAGCTGTTCAGGCGCTGATCTGCCATGGGCAAGGGCCTGCTGCTGTGCCTGTTGCTGGTGGCGGCAGGTGTTGTCGCCTGGTACCAGGGCGTGCGTGTGCCGGACGCCTGGAACCCGTGGGCGGTGCTCGATGTGCGCCAACCGCCCAATCTGCTGACGGCGTACAAGCTCGGTCGTTTGCAGGATGATCCGCAGCGCTGCGCCCAAGCGCTGGCCACCTCCGGTCTACGCTTTCGCCCGCAGGCTGACAGCGCTGCGCAGGCGCCCTGTCCGCTGGAAAACGTGTTGCGCGTCGAAGGCGGCGCGGCGCGCCTGAGCAGCAGTTTTCTGGCCAGTTGTCCGCTGGCGGTGGCCTATGCATTGTTCGAGCGTCATGCCCTGCAGGCGGCGGCCCAGCGCGCTTTCGCCCAGCCGGTGGCGCAGGTCGATCACCTGGGCAGTTTTGCCTGTCGCAACGTCTACAACCGTAAGGACGGTCGGCTTAGCCAGCACGCGACAGCCAATGCCCTGGATATCGCCGGGTTTCGCCTGGCCGATGGGCAGCGGATCAATCTGTTGAAGGACTGGCGCGGCGAGGGCGCCAAGGCGCAGTTCTTACGTGAGGTGCATGCGGGGGCTTGCGACAGCTTCAATACGGTATTGGGGCCGGACTACAACGCCGCCCACCATAACCACTTTCATCTGGACATGGGCTTCTGGCAGGTGTGCCGCTGACTCAGGCGGCGATCCGCACGTTGTTCAGCACTACAGGCCGCGCCCAGCGGCTGTCGAAATCCAGGGCTGATTGCTGGGCCGCCAACGTGGGCTCGTCAAAGGGCTCGGCGGCCTTGTCCAGCAGGTCCAGCTCGAACTCGGCGATCGGCAGGTACAGCGGCTTCGGTGTAGGGCCTGGGCCGGGCTCTGGAATCGGATGCCCCTGGCTCATGACCACCGGGCGCACCCAGGTGTTGCTGATGTCCAGCTGGCGTTGCTGTTCGATCAGCTCGGCATCGCTATAGGGCGGGGCGAGCTTCTCCAGCAGTTCCGGTTCAAATTCGGCAATCGGCAGGAACAGGGGTTCGGGCGGGGCGATCTCGGTGTCCAGCACATTGCACAGGCGCTGGTTGTGGATGTGCGCCAGTACCTGGCTGCCGCCCAGCGGCTCGCCGGTGTGCTTGTCGTACTGCTCGATGACGGGGCTGCCACTGTCGCCGTCTTCACCTTGTTGCTCGGCCAGGGCGCGGGCAAAGAAGTCCTGCCACAGGTGGCTGACGCCACCCAATGCCTGGGTGTTATGCCGCCCGTAGTTGCCGACGGGCGATAAATAACCGGAGCTGAGCTGAAGAATGTCGGTCATGGCAGTCGCAGGCGCTGAAGGTCTGGCAAAATAGCGAATACTTCGTATATCGGCCGTGGCCGACGATCATTTAATTTTTTTGAGTACAGGATTTGATGGTGGAGCAACTGGCGGACGGCGGCATCCGGGTCGAGGCACTGACAGCTGACTATCAGGCCCAGGCCAATGAGTGGGCGCAGCGCCTGGACCTGCCGCTGGCGGACGATAACGCAGGCTTTGCCGTGCAGGTCGGTGCCAACGGCCTGCAGATCCAGCAACTGGGCCCTCAGGCGCCGGGGCCGGTGCGGGTCGACTTCGTCGAAGGCGCGGCGGCGCACCGGCGGGTGTTCGGCGGCGGTAGCGGGCAGATGATCGCCAAGGCGGTGGGCATTGCCCAGGGCGTGCGCCCGCAAGTGCTCGATTGCACGGCAGGGTTGGGCAAGGATGCGTTCGTGCTGGCCAGCCTGGGTTGCCGGATGACCCTGATCGAGCGCCAGCCGCTGGTTGCCGCGCTGCTGCAGGATGGCCTGGCGCGGGCGGCCAGCGATGCCGAGGTCGGCCCCATTGTCGCGCGGATGCAGCTGCTTACCGGCAATGCCATCGAGCACCTGCGCAATTGGCAGGGCGAGCCGCCGCAGGTGATCTACCTCGACCCGATGTTTCCCCACCGCGACAAGAGCGCCCTGGTGAAAAAGGAAATGCGCGTATTCCGCCCCCTGGTCGGTGACGACCTGGATGCGCCGGCCCTGCTTGAAGCGGCACTGGCCCTGGCCAGCCACCGGGTAGTGGTCAAGCGCCCGCGCAAGGCACCGATCATCGACGGGCCCAAGCCGAGCCATAGCCTGGAAGGCAAGTCCAGTCGCTACGACATCTACCCGAAAAAAGCCCTCAAGGCCTGATCAGGGCCGATAGGCACTCAGGAACATTCCCACCACTTCCTCGACATGGGCCTGGGCGGCTTCCGCGTCCAGGGCAGGGGCGTAGCCGAGCAGCAGGCGATAATTCGGCGCGCCCTTGAGCAGGCAGAAGAAGTGTTCTGCCGCCTTGTCTGGATGCTCGATGCGCAGCAACCCACGCTGGTCGACGCGTCGCAGCAACGCCTCCATCTCCCGCAACACCCGCAATGGGCCGGCTTCAAAGAAGATCTGGCTGAGCTTGGGGTCCTGGGTACCCAGGGTCATGATCAGGCGCGTCAGTTGCACGGACTGCTCGCTGCTGATCAGCGCCTGGAAGCCGCAGCCAATGTTGAGCAATACCTGCTCCAGCGGCGCACCGTCAGGCAGCTCGAAGATCAACTCCGGCAATTGCGCGGTGCAGGTTGCCGAGATGGCAGCGGTAAACAGCGTTTCCTTGTCGGTGAAGTGGCTGTAGACCGTGAGTTTTGAAACACCTGCCGCTGTCGCGACCGCATCCATGCTGGTGCTGGCATAGCCAAGCGTTAGAAACAGCTGCTTGGCCGCCTCGAGTATGGCCTGGCGCTTGGCCAGGTCTTTGGGCCGGCCGGGGCCGACGGGAGCGGTGAGATCGTTGGGCATGAGTACGTGTACAGGTTCCAGTTGGTGCACATGGTACATCGCCGACCCGTCCGGGGCTGGCAGATATCGTCATAAAGGATTCGCGTTAATGCGTTTTTTCTCTTGGGCCGCGGCTTCCCGGCTGTGGTTCCCTGATTTAATATACCCGCCAGTATAAATATTCAAAGCGTCACTCGCGAAAGGTCATTCCTCATGTTACGCCATGCCTTGCCCCTCGCTCTGCCCATCGGCCTTGCCGTGCTGCTTTCTGCCTGCGGGCAGGAAAGTGCGCCGCAGACCTCCCTGCGTCCTGCCATGGTGGTGCAGCCGCAACCGGCCAGCGCCGCTGCCGACAGCTACCCGGGCGAAGTGCGCGCGCGCTTCGAGCCGGAGCTGGCGTTCCGTATTGGCGGCAAGGTCAGCAAGCGCCTGGTCGAAGAGGGGCAGCGGGTCAAGGCCGAGCAGCCGCTGGCACAGCTCGACCCCCAGGATGTGCGCCTGCAACTGGAGGCCAGTCGTGCCCAACTGGCCGCCGCTGAAGCCAACCTGACCCTGGTCAAGGCCGAGCGCGACCGCTACAAGACCCTGCTTGACCGTCAGATGGTCAGCCATTCCCAGTATGACAACGCCGAGAACCTCTATCGCGCCGGCCTGGCCCGGCTCAAGCAGGTGCGTGCCGAATACGACGTGGCCGGCAACCAGGCCGAATACGCGGTGTTGCGCGCCTCCCAGGACGGTGTGATCGCCAAGCGCCAGGTCGAGGTCGGGCAGGTGGTGTCCGCCGGCCAGACCGTGTTCACCCTGGCCGCCGATGGCGAGCGCGAAGTGCTGATCGGTCTGCCGGAGCAGCAGTTCGGCCGCTTCAAGGTCGGTCAGCCGGTGTCGGTCGAGCTCTGGTCGCAACCCGATGAACGTTTTACCGGGCGTATTCGTGAGCTGTCGCCTTCGGCCGATCCGCGCTCGCGCACCTTCGCCGCGCGCATTGCCTTCACCGCCGGCAAGGTGCCGGCAGAGCTGGGCCAGAGCGCCCGGGTGTATATCCAGCATGCCGAGCGGGCGCCGCTGGCCGTGCCACTGTCGGCGCTGACGGCCGAGAACGGCCAGACCTATGTCTGGCGCGTGGACGCCAACAATACCCTCAAGCGTATACCGGTGCGGGTTGGGGCTTATGGCGAACACACAGTGCCGGTACTCGAAGGCCTCAATGCTTCGGACTGGGTAGTGGCGGCCGGCGTGCATGTGCTCCAGGAGGGGCAACAGGTGCGTCCGGTGGATCGTTCCAATCGTGTGGTGAATCTGGCGGCCAAGGAGTAAGTCCCGATGGGTTTCAACCTTTCCGCCTGGGCCCTGCGCAATCGGCAGATCGTGCTGTTCCTGATGATTCTTCTGGCGCTGGTCGGCGCGCTGTCCTACACCAAGCTTGGGCAGAGCGAAGACCCGCCGTTCACCTTCAAGGCCATGGTGATTCGCACCATCTGGCCCGGCGCCAGTGCCGAGGAAGTTTCGCGCCAGGTCACCGAGCGCATCGAAAAGAAGCTGATGGAGACCGGCGAGTACGAGAAGATCCTGTCGTTTTCGCGCCCGGGTGAGTCTCAAGTCACCTTCATGGCCCGTGACTCGATGCATTCGGCCGATATTCCCGAGCTGTGGTATCAGATCCGCAAGAAGGTCGCCGATATCCGGCATACCTTGCCGCCGGGCGTCCAGGGGCCGTTTTTCAACGATGAATTCGGCACCACCTTCGGCAACATCTACGCGCTGACCGGCGAAGGTTTTGATTACGCCGTGCTCAAGGACTATGCCGACCGCGTGCAGATCCAGCTGCAGCGGGTCAAGGATGTGGGCAAGGTCGAGCTGTTGGGGCTGCAGGATGAAAAGATCTGGATCGAGCTGTCCAACGTCAAGCTGGCTACCCTCGGCTTGCCCCTGGCGGCTGTACAGCAGGCTCTGGAAGAACAGAACGCTGTCAGCACCGCGGGCTTCTTCGAGACCCCCAGCGAGCGCCTGCAGCTACGGGTGAGCGGCCGCTTCGACACGGTCGAGCAGATCGAGCAGTTCCCCATCCGTGTTGGCGATCGCACCTTCCGTATCGGTGATGTGGCCCAGGTGCGTCGCGGTTTCAACGACCCTCCCGCGCCACGCATGCGCTTCATGGGGCAGGACGCCCTCGGCCTTGCGGTGTCGATGAAAGCCGGTGGCGACATCCTGGTGCTGGGCAAGGCCCTGGAAGCCGAGTTCGAGCGCATCTCGCACAACTTGCCGGCCGGCATGGAGCTGCGCAAGGTATCGGATCAGCCGGCGGCGGTGAAAACCGGGGTGGGCGAGTTCGTTCAGGTGCTGGTCGAGGCCCTGGCGATCGTGTTGCTGGTGAGCTTCTTTTCGCTCGGTGTGCGTACCGGGCTGGTGGTGGCCCTGGCCATTCCGCTGGTGTTGGCCATGACCTTCGCCACCATGTACTACCTGGGGATCGGCCTGCACAAGATCTCTTTGGGGGCGCTGGTACTGGCCCTGGGGCTGTTGGTGGACGATGCGATCATTGCCGTCGAGATGATGGCGATCAAGATGGAGCAGGGCTTCGACCGCATCAAGGCCGCCAGCTACGCCTGGACCAGCACGGCCTTCCCGATGCTCACCGGCACCCTGATCACGGCGGCAGGCTTTTTGCCGATTGCCACGGCGCAGTCGAGCACCGGCGAGTACACTCGTTCGATCTTCCAGGTGGTCACCATTGCCTTGGTAGCCTCCTGGATTGCCGCCGTGGTGTTTGTGCCGTACCTGGGCGAGCGCCTGTTGCCCGACCTGGCCAAGCTGCATGCCGCCAAGCATGGCACCGCCGAAGGCGGGCCGGACCCCTACGGCACACCGTTCTATCAGCGTGTGCGGCGTGTGGTGGGCTGGTGCGTCGAGCGGCGCAAAACCGTCATCGTCGCAACCATCGCGCTGTTCATCGGCAGCATTCTGCTGTTTCGCTTCGTGCCCCAGCAGTTCTTCCCGGCCTCCGGGCGACTGGAACTGATGGTCGACCTGAAACTGGCCGAAGGTGCCTCGCTGAGCAACACCGCCGATCAGGTCAAGCGCCTGGAGGCCATGCTCAAGGACCGCGCGGGTATCGACAACTATGTGGCCTATGTCGGCACCGGCTCGCCGCGTTTCTACCTTCCGCTGGACCAGCAGTTGCCGGCGGCAAGCTTTGCCCAGTTCGTGGTCCTGGCCAAGACCATCGAAGAGCGTGAAGCCCTGCGCAGCTGGTTGATCGCCACCCTCGACGAACAGTTCCCGGACCTGCGCTCGCGCGTCACCCGCCTGGAGAACGGCCCGCCCGTGGGCTATCCGGTGCAGTTCCGGGTGACCGGCGAGCATATCGAGCAGGTGCGTGCCCTGGCGCGCAAGGTCGCCGCCAAGGTGCGCGAGAACCCCCATGTGGTCAACGTCCACCTGGACTGGGAAGAGCCGAGCAAGGTGGTGTACCTGAACATCGACCAGGATCGTGCCCGTGCCCTGGGCGTGAGTACCGCCAACCTTGCCAAGTTCTTGCAGAGCTCGCTCACAGGGTCCTCGGTCAGTCAGTTCCGTGAAGACAACGAACTGATCGAGATCCTCCTGCGCGGTACCCAGCAGGAGCGTACCGAACTTGCCAACCTGCCAAGCCTGGCAGTACCGACCGACAACGGCCAGAGTGTGGCCCTGTCGCAGGTGGCAACGCTTGAGTACGGGTTCGAGGAAGGCATCATCTGGCACCGTAACCGCCTGCCCAGCGTCACGGTACGTGCCGATATCTATGGCAAGGAACAGCCGGTGACCCTGGTCAAGCAGATCCTGCCGACCCTTGACCCGGTGCGTGCCGAACTACCCGATGGCTATTTGCTGGAAGTCGGTGGCACGGTGGAAGACTCCACCCGCGGACAGAAGTCGGTGAACGCTGGCGTGCCGCTGTTCATCGTGGTCGTGTTGACCTTGCTGATGCTGCAACTGCGCAGCTTCTCGCGCACGGTGATGGTGTTCCTCACCGCGCCCCTGGGGTTGATCGGAGTGACCCTGTTCCTGCTGGTGTTCCGCCAGCCGTTCGGTTTCGTGGCGATGCTCGGGACGATCGCGCTGTCGGGGATGATCATGCGCAACTCGGTGATCCTGGTCGATCAGATCGAACAGGACATTGCGGCGGGGCTGGATCGTTGGCAGGCGATTATCGAGGCGACCGTGCGACGCTTCCGGCCGATTGTACTGACCGCGCTGGCGGCGGTGCTGGCGATGATTCCGCTGTCGCGCAGCGTGTTCTTCGGGCCGATGGCGGTGGCGATCATGGGTGGGTTGATCGTGGCCACGGCGTTGACGCTGTTGTTCTTGCCGGCGTTGTACGCCGCGTGGTTCAGGGTCAAGAAGGGGTGAGTGATCGCGGGGCAAGCCCGCTCCTACGGTAGGAGCGGGGCTTGCCCCGCGATGCGATTACAAGGCCCCGAAAACCTTCTTGGCAACGCTGGTAGCCGCCGCTGCAGGATTCTGGCGAATGCTTTCTTCCTGCTTGGCAATCATCTCGAACAGGCCGTTGAGCGCCTGCTCGGTCACATAGCCTTCCACATTGGCGCTCTTGGCATCCACCACGCCCAGGGCCGCTGCCTGCCCGGCAAAGCTGTTGTACTGCTGGACCAGGCCCACCTGGTCGGTGGCCTGCTTGACGATCGGCAGGAACTTGGCGCGGATCTGTTCGCGGCTGGTCTTGCTCAGGTACTGGGTGGCCGAGTCGTTGCCGCCTGCGAGGATGCCCTTGGCATCGTCGACGGTCATTTTCTTCACGGCATCGACCAGCAGCGCCTGGGCCTGGGGAACGGCCGCTTCGGCCGCCTTGTTCATGCTGGCCTCCAACTGCTCGACCTCGGCTCCCATGCCGAACTTCTTCATGGTCTTGGCAGCCTTGCCCAGTTTGCCAGGCAGCTCGATACGCACGTCGGGGTTGGCGCTGAAACCACCGGGCGTGCCCAGTTGCTTGACGGCGACTTGCGCGCCCTGGGTCAGGGCATCCTTGAGGCCGGCGGAGGCGTCTTTCTGCGTGAGGTCACCCAGCGACAGTGCCAGGGCACTGGCCGAAAACAGCAGGCCGGCGCACAGGCCGGTGAAGGTGAGGGCAGGGCGTAACATGGCAGCATCCTTATGCAAAAGCGGGCAATCAATCAACGAACGGCATCAACCTTGATGCGTACCGGTTGCGGGTCGGTGCCATCGAGCTGCACGCCATGGTGTTCGGTGTTGATGAACAGCAATTTGCCGTCGAGCTCGATCCGCGCGCTGACCGCGTAGCGGTGGCCAGGCTTGACCTGGGCCGGGTCGTAGCTCAAATGAAAGGGCAGCGGAACCTGGCCTTTGACCGGGCCGCTCTGGCTGGCAAGCGTTACGGCCGGGGCGTCCATCAGTGAAACGTCCTGCAGGCTGACGCTAAGGGTGGCGGCCGGTGGCAGGGCAATGCGCTGCAAGTAGAACACCTCGCCGTCGAGGCTGGCCTTGGAGGCGGGCGGGGTGCTGCTGCAGGCGGCGAGCAGGCTGCCAAGCAGGATCAGGGACAGTTTTTTCATCAGTAGCTCCTTGTGGGTGGAGCCGCCAGGGCGGCGACCAACCCGGGTTAAGTCGTGTTGCTCCAGGGCACAGGCCGGTAGGGTCTATGCCGGTACCATACCGGTGCTAGGCCGGTACGTCGGGGTGCTCTTCGCTGCGGTGCAGGGCAACCTGGCGAATCGACAGCCGAACCTCGGCCGACAGTACGCGCTTGGCAGCACCTTCGGCCAGTTCGCTGAGTTTTTCGTGGTAGCCCAGTTTGCCGTTGGTGTCCGGGCGCAGTACGCCCTGTTCGATCTGGGTCTGGATGAAATGGCGGAACAGGGTCTTGTCGAAGAACTCCGGGGCGTTGAGGCCGTGCAGGATCGACAGGCGCTGGGCCATGACCACGCACAGGTCTTCCAGCTCTTCGGCGCTGAGGGTGTGTTGGCCGCTGTTGAGCAACAGCGCGGTGGCCATGTAGAAGCGCTGTAGCGTCTGGGTGATGGCCCGGGCCAGCAAGGTCAGCAGCACGAACTGGCGTGAGCTGGGCGCCGGGCGCAGGTACACGCCGTTCTCGAAGCGCAGCAGGCCGTGGTCGACAAAGGCTTGCAGCCACTGGTCGATCACGCCGTCGAGCTCGTCCAGCTCCCAACGAATGAACAGCTCCGATTGCAGGTACGGGTACAACGCCCGGGTGTACTGCAGGATCAGCTCGCGGCTCATGCGCGAGCTGCTCTGGAAGAAACTCGCCAGCAACGCTGGCAGGGCGAAGATGTGCAGGACGTTGTTGCGGTAGTAGGTCATCAACACCGCGTTCTGTTCGTCCAGGTACAGGATCTTGCCCAGCGCATCACTCTGCTCGGCCAGCAGGCCCATGCCCTTGACGTGGCTGATCAAGGCCAGGCCGTCACCTTCGGGCAGGGTGGTGTGCGGTGAGTAGGGCACCTGGCGCAGCAAGGCCAGGTAGAGGTCAAGCACACGCGCCAGGGCGCGCTCGTCCAGGGCCAGCCGGCTGGTCGAGAGCAGGGCCAGTGCGGCGAGATTGACCGGGTTGATGGCCGCGGCCTCGTTGAGGTGGCGGGCGACCTTTTCACCCAGGCGCGAGGTGGTTTCGTTCAGCCAGGCGGGGCGGAACTGCGGTGCATGGGCCTGCTCGCGCCAGCCCGGTTGTTGCTGGTCGAGGAAGGCGCCGAGGCGAATCGGCTCGCCGAAGTTGACTGCCACCTGGCCGAAGCGCTGCTTGAAGGCGCCCAGGACCTTGAAGATGTCGAAGATCGACTCCTTCTTTTTGCTCGCGCCACGCAGTTCACCCAGGTAGGTGCGGCCTTCAAGCACGCGCTCGTAGCCGATGTACACCGGTACGAAGACGATGGGCGTGCGCGAGGAGCGCAGGTAGCTGCGCAGGGTAATGGCCAGCATGCCGGTCTTGGGCTGGAGCATGCGCCCGGTCCGCGAACGGCCGCCTTCGACGAAGTACTCCACCGGGAAACCCTTGGTGAACAGGGTGTGCAGGTATTCGTTGAACACCGCCGTGTACAGCGGGTTGCCCTTGAAGGTACGGCGCATGAAGAACGCCCCGCCGCGGCGCAGCAGGCCGCCGATCACCGGCATGTTCAGGTTGATGCCGGCGGCGATGTGCGGCGGCGTCAGGCCGTTGCGAAACAGCAGGTACGACAGCAGCAGGTAGTCGATGTGGCTGCGGTGGCAGGGTACGTAGATCACCTCGTGGCCCGGGGCGATGCCCTGTACCTGCTCGATGTGATTGACCTTGATGCCGTCGTAGATCTTGTTCCAGAACCAACTGAGCACCACTTCCAGGAAGCGGATGGCGGTGTAGGTGTAGTCCGAGGCGATCTCGTTGCCATAGCGCAGGGCCTGGGCCTCGGCCTTGGCCAGGGGGATGTTCTGGCGTTCGGCCTCGTCGGCGATGGCCTGGCGAACCAGCGGATCGTGGACCAGGCCTTTGACCAGGTTGCGCCGGTGCGAGATGTCCGGGCCGATGACCGCGGTCTTGAGGTTGCGAAAGTGTACCCGCAGCATGCGCTGGGCCATGCGCACGGTGCGCTCGTGGCCCTTGTTGTGCTGCACCAGTTCACGCAGGTGGATCGGCTCGGAAAACTGCACGCGGGTCTTGCGGCCGAGAATCAGCACGGTCAGCAGTCGGCGCAAGCGGCCGGTGACGGCCCAGCTGTCGGCGAACAGCAGTTTCCAGGGGCTGGACTCACTGGCCGGTGACTGCCCCCAGAACACGCTGACCGGAATGATCTGCGCATCTTCTTCGGCATGCTGGCTGATGGCATTGACCAGCCGGGCCAGGGTCGGCGGTGCGCCGCGCTTGTCCTGACGGCCAAGCCAGTCTGGCTCGGGCGTGAGGTAGAAGAACGCGGCAGGCTCTTGCAGGGTGCCCACCGACACCGGTAGTACCGGGCGCGGCAGCCCCGCTTTGGTGCACTCGCGGTCGAGCACGGCCAGGTCGGTCAGGGAGGGCGATTGTAGGGCGTAGAACACCGGACGGCTGCGGTCCAGGTTCAGGGTGAAGGCTGACTGGTTGATGGTCTCGGAGCGAACCCACAGGTACAACAGGCGACGCAGGGCGCCAAAGATCAGGCGGCGCAGGGGGGAACGGGTCATACGGTGTGTGCTCTGGATGAGATTTTCGAGTGGTTGCTCAGTCGGTTAGTGTGCCGTATCCGCGCAAGTTCAGCAAAAAGCACTCCGGTCATGAAATTTAATTTAAGTGTGTCATATACTCGGTCCGCCGCTTGCAGGAGTTTTCTGCAAGCTGCGTCGGTGGAGGGTGGTGACCCCTCCGCAAGCAAGGCGATTCCAAAATAAAAATTCGGAGTAGTTCAGATGTCGTCTCGTGAAACTGGAAGTGTGAAGTGGTTCAATGACGCCAAGGGTTATGGCTTCATTCAGCGTGAAGGTGGCGCGGACGTGTTCGTTCACTACCGTGCCATTCGTGGTGAGGGGCATCGCACCCTCATCGAGGGGCAGCAGGTCGAATACAGTCTGACTCAGGGCCAGAAAGGCCTGCAGGCGGAAGATGTAATCGGGCTGTAAGCGCCGGGCCACAAGCCTTGAGCCTGGGTCCACCAGCGAAAAGGCCCGCCGCCGGACGACCGGGGCGGGCCTTTTCGTAAAAAACCGGCTCAGCTGGTACGCCAGGTGATTTCCTCTTCACCGTCGGCGCTGATGCGGATCCAGCGATCGGCATCGTCCTCACCTTCTTCCTCGACCCAGGTACCCGGCGCACAGCGCACTTCGACGTTCAGTGCGGCAAAGGCGGCGCGGGCGCAGGCGATGTCATCGTCCCACGGGGTCTGGTCACTTTCCAGGTAGAGACTGTTCCATTTGCCTACAGCCTTCGGTAACCAGGTAACTGGAATGTTACCGGCCGTGCATTTCCAGGTCTGACCTTTTTGCTGCCATTCGCTGCAAGGGCCCAATGCCTGGGTCAGCCAGTCAGCGATCTGCTTGTGGTCGACGTCGGCGTCTTTGAGGTAAATCTCGATATCGGGTTGGCGCATGGGGGCTCCGGGTGTGCTCAGTCTTGTCGCACAAAGTAATCGTAACGCATCGATACCGTGACCTCGAAAGGCTCGGCCTGCTCGATGACGCTGGCTCGTTTTTCCGCGCTGGCGCGCCAGCCATGAGGGGTCATGGCCAGCAGGTCGGCGCGGGACTTGCCATCGACAAGGCTCAGGCGGAATTTCAGGGTTTCGCTGTGGGCGTGCTGCATGCCCGCCGGGACCAGCGCCAGGTGCTTGTCGTCGGCGTAGTCGCGCACTTCATCGTAGAGCTTGTGGCGTAATTCGATCAGGTGCTCGTTGGTCGGGCCGACACGCATCAGGCCGCCGCCAGGGGCGAGCAGGCGCAGGGCCTCCTGCCAGTCCAGGGGGCTGAAGACGCTGGCCAGGAACTGGCAGCTGGCATCGGCCAGGGGCACCCGCGCCATGCTGGCGACCAGCCAGGTCAGTGCCGGGTTGCGCCGGCAGGCACGCTTGACCGCCTCGCGAGAGATGTCCAGCGCGTAACCGTCGGCCTCGGGCAGTGCCTGGGCGATCTGCGCGGTGTAGTAACCCTCGCCACAGCCGATATCCAGCCAGCGCTCAGGTGCGCGCTCTGCCGCAAGCTCCGCCAGCCGCCGGGCCACCGGGGCGTAGTGCCCGGCGTTGAGGAAGTCGCGGCGGGCTTCGACCATGGCCTGGTTGTCGCCCGGGTCGCGGCTGTTCTTGTGCTGCACCGGCAACAGGTTCAGGTAGCCCTGGCGGGCACGGTCGAAACGGTGGCCGGCCGGGCAGGCCACACCGTTATCGAGGGTGCTCAGCGGGGCGCTGCAGAGAGGGCAGGTGAGCATCAGGCAAGCAACCGGGTCAGGGTCTGGTAGTAGATTTCGGTCAGTACATCCAGGTCGCTGGCCAGGATCCGCTCGTTGACCTGGTGGATGGTCGCGTTGACCGGGCCCAGCTCGACCACCTGGGTGCCGAGGGTGGCAATGAAGCGCCCGTCGGAGGTGCCGCCGCTGGTCGAGGCTTTGGTTTCGCGGCCGGTCACGGCCTTGATGCTGGCCGAGACGGCATCGAGCAGGTCACCCGGCTCGGTCAGGAACGGCAGGCCCGACAGCGCCCAGTCCACATGCCAGTCCAGCTGGTGCTTGTCGAGGATCGCGGCGACACGCTGCTGCAGGCCTTCGACCGTCGACTCGGTGGAGAAGCGGAAGTTGAACAGTGCGGTCAGCTCGCCTGGCACCACGTTGGTGGCGCCAGTACCGGAATTGAGGTTGGAGATCTGGAAGCTGGTTGGCGGGAAGAAAGCATTGCCTTCGTCCCAGTGCTCGGCTGCCAGTTCCGCCAGGGCCGGGGCGGCCAGGTGGATGGGGTTCTTGGCCAGGTGCGGGTAGGCCACATGCCCCTGCACACCGCGGACGGTCAGCTTCGCGCCCAGGGAGCCGCGACGGCCGTTCTTGACCACGTCACCCACCAGGCTGGTGCTCGACGGCTCACCGACGATGCACCAGTCCAGACGCTCCTTGCGCGCGGCCAGGCGCTCGATGACGGCCTTGGTGCCGTGGTGGGCCGGGCCTTCTTCGTCGCTGGTGATCAGGAATGCCACCTTGCCGCGGTGGTTGGGGTAGTCGGCGACAAAGCGCTCGGTGGCTACCACCATGGCGGCCAGGCTGCCTTTCATGTCGGCGGCGCCGCGGCCACAGAGCATGCCTTCGGCATCGATCAGGGCATCGAACGGATCGTTCTGCCAGGCTTGCACCGGGCCTGTAGGCACCACGTCGGTGTGACCGGCAAAGCACAGCACCGGGCCGTCCTGGGTGCCGTGGGTGGCCCAGAAGTTGTCGACGTCTTCGATGCGCATCGGCTCGAGCATGAAGCCGGCATCGCCCAGGCGCTGCATCATTTGTTTCTGGCAGTCGGCGTCCACTGGGGTTACCGAGGGGCGACGGATCAGGTCGCAGGCCAGTTCAAGGGTAGGCGAGAGGTCGGCTGGGGCCGTCATTGAAGGAACTCCGGGGGCAAGGCAGGGCACGAATTCGAGGGGCGTTATCTTATAGCAAAACTGCAGGAGCGGGCTTGCCCCGCGATCAGCGTCAGCACAGTTTGTGGCTGTGGGCGTTGATAGCGGGGCAGCGCGCTCCTACAGAGGTCAGGAGGCCTGGGCGGGTTGGGCGGCATCCACGGGTTTTGGCAGCGACGACAGCATCGCCATGATCAAGGCCGCCAGGTAGGGCAGCGATTGCACCAGCAGCATGGTCACCCAGAAGCGCATGTCATTGCTCGGCAGGCCCTGGACCAGGTAGATCCCCGCCGCCGCACCCCACAACAAGACCATGATGAACAGCTCTTCGCGGGCCTCGGAAATAGCCACCAGCAGCCCGTGGCTGTCGGCATGCTTGGGGGTGCGAATGAACGGGATGCTGCTGGTAAAGAACCCGTACAGCACCGCCTTGGCGATGGTGTGCGACAGCGCCAGGCCTGCCAGGGCCGCCGCGAAGGCGTCCTTGAGGTTGACCCCGACCGCGCGGCGGTACAGGAAGACGATCTTGCCGACTTTGAACACGAACAGCGCCAGCGGCGGGATGGCGAAGATCAGCAGTGGCGGGTCGACCCGCTGCGGCACGATGATCATCGCCGCCGACCAGAGCAGGGCGCCCACGGTGAAGAAGATGTTCATGCCATCGGCGATCCACGGCAACCAGCCAGCCAGGAAGTGATAGCGCTGGCCGCGGGTGAGCTCCGTGTCCTTGCCGCGCAGCAGGCTGGCGGCGTGGCGCTTGATGATCTGGATGGCACCGTAGGCCCAGCGAAAGCGCTGCTTCTTGAAGTCGATGAAGGTGTCGGGCATCAGGCCCTTGCCGTAGCTCTCATGGGAGTACGCCGCCGAGTAGCCTTTCTCGAATACCCGCAGGCCCAGTTCGGCGTCTTCACAGATGCACCAGTCGGCCCAGCCCAGTTCTTCGAGCACCGAGCGGCGGGTCATGGTCATGGTGCCGTGCTGGATGATCGCGTCGCGGTCGTTACGGGTCACCATGCCGATATGGAAGAAGCCCTTGTACTCGCTGTAGCACAGCTTCTTGAAGGTGCTTTCGTTCTGGTCGCGGTAGTCCTGGGGCGACTGCACCACGGCGATTTTCGGGTCGGCAAAGTGCGGCACCATGTGCTTGAGCCAGTTGCGGTCCACGCAGTAGTCCGAGTCGATCACCGCGATCACCTCGGCGTCCTTGGCCGTGTGCGGGATCAGGTAGTTCAGCGCACCGCCCTTGAACCCGGCAAGCGGCGAGACGTGGAAGAACTTGAAGCGTTCGCCGAGCATCTCGCAGTGGGCCTTGATCGGCTCCCAGACGGCCGGGTCCTTGGTGTTGTTGTCGATGATCAGGACTTCGTAGTCCGGGTAATCGAGGGCCGCCAGGGCATTGAGTGTCTGTTTGACCATCTCCGGCGGCTCGTTGTAGCACGGCACATGCACCGAGACTTTCGGTCGGTAGGCACTGTCGGCCTGCACCGGCAGGAACTCCCGGCGACGCTTGTGAATCCACACCGCCTCGGCCAGTTCATGGGCTTCGGTCAACAGCACGATGAACACCCCGAGGGCGCCCAAGGCGAGCAGAAAGCCCACGGTCAGGCTGAACCAGGTGCTGTATTGCTGGCTGTAGTCATAGCCGATCCACACCAGCACCGAGCCACAGAGGAACGCGATAAAGGTCAGGAAGGTGCGGCCGCGCTGGCGCAGGGCCGAGCCGTCGATCAGCAGCAGGGTCAGCGACAGCATCGCCAGCACCACCGAACCTACGGCCAGCACGCGCCACTGTGGAATGGCCACCACCGGCCCTTCAAAATTGAATTTCTGCTGGCGAGCGGCATTGAACACGCCCCAGTAGGCGCCCACTGAGCCTTCGTCGCTGGCTTTCCAGGGTTGATCGTAGGCTTCGATGACGAAGTAGTTGTAGCCCTGGCGGTTGAGGGTATTGACCAGGGTGCGCAGGTAGATCGCCTGGTCGGCCTGTGTGGCGTCGGCGCCACCGCGCATGCGGCCATTGCTTGGCCAGCCGACCTCGGAAAGCAGCAGCGACTTGCGTGGGAAGAGTTGCTTGAGGTCGCGGGCACGGTCGAGCACGAACTGACCGGCGTCCTTCATCGGGATGAATTCCCAGTACGGCAGGATGTGGGCAGCAATCAGGTCGACGTGCTTGGCCAGCTCCGGGTGTTCCTTCCAGATGTGCCACTGCTCGCTGGTGGTCACCGGTACTTTCACGGCGGCACGGACCCGGTCCAGGTACTGGATCAACGCCTCGGGGGTGATTTCTTCGCGGAACAGGGCCTCGTTACCGACCATCACGCGCACGACGCTGCGCGAGCTGTTGGCCAGTTCGATGGCTTTCTGGATTTCCCGCTCGTTGCGTTCAAGGTCCGGGCTGATCCATACCCCAAGCGTCACCCGCAGGCCGAACTCCTCCGCCAGGCGAGGTATCTCGGCCTGGGTGCCTTCGACGGTGTAGATACGAATGCTGTCGGTGAGCTTGCTCAACTGCTCCAGGTCCTGGCGCAGTTCGTCTTCGTTGGGGTACTGGCCCTTCTGCGGGCTTTCGCCGAGGCGAAACGGCGAGTAGGAGAAGCCGGAAATCTGCTCCGGCCAGTCGGGGGCGGATACCGGGCGGTTGATCAGTGCCCAGAACCCGGTGAATAGCGCGGCAATGGCCATGACTATCACCAGGTTGATACCAAATTTACGCGATGACATAGATAGTTCGGGTTCCGAAGGGTGGAACGGGCGAGCGCCACAGGGCGCGGATCGTGCTCTTGGCCGGCCTATGCTGTGTAGGTACAGGTTGGCGGCTGTAGGTTAGATAGACTCCAGGTGATGAAGTTCTTGGGCCCGTGCTGTTGTCGTCCAAGACTGAAGATTGCATCGGACATTAAAGCAGGATTAGCGCCGACTTTACCAACTCGTGCGTGGCGTCCGGTCTGAAGCGGGATGGCATCGGGCCGCAAGAGGCCTATAATGCGCGCCGGTTTTTTCGGGGTATGGCCATGAGTACAGATGATCCACGCTTTGCCGGTGTTGCAAGGTTGTATGGCGACAACGGCTTGCAGCGCCTGCGCGAGGCCCATGTGGCAATCGTCGGCATCGGCGGCGTCGGCTCGTGGGCGGCCGAGGCGATGGCCCGGAGTGGCGTCGGTGAGATCTCGCTGTTTGACCTGGACGATGTCTGCGTCAGCAACACCAATCGCCAGTTGCATGCAATGGAAGGCAACATCGGTCGCGCCAAGGCCGAGGTCATGGCAGAGCGCCTGCGGGCGATCAATCCTGCGTGCAAGGTGCATGCGGTGGTGGACTTCGTGACCAAGGAAACCCTGCCCGAATACATCGGCAAGGACATCGACTGCGTGATCGACTGCATCGACAGTGTCATGGCCAAGGCCGCGTTGATCGGCTGGTGCAAGCGGCACAAGGTCACCATCATCACCACCGGCGGCGCCGGGGGGCAGATCGACCCGACCCAGATCCAGGTGGCTGACCTGAACAAGACCTTCAACGACCCACTGGCTTCGCGAGTGCGATCGACCTTGCGCCGGGACTACAACTTTTCCCGTACGGTCACCCGCAACTACAGCGTGCCGTGCGTGTTCTCCACTGAGCAGCTGCGCTATCCCAAGGGTGACGGCAGTGTCTGCCTGCAGAAGAGTTTCGTCGGGGAGGGCGTCAAGCTCGATTGTTCCGGCGGCTTTGGCGCGGTAATGATGGTGACGGCGACCTTCGGCATGGTCGCCGCCAGCAAGGCGGTGGAAAAACTGGTGGGTGGTGCCCGTCGCCCTTCCGAGCGCAAGGCTCAGGTGCCGGCGGCGAGCTGAGCCATGCGCTGCAGCACGGCGTTCAGGCCGTTGCTGCGCGAGGGGGAGAGCTGGCGGCCCAGGCCCAGTTGATGGAACCAGGCGGGCAGGTCGAGCTGCACCAGTTCACTGCTGGACAGGCCTTCGACCCGCACCAGCAGCAGTGCCAGCAGGCCGCGGATGATCCGCGCATCGCTGGCACCCTTGAAGCGCCATTGCCCCTCGTGTTGTTCGGCCACCAGCCAGACCTGGCTTTCGCAACCGTGAACGCGATTGGCCTCGGATTTTTCCTCGTCACTCAACGCTACCAGCCGCTCGCCCCATTGCATCAGTAGGCGAGCCCGTTGTTCCCAGCCGGCCGCCTGCTCAAAGCTGACAAGGGCCTCTTGTGCGCCGTCGGGCAGGCTCATCGCAGCAACTCCAGAGCTTGATCC
>Ga0247821_10000711_pt1 | contig 18507 bp, 14 predicted proteins | sample 13C_Glycerol_Day_FD_192481 | JGI IMG/M metagenome (GOLD analysis project Ga0247821, IMG submission 192481) | Soil microbial communities from agricultural site in Penn Yan, New York, United States - 13C_Glycerol_Day14 | ecosystem: Environmental > Terrestrial > Soil > Agricultural land | place... | reverse complement strand
CGCGCGGAGTGCTTGTGGCCGGTGGGGCGATTGGCTCACTCCGCTGTCACAGCCGCTGGGACGCGCGGTGTCCGCGGCCCTGCGTCGTCGCGTACGACGAGGTGGGCGCCGACGCGCCGTACGAGCTCGGTGAGTTCCGGCGTATCGACTCCGGTGAACGCCGGATGCGCCGACCCGTCCGGTCGCGGCAAGCAGTGACAACAGGCGGACCGGGGCCAGCGGCAACTGATGACGCGTGGAAGAGTGCTTCTGGCTGGTGGGGCGATTGGCTCACACGGATGTCACGACCCCTGGGATGCGCGGTGTCCGCAGCCCTCCACGAGCGAGTATGACGAGTCCGGCGCCGACCGTTGTATCAGCTCGGTGAGTTCCGGCGTACCGACTGCGGTGGACGCCGGCCTGCCCGGTGCGCCGACCCGTCCGGTGGCGGCAAGCAGTGACGACAGGTCGACCGAGGCCGGTGGCAACTGATACGCGCGGAGGAGTACTTCTGGCCGGTGGCGCGATTGGCTCAGACCGCGGTCGCGACCGCGCGATGTCCGCAGCCCTCCGGGGGCGCGTACAACGAGTCCGGCGTCGACGCGCCTTACGAGCCCGACAGGTTCCGGTGTGCCGACTGCTGTGAACGCCGGCCTGCCCGCGCCGATCTGTTCGGTGGCGGCAAGCCGGTGACGACAGGCTGTCCGAGGTCGGCGGTGTGCTTCTCGTGGGTGGCGCGGTTTGGCTCACTTTGCTGTCACGAACGCTGGGACGTGGTGTCCGCAGCCTCCGTGGGCGAGTACGACGAGTCCGGCGGCGACGCGTCGCGCGAGATCGGAGTTCTGGTGAACGCCGGCGTGTGTCCGGGGCCGGTGGGATCGGTTCGGTCCGTCGTCTTGTGCGCTGTCCACAGGCCTTGGGCAGCGGGGGCTGTGGAAAACCCTGCGACACGCGGGCTAATCGTTACCGAACGAGCTTGACTGCTGTAACGGAACCGAAATACTTCTCCAAGGCCTAACCCCTGCACTCGTTCGAGGACGGACATGACCCACACGGGCGTTCGCTCCCGCGCCGCCGGCATCTTCGCCGGCGCCGGAGCGCTTTCACTGCTTCTCGGCGCGGCGGCTCTGCTCGTCGCTCCTTCCGCCAACGCCGACCAGACCGCCGGTCACAACCCACCGGGCAACAACGGCACGGTGAAGATCGAGGGCGCCGACATCCAGAGCGGACCGCCGGACAACAACCCGCACCAGGGCTGCACGTTCACCGTCGAGTTCTACAACTACGACAAGGACGACTCGTACAAGGCCCATGTCACCTTCGAGGATCAGGCCCCGACCGCGGACGCCGGCCTTCAGGTGGTGTCCGGCAACCTGGACCCGTTCATCGGCGAGGACGAGGCCGGTGGCGGCACGGACCTGGACGCGCGTGAGGTCTACACGCTGAAGTTCACCGGCGAGCCGCACCCGCAGCAGGGCTACCACGTGAAGCTGACCGTGAACGCCCCGGGCTCGATCGGCAACGACGTCAAGCACAAGGTGTTCTGGGTCGAGGGTTGCACCACGACGCCGCCCACCACGCCGCCGACGACTCCGCCGACCACGACGGACACGCCGCCGACCACGCCGCCGACGACTCCGCCGACGACCACGGACACTCCGCCCACCACGCCGCCGACCTCGCCCACGGAGTCGCCCACCACGACGGACACTCCGCCCACGACGCCGCCGACCACGCCGACGGAGTCGCCCACCACGACGGACACTCCGCCTGCGACGCCGACGGACACACCGTCCACCCCGGGTACGTCGGTGAACCCGACGAGCACGGCGACCGAGTCGACCCCGGCCCCCGACGTGCCGAGTGACACGCCGACCGCCGGTGTTCCGACCGCGATCGACGCCGGTTTCGGCGGATCCGACGGAGACTCGGTTGCCAACAGCAACGGTGCGTTCGGTCTCGCGGGCGGCCTGCTGCTCGCGGCCGGCGGCATCCTGATGGCCGGCGCCGGAGTGGTCACCTTCCGCCGCCGCGGCAAGCACACCGCCTGACCGTCATCCGCACGCGGCCGCCCGCTCCGTCAGGGGCGGCCGCGTACTGGTCCGTCGTCGCCCCGGCGATGGCGTAGCCTGCTCCGTCGTGACGATCGATGGGCTGGGTGACACGTTCGGCTCGGACGCGGATCCGGCGGCGCCGGACGTGTCGTTCGAGGAACTCGTCGCGATGATGCCGGAGACGTTGCGGGAGGTGTTCCCGCCGTACCGCTGGCAGCTCGCGAAACTGTGGGAGCTCGACCTGAAGGTCGAGCCGGTCGAGATCGCCGACCTGGTCTGGATGTTCGACCTGCCGCTGTGGCAGCTCGAGGGCGAACGGTTCAGGGTGACGCCGCACCAGGTCGCCGAGACGCCGATGAACTTCCGCGCGCACTACCAGCGGGTGATGGACGCGGACCTCGACTTCCCGATCAACCTGGTCGCGTACCGCGGCCGGCTGGTCGTGCTGGACGGCGTCCACCGGCTGCTGAAGGCGCACTTCCTGCGCCGCCGCTGGATCGAGGCGACGATCGCGACCGCAACCCAGCTCCGCTCCTGCGCCCGATGAATCAAGCCCGGCGAAACTGGGCACCCCCGAACGGGGAGGATAAGCGTCATGGACAGCGTGGAGCGTGAGGTGTACGTCGAGGCCCGGCCGGAGGTGGTGTGGGCCGCCGTGACGCAGCCGGAGACCTTTGCCCGGTGGTACGCGTTCGGCGGAGCGGAGATCGATCTGCGCCCGGGTGGGCGGCTGGTGATGCGCTGGGACGAGCACGGCGAGTTCCGCGGCTTCGTGGAGAAGGTCGAGCCGGGCCGCCGGTTCGCCTACCGGTTCGCCGTGGAGCCGGGTGTGGAGCCGGTGCCGGGCAACGCGAACCTGGTCGAGTTCACGCTTACGCCCGAGGGTGACGGCACCCGGCTGCTGGTGGTCGAGTCGGGCTTCGACCGCCTGGACGAGCAGCACGACCCCGAGCAGTCCGCGCAGGCTTGGGACAACGCGCTCGCGGCCCTGACCGAGCTCGCTCCGGCGCTCTGACCTGTCCGCGCGACGCGCCGGGGCTGTTGATGGTGATGCGTCACCATTATCATGGGTGACATGACAACCAACAGCGACGAGTACGCCCCCAGCACCAGCGACTGGGTCCGCGAGCAGGTGGAGAAGGTCACCGAGGCCGGGACCACCGACGCGGTCGACATCATCGGGCTCAAGGTCGTGCTGATGACTATGCGCGGTGCGAAGTCCGGCAAGATCCGCAAGGTGCCCGTGATGCGGGTCGAGAAGGACGGCGTGTACGCCGCGGTCGCCTCGCTCGGCGGCGCGCCGAAGAACCCGGTCTGGTACTACAACCTGAAGGCCGACCCGAAGGTCAGCCTCCAGGACGGCGACGTCACCAAGGAGTACGTCGCCCGCGAGATCGAGGGTGACGAGTACGACGAGTGGTGGCAGCGCTCGGTGGCCGCGTACCCGCCGTACGCCGAGTACCAGACCAAGACCACCCGGAAGATCCCGCTCTTCCTGCTCGACCCGGTCACCTAGGACCTAAGTCCTTGCAAAGATCTCGCCTCGGTTGACGGTCGGTGACGAGGCGCGGGCCAGGCTTGTGAGACGCTGGCGACGGCTGGGTCGACCTCGACCCGGCCCGACGCCTTGCGTCGCCTGAGTTCTGGGAGTTGTCCTGACCACACACGACGCGGTGCGGGAACCGTTCGTCGGGTCGACGCGGCTGCGTCTGGCCGGACTGGCACTGCATGCCTATACCGCGAGCGGAACGGTGCTCGCGCTGCTGATCGTCATCGCCGCCATCGACGGCGACGCCGTGCGGGCGCTCTGGCTCGGGCTCGCGACCCTGGTGATCGACGGCACGGACGGGATGCTCGCCCGCCGGCTGCGGGTCAAGGAGACGATCCCGTGGTTCGACGGTGCGATGCTCGACAACATCGTCGACTACCTGACGTACGCGTTCGCGCCGATCGTGTTGCTGTGGACCGGCGGCTATCTCCCGTCCGGGACCTGGGGCGCGGTGCTCGGCGCGCTGCCGCTGCTCGCGTCCAGCTACCAGTTCTGCCGGGTCGACGCGAAGACCGAGGACCACTTCTTCCTCGGCTTCCCCAGCTACTGGAACGTGGTCGCGTTCTATGTCGTGGTCCTGAGCCTCAGCCCGGTCACCACCGGCATCATCCTGGTGGTCTGCTCGGTGCTCGTCTTCATCCCGGTGAAGTACGTGTACCCGTCGCGCACCAAGGCGTTCCGCTCGCTGAACCTGCTGACGACCGCGATCTGGCTCGCGTCGTACGCCGTGCTGCTCGCGCAGATGCCGGACCCGAACGTGGTCGTGGTCGCGATCTCGCTGTCGTACCTGGTGTACTACGGCGGCCTGAGCCTCTACCTCACCTGGCGCCGTAGGGCCGTCGCGTAGTGGTTCTCGGGCTGAGCGCGGCGCTCGGCGCCGCGGTGCTGTTCGGTATCGCGGCGATCCTGCAGGCCGTCGGGTCGCGGAAGGTGCCGACCGAGTCGGAGCTGGATCCGCGCCGGCTCGGCGGATTCGTGGCCGCGCTGCTCAAGCAGCCCGCGTTCCTCGGTGCGCTCGCGCTGAACCTCGCCGGCTTCGGGCTGCACTTCGTCGCGCTGCGCCTGCTGCCGCTGTACCTGGCGCAGGCCGGGATCGCCGTCAGTCTCGTGATCACCGCGTTGCTCGCGACGCGGCTGATGTCGGACCGGCTGAGCGCGCTGGAATGGTCCGCGGTGATCGGCGTCTGCGTCGGGCTCGGTCTGCTCGCGGTGGCTGCCGGTGATGCCGGCGACAGCGCGCAGCACCACGGCCTCACGATCGGCATCATCATCGGGCTCGTGACAATTGCTGTCCTGGGCGCCGTCGCCAGCCGTTCGCAGCACGGTGTCTCCACGGCGCTACTCGGCCTGCTGGCCGGTCTCGGGTACGCCGGAGTCGCGATCTCGGCCCGCTTGCTGCAGGACGGGTCGATGAGCGAGCTCGTACGAAGCCCGACGCTCTACACCTTGCCGATCAGTGGCGCGCTGTCGTTCATCCTGTACTCGTTGGCGCTGCAGCGGGGGTCGGTGACGCTGGCCACCACGCCGATGATCGCGCTGCAGACCATCACACCTGCGGCCGTCGGCGTCTTCGTGCTCGACGACGCCGTCCGTGCCGGCTGGTGGCCGGCCGCGATCATCGGTTTCCTCCTGTCCGCCGCGGGTTCGGTCGTCCTGGTCCGCTTCGAGAGCGTGAAGCCCCAGGACGTACCGGCCGGTCCCTAGCGCGTCGGCCACTTCCACGGCGGCTCGTCGAGTGGGCCCTGGCCGGTGATGGTCGTGGCGCCTTTCTCCTTGACGAGCTCGAGTGTCTGGAGGTCGGGGGAGAGGGCTTCGAGTGCGGCGATGAACGGGCGGGAGTGGGTGACCACGATGACCTGGGTCTCCTTCGCGGCGGTGACCACCAGGTTGGCCAGTGCGGGCAGGAGATCCGGGTGCAGGCTGGTCTCGGGCTCGTTGAGGACGAGGAGCTCGGGCGGCCGCGGGGTGAGCAGCGCGGCGACCCAGAGGAGATACCTGAGGGTGCCGTCGGACAGCTCGGCCCCGGACAGCGGGCGGAGCAAACCGTGCTGGTGGAACGCGATCTCGAAACGGCCCGCGGTGTTGACGATCTGCACCCGACTGCCGGGAAAGGCCAGCTCGATCGCCTCGTCCAATGCCCCGCGTGGGCCCAGCTCCCGGATCGTCTGCAGGGCGGCCGCGACATCCGCGCCGTCCGCGGCGAGCACGGCGGTGCGCGTGCCGACCTGCACCCGACGGGCAGGCGCTGTCGCGTCGGTCCGGAAGTGGTCGTAGAACCGCCACCCGCGCAGCCGCTCCCGCACCAGCAGCAGTTCGGGCGCGCGCTCCGGATCCGCGAACTCGCTCAGCATGCTGTCGAACGTCTGGAGCGGGTGCCCGCCGCGCTGCCACTCACCGCTCGCCGAACGGATCCGCACCTCGTGGTTGTTGCGCTCGACCAGCAGCGCCGCGGGCCGCAGGAACGGCCCGGCCCACAGGGCCTCGCGCTTGATCACCGGATCCAGGTCGAATTCTGATCCGTGCGCGATCGGCAACCCGAGATCCATCAGATAGCCGTAGTCGTCGCCCGCGAAGCCCATCCGCAACGTCACCGGCCCGGTCCGCACGGTGCCCTGCGTCGGTCGGTCCTTCCGCACATGCTCGGGCCCGGCCCACAGCGTCGACTGCAACCCACCTTCACGGGCAAGCGCCGCGACCGCGCCGTTCCGCGAGGCGTCGGCCAGCAACCGCAGCGCCCGGTACAGACTCGACTTGCCCGTCCCGTTCGCACCGGTCACCACGTTCAGACCGCGGAGCGGCATGACGATCCGCCGCAGTGACCGGTAGTTCTCCACCGCCAGCGTCGTCAGCATGTCAGTCAAGGTACCGACGCCTTCCGACAATCAGGTTTCGGCGCGGTCCGGGGAGATGTGCCAGAGGACTCCGAGTTCCTGCAGCATCGCCGCGGCCGCCGCGCCGTGCATCTTGCTCCGGTCCGCCATCGTCGAGAACCGCGGACGGCGTACGTCGACCGCGGGCAGGCGGCGGGCGAGCTCCTGCTCGATGGCGTCGAGCAGCCGCGCCCCGGCCCGGCGGACCGGCCCGTCGATCACGACGTCCGGGATGTCGAGGATCGCCGCCTGGACGCAGACCAGCGCGCCGAGGCTCCGGCCCGCGAATTCGACCCGCTCGGCGAGGGCTCGCAGCTCCGGTGGCTCGCCGGGGGACGCGACCGCGTCGAGGTCCTCGACGGAGGCGTCGCCGAGGATCGCGGGCAGGTTCGCCACCGTTTCCAGGCAGCCCGTCCGGCCGCACTCGCAGCGCCGGTCGCTGACGCCGACGTCGATGTGCCCGACCTCGCCGGCCCGCTGCCGTTCGCCGAGGTGCACGCGTCCGTCGAGGATGATGGCGGACCCGATTCCGCCGGCGATGTGCAGCACGATCACACTGCCGCCGGCCTGACTGCGGTGCGACAGTTCGGACATCGCCACCGCGGTCGCGTCGTTGACGAGCACCACGTCGTACCCGAGGGCCTCCCGCAACGGCCCGGCGAGGTCGACGTCGTGCCAGCGGAACTGGATCGACTCGACGATGCCCTGCTCGGGCGACAGCATGGCCGGGACGGCGACGCCCGCGGTGAGCACCGTCCGCCCGTCGTCGGCGGCCAACTGCCGCAGGAAGCTGCCCAGGACCGAGATCACGTCATCGACGCCGGGGCCGGGCGGCAGGGCCACCCGGCCGGTCGTGCTGATCACTCCGTCCAGTCCCACTACGCCCGCGACGATCTCGGTCGGCCGGAGGTCGGCCATCAGCAGGCACTGGCGGCCGGTGTCGACGCGGAGCGGCTTCGCGGGTTTGCCGCGGCCGCTCGGCGTCCCGGCCTCCTCGACCACCAGATGCCGTGCCATCAGGGACTCGACGATCTCCGACACCACCGCGCGCGCCAGACCGGTGGACCGGGAGATGTCCGCGCGCGACATGCTGCCGTCGCCGATCAGCACGGTCTGCAGGACCAGTCTGGTGTTGCGCTCGCGCAGTACGCCCGGCGTCACCTTCTCGGTGATCCGTATCGCCTTCGTCATCCCTGCCTTCAGTACACGCCGTACACCGCCAACTCTTGGAGGTGGAGCGTGTAGGCGTTGGTGGTGTTCGCGAATCCGGTCACCCGGACGTACCGGTAGGCGCCCGTCACGTCGTACCGGTCGCCCACATCAGTCTGCGCCTTGTGGGTCACCTTCTCCGCCAGCCGGGTCCACGTCTGCCCGTCCACGCTTCCGTCGACACGATAGAGGTACGACCGGCCGTCGGCGTAGTACGGCGTGACGCGGATGCCGGACAGTGCGTGAGCAGCGCCGAGATCCACCTGCAACGACGACGGTTGCCCTGCGCACTGTGCGGGCGCGCAGAACCAGCCGGTGGTCAGATCGCCGTCAACCGCGCTGGCCGCCGCGTGACCACCTTCCGCGCTGGTAGCCGCTACAGGCTTCCCCAGGCTCAAGGAGACCGGCGGCGGCGTGGAGCACGTGACCGTCGGTACGCCGAACGACAACGCGTCGAAGTACCGGTTCGCGTCGTACTGGTGCACCTGCAGCCGCAACTGCCGTACGCCGGTGACGTCCGCGTCGAGCACGACCGCCTTCGACGCGTCGCCCGCGATCCCGCTGCGCAGCACGCCGGACTCGGTCAGCAGTCTGCCGTCACCGAAGACGCGGACGACCACATCGCCGTCGGGAGTGTGGTTCATCGCGTCGTCGATCCCCACCACCGTGGTGAAGCGCCCGCAGCCACCGCCGAGCTCGAACCGGACGTCGGCGTTCGCGTTGGTGCCGAGGCCCTTGCTGTAGGCAACACCGTCGAGCAGGATCGGCTGGCCGTTGCCGGACGGTGTGGCCGGCGTCACGGTGTCGCGTGCGACCGGGTAGACGCCGTCGTGGTTCCGTGAAGAGGCGAACTGCAGGTCGCTCAGCTGGTACCGCCCGGCCGCCGCGACCGGTAGGACCGCGGTGGCCTTGCGCAGCTCGGACTGGTCGGAGCGCATCGACACCTGCAGTGTCACCTTGTCCGGCAGACCACTGCCGCCGCGCACGGTCCAGGAACGCGTCACCGTGGCTCCTGGTCCGACTTGGCTCGGTGCGTCGCCTGTTGGTTCGACAGTGACCCCAGTGGGTGCCGTGACGTCGAGGGTCAGCCCGGTGAGGGCGCCGAAGTAGTTCGTGTTGGTGATGGTCGCGGTGACCTGAGCAGCCCCTGACGCATTTACGGTCCCGGTCGGGCGGAGTGCCAGCGTCACGTCGTAGTCGTCGTTCTTCAGCCGGTCCAGCAGCTTGGCGGCTTCTGTGTAGGTGTCGCCGGTCGGCTGGGTGCGGTAGCTGGTGCGGTCTCGCGACCACTGCTCAGCCACGTCGTACCAGTTGATCTGTGGTGTGGCCGAGGTCTTCAGTGCGTCGAAGTACTGCTTCCAGCGTGGGGCGTAGTAGCCGTCCAGGAGCCCGGACCACTCGCGGTACGCGTAGTCCTGCAGGTCTGTGGTGCGCAGTCCCCACGACGTGAGCTGCTTGCGCGCGTCGTACTCGAGCTGCGCTGACTCGGTGCTGTCCGCGCCCCAGCTCCTGGCCTGCTCCAGCCAGCGTCCGATCAGGTACTGCTCGTTGGTACCGACCAGGTCGTCGACGCCGGCGATGTACCCGAGCCACGTGTCGGTCAGCTGCGTGAAGCGCCCGAGGTCCCCGGCCTCGTACGCCGACCGGATCTGCGGCAGCAACGTACGTGACCGGTCGGCGACGGACTGACGTGCGACCTCCAGCAGGTCGTTGCGGTACGCCGCGTTGTTGCGCAACGAGTTGCCGACCGCGAGCAGTGCGGGCAGCGCACCCGCGAACTCGGCCGGATCGTAGGCGAACGCCGCCTGCGCCCAGCTGTGCGGCCGCTGGACCGTCAGGCTCGGGATCGCGGCGAACAGGCCGCCGTGTCCCGACGAGCGGCCGCCGTTCGGCGGAATCGAGTACGCGGTCTCGGCCAGGATCCGCCACGCCTCCCGCGCCTTCGGGTCCGTCCCGCCGTACCGGGCGTCCGCGTAGTCGGCGAACCACTGGTCCAGGTCCACGGGGCCGTCGTGCCAGGGCAGTTCGGCCAGGAACTCCATCGCCACCGCGTTGTTGTAGCTGGCCTCGGGCATGATCGCGATCCCGGACAGGGCCGAGCCGGGCTTCGCCAGCGAGGCCCAGAAACGCTCGTTCCAGGCGCGGATCGGGGCGCCCATGGTGGAGTTGCCGCCGAAGTTCCAGATCGACCCGAACGCGTACGGCGTCCCCGACCAGTCCTTCTCGCGGTCAGGGCTCAAGGCCCGGTCGGACAGCCCGTCGACGACCAGCATCCGGCTACGGTCGATGGCCGCGATCGTCTCCGGACGCGGGTTGCTCTGCCAGCCGAGGATCGCCCAGATCGCGCCCGGATGTGCCCTGTCCAGGGCGTTCTGCACCGCGACCGACGCCTGACCGACCGAGATGCTGCCGGGCCGTCCGCCCTCGTGCAGGAGATCCATCTTGAACATCGTCGACGGACCCAGGATCCGTTCCTGGACGGTGTAGAACCGGGCCGCGACCCGGTCGAACAGCGGGTCGGTCGGCGCCAGCCAGTCCGGCCGATCCAGCCCCACCCAAGTGCCTTGCGGCACGGTGGTAGCGCCCGGGTTCTTCGCCGCGAAGTCCCGTGGCACCGTGCCGAAATAGCCGGGCAGGACCGGCGTGATCCCGAGCGATCTCATCCGGTCCGCGATCCGCCGGCCGAGCTCCGCGCGCTCCTGGATCACCTGGGCGCTGACCGGCGCGGTGAAGTTGGACATGTTCTGCAGCAGCCACCACGGCTGGTACCCGGGCGTCGGGATCCAGGCGCGCAACTCGTCCGCCTGGTAGCCGAAGGACTGCAGCGCCTCGTAGTACACGGCCTCGGTCCCGATGGGCATGAAGATCTCGTTCACACCGTGCAGTGCCTGGACGTCGATCAGCCGTTCCCAGTCCTCGAACGTCCGGTACGGGCCGGAGTACCCGTCCTCGGTGTCGTTGCCGGCGAACCGGTGCTCGACGACCGACGACTGCTCGATCGGCCGCTGCGGCGCGGGCAGGACCGGCGGCAGGTCGAGCTGGTCGCCGGTCCAGGAGATGTCCGCCTTCACAACGTGCTTGAGGTACCAGTTGAACCCCATCAGCAACGCCGACGTACTGCTGCCCTCCACGACCGGCCGCGCGCCACGGCTGGTGATCCGGAACGTGTCGCGGTCCGCGGACGCCGGGATCGTGGCGAGCGTGATCTGGCTGCCGTGCCGGGTGCCGACCAGGCGCCGGATCGCGTCCTTGGCCGGACCGGTGTCGAAGAGCGGGCGGGCGGACGGGCCCTGCTCCGGGGAGTCCGCCAGTGCGGGCGGCGCGCCGAGCAGCAGCGCCACCGTTGCCACAGTGGCCGCCGCGGTCGTCGCGGCGAGCCATCGCCGGACCCTGGTACGTCGGTTCATCAACCTGACCTCCGATTTTGATCGCGGCCCAAACTAAATGCCGGTACGCAACCGGTCAACAGCTCGGCGAGGACTTTCGAAAATATTCTTCCTAAACCTGCCGTGTCACAGCCGGCCGCGCTGTCTCGTCTCGGGGGCGCAACCGATCAAGGAGCGTGAAGAGCGATGCGTGTGTTCGTGGCTGGTGGGAGTGGAGTTCTGGGGCGGCGGCTGGTGCCGCAGCTCGTAGCACGTGGGCATCAGGTGACGGCTACGACGACCAGTGCGGCCAAGCTGGACCTGGTCAGAGCAGCGGGCGCCGAAGCAGTGGTGATGGACGGGCTGGACGGCGCGGCGGTCGGCGAAGCGGTCGCGCTCGCACGGCCGGACGTGATCGTGCACCAGATGACCGCGATCTCGATGGCGCATGCGGGCAAGCCGGACATCAAGCACCCGGACCGCTGGTTCGCGAAGACCAACCGGCTGCGGACCGAGGGGACCGACCACCTGCTGGCCGCGGCCGAGGCAGTGGGTGTGCCGCACTTCGTTGCCCAGGGCTACGCGAGCTGGAACGGCATCCGCGAAGGCGGGTGGGTCAAGACCGAGGAGGACCCGCTGGACCTTCTGGAAGGGACAGCCGCGTACGTCGGCCTGAAGGCGCTCAGCCGGATCGAGGACCTCGTGCTGAAGATCGGTGGAGCCGTCATGCGGTACGGCGCGTTCTACGGCCCGGGGGCCATCGACGACCAGGTGGAGCTCGTGCGCAAACGCCAGTACCCGCTGGTGGGACGCGGTACTGGCTACAGTTCCTGGGTGCATCTCGACGACGCGGCCGGCGCGACAGTGCTGGCTGTCGAGCAGAAGGCCGGCGGTGTGTTCAACATCGTCGATGACGACCCGGCACCGGCCCGCGACTGGCTGCCCTACCTGGCGGAGTGTGCAGGCGCGAAGCCGCCGCTGCGTGTTCCGGTGTGGCTGGCGCGACGGCTGGCGGGGGACCAGGCTGTGGTGATGATGACCGAGGGCCGCGGGTTCTCCAACGCCAAGGCGAAGCGGGAGCTGGGCTGGGAGCTGCAGTACCCGTCGTGGCGTCAGGGCTTCAAGGCCGAGCTGGCGTGATGCGCACTCGCGACGAGGAGTTCGAGGAGCTGCGACCGCTGCTGTTCTCGATCGCCTACCGGATCCTCGGCAGCGTCAGCGAGGCGGAGGACGCCGTACAGGACACGTGGCTCCGGTACGCCGCGTCACGGACGGAACCGGCGTCCGCGAAGGCGTTCCTGTCCGCTGTCGTGACGCGTATCTGCGTCGACGTACTGCGGTCTGCTCAGCGCCGTCGGGAGACGTACGTCGGACCGTGGTTCCCGGAGCCGCTGCTGTCCGACCCGTACGAGGACCCGGAGCGAGCGGCCGAGCTGGCCGACTCGGTGTCGATGGCCGCGCTGCTCCTGCTGGAGCGGCTGTCTCCGCTGGAGCGGGCAGCGTTTGTGCTGCGGGAGGTGTTCGGGTTCGACTTCGCTGAGGTGTCGTCGGCGCTGGGACGGACTGAGGCCGCCTGCCGTCAGTTGGTGGTTCGAGCGCGTCGCCATATGGAGGCAGGGCGGCCGCGCTTCGCTGCGGACCAGCGTGAGCGGGAGGAGTTGGCGGTCCGCTTCTTCGACGCGTTCAAAGAAGGCGACGTCGACAACTTGCTGGAGTTTCTGGCCGCCGACGTCCAGTTGGTGGGGGACGCCGGTGGCAAGGCGCCGCAGTGGGGCCGGGGTGTCGTCACGGGCGCTCACAACGTCGCAGGAATGCTGGCTGCCCTGTCCGCGCCGTTCACCCGGATCGGTGGTGTCGTGGAGCCGCACGTGGTGAACGGCCAGCCGGGCGCGATCTTCCGCGACAATGCGGGTCGCGTGGTCAACACCTGGACGCTCGACATCGCCGACGGACAGATCCAGGCGATCCGTGCGGTGGTGAACCCGGACAAGCTCCGGCACGTCGGCCCGGTCGCCGACGCGTGGGCCGTCGTGCGGGACACGAACGCGGCCCGCCGAAACGGGTAGCGGGGCGCAGGGAAGACCCCTGCGCCCCGCTGTGTGCCGTCAGGTCAGGCCAAGGATTCTTCCCAGGCCTGGTGCAGTCCGGCGTAGTGGCCGTCCACCGTGATCAGGTGGTCGGGTGCGCCGTCCTCGATGATCTGGCCGTATTCCAGCACCAGGACGCGGTCGGCGGTCTCGACCGTGGACAGCCGGTGGGCGATGACGATCGCCGTACGGTCGGCCAGGATCGTCTTCAGCGCCCGCTGGATCAGCCGTTCGCTGGGGATGTCCAGGCTCGACGTCGCCTCGTCCAGGATCAGCACGGCGGGGTTGGCCAGGAACGCCCGCGCGAACGCGACCAGTTGCCGCTGCCCCGCGGACAACCGCGAGCCGCGCTTCTCGACCGCGGTCTCGTAGCCGTTCGGCAGCGCCATGATGAAGTCGTGCGCGCCGATCACCTTCGCGGCCTCGACGACCTCCTCCATCGTCGCGTCCGGCTTGCCGAACCGGATGTTGTCCGCAACCGAACCGGTGAAGAGGAAGTTCTCCTGCGTCACCATCACGACCCGCTCGCGCAGGTCGTCCTCGGACAGGTCCCGCAGGTCGACACCGTCGAGCAGCACATGCCCGCCCGTCGGGTCGTAGAACCTGGCCACCAGCTTGGCGATCGTGGTCTTGCCGGCACCCGTCGTGCCGACCAGGGCCAGTGTCTGACCGGCCGGCACGTCCAGCTGCAGACCGGGCAGCACCGGTACGCCGTCGACGTACTCGAAGCGCACGTTCCGCAGCTCGAGGTGACCGTGCGCCGGGCCCGGCTTGGCCGGCTGGATCGGCTCCGGCACGTCCGGGGTCTCGTTCAGCACACCGGACAGCTTCTCCAGCGCCGCCGACGCGGACAGGAAGGTGTTGTAGAACTGCGAGATGTCCTGCAGCGGCTCGAAGAACTGCCGCAGGTACAGCAGGAACGCGGTCAGGACGCCGACCGTCACGTGCCCGTGGTAGGCCTGGTAACCGCCGTACGCCAGGATCGCGACGATGGTGATGTTGCCGACGCCCTTGATCGACGGCATGAAGATCGCGTTCAGCCGGAACGACTCCAGGTTCGCCTTCCGGTAGCGGTCGTTGACGCCGTGGAAGATCTCCTCGTTGCGCGGCTCGCGACGGAACGCCTGCACCGCGCGGATCCCGGTCATCGACTCGACGAAGTGCACGATGACCAGCACGACCGCCTCCCGGGTCTGCCGGTAGACGACCGCGGACCGCTTCCGGAACCACGCCGTCAGGATCAGCAGCGCCGGGAACGACAGCAGCGCGAGCAGACCGAGCTTGAGGTCCAGCGTGAGCAGGATGATCGCCGTACCCACCAGGGTCAGCGCTGCGGTGACCAGACCGTCGAACCCGTTCGCCAGCATCTCGTCGATGACCTGGACGTCGGACGTCAGCCGGGAGATCACCCGGCCCGAGGTGAACTTGTCGTGGAACGCCGGGCTGAGCCGCTGGAAGTGGTCGAAGACCCGGCGCCGCAGACCGAGCAGGATGGTCTGGCCGAGCCGGCCGGAGCGCATCAGGAACAGCTGCCGCGCCCAGGCCTGCAGCAGTGCCGAGGCGAGCACGGCGATCACGATCGTGATCAGCTCCCGCGAGCCCTGGCCGGCGAGGATCGGCGGGATGCCGTTGTCGATGCCCAGGTGGACCAGGTACGGCACGGCGAGCCGGGCGCCGTTCTCGACGATCACGATCACGATCAGCAGCCAGATCAGCTTCTGGTACGGCCTGAGCAGCTCACCGAGCAGCTTCCGGGAGTCCTCCTTCAGCCGGATGCTGGTGGCCCGGGAGATCTCGCGGTCGGGGTCCTCCTCGAACTGACCCCGCCAGCTCTGCTCTTCCGGCAGCTGGTCGTCCTTCACATCCTCGGGAGGAGGTGTCTGCTGGGTCGTCGTCATGCGTGCACCTCCTCGTCCTCCGCGGCCAGCAGGTGCCGGTACTCGGGCACCGTGGCCAGTAGTTCTTGATGGGTTCCTACGTGGGTGACTGTGCCGTTCTGCAGCAGTGCGACCTTGTCGGCCAGCATCACCGTCGACGCGCGGTGCGCGACCACGATGCCGGTGGTCTCGGAGAGCACGTTCTGCAGCGCTTCCTCGACCAGGGCCTCGGTGTGTACGTCGAGAGCCGACAGGGTGTCGTCCAGCACCAGTACGGCGGGCTTGGCGAGCACTGCCCGCGCCAGTGCGAGCCGCTGGCGCTGACCGCCCGACAGCGACATGCCTTGCTCACCGACGCGTGTCTCGAGGCCCCACGGGAGGTCGTTGGCGAACTGCGCCTGGGCGACCTCCAGCGCCTGCTGGACCTCGGCGTCGGTGGCGTCCGGACGGCCGAGCGTGAGGTTCTCCCGGACGCTCATGGAGAACAGCGTGGGGTCGTCGAACGCGGACGCGACCGCGGTCCGCAGCGACACCAGGGTCAGGTCCCGGATGTCGTGTCCGTCGATGGTGATCCGCCCCGCCGTCACGTCGTACAGCCGGGGGATCAGTGCGGTCAGTGTGGTCTTGCCGGACCCGGTGGCGCCGACCAGTGCGAGCGTCGTACCAGGGGTCAGGTCGAGGTTGATGTCGTGCAGCACCTCGGTCGAGTCGTCGGAGAACCGGAACCCGACGTGCTCGAAGCGCAGGTGACCGCGCGGGTGGGTGAGCTCCTCCGCGCCGGACTTGATCACCGAGTGGGTGTCGAGGATCTCGCTGATCCGGTCCGCCGCGGTCATCGCCTCCTGGGCCATCGCGAGGATCGCGCCGAGCGAGGTGACCGGCCAGACCAGCGACAGCATCAGCGTGATGAACGCGACCAGGGTGCCGAGCGTGATCGCCTCCCGGCCGACGGCGAGCGCGCCGAGCAGCAGCACGATCACCAGGGTCAGGTTCGGGATGACGCCGAGGAAGCTCCAGAACCGGGATGCGAGCCGGACCTTCTCGACCTCGGTGTGGTACAGCGTGGTCGCCTCGTCGTCGAACTGCGCCTGGACGTGCGGCCGGCGGCCGAACGCCTTGATCACCCGGAAGCCGAGCGCCGACTCCTCGATCCGGGTGGCCAGGTCGCCCTGCTGGTCCTGCACCTTGCGGGAGATCCGCAGGTACTTCTTCTCGAACTTGAGCGAGACCATCACGATCGGCACGGCGGCCACGAGGACCACCAGACCGAGCGGCCAGTAGAGCTGGAGCAGCAGGATCGTGACCACGACCAGCTGCAGGATGTTCATCACCAGGAACAGCAGGCCGAAGCCCATGAACCGGCGGATGGTGGACAGGTCGGTGGTGACGCGGGACAGCAGCTGGCCGCTCTGCCAGCGGGTGTGGAACTCCATCGGCAGCGACTGCAGCCGGACGTACAGGTCGTGCCGGAGCGTGGCCTCCAGGTCGCTGACGGTCCGGGACTGCGCCCAGCGGCGCATCCAGACCAGGAGGACCTCGGAGATGCTGAGTCCGAGCGCCAGCAGGGCCAGCGGGACCAGCATGCTCAGCTCGCGCCGGGTGACCGGTCCGTCGATGATGGCTCTGGTGACCAGCGGGACGGTGAGGCTGACGGCGACGCCGAGCATCGCGGTGGTGAACATCACCGAGAGGCGCCAGCGGTGGGGCTTCAGATAGGGACGCAGCCGCCACAGATTGCGGCTACGTTCGGGGGCACGGGTGGTAGGGGCAGCGATCGACGGCGCTTGGACAGCGTGCTCGGAGGGCATCTGGACGGGCGCACTTCCCATCTACTTCGTCAAAGGGTTTCGGCGACCTGAAAACGGCGCACTTTCCAGTATCGCCCAGTGGGTAAGCGCTTGTCCTGCCAATTCCATTCCCGGGCGATGAATTACCGCTTGTCGCAATAGGCCGTCCGGGTGCCAGGCGGCGAGGGGTTCCGGACCTATCACGTTCCATGATCAGTGCGTGGCGATCGATCGCCGGCCTGATGCCTCTTCGGGCAGTTCCCGGAGGTCCCGGAGCGGGGAGCAGAGGGCGATCAGCAGCCCGCCGAGCATGCCGCCGGTGGCCAGCAGCAGCGTCGGACGGATCTGGATCGCGGTGGCCAGCACGCCGGAGACGGCTGCGCCGACGGTCTGGCCGCCGATCACCAGGGTCCGCCATGAGGCGGTCACCTGGCCCAGCAGGTGCGGTGGGGCCATGGACTGCCGCAGGGTCCGCTGCGGGACGGCGAACAGGGACATACCGAGCCCGGCGAGTACCTGTCCGAGCAAGATGAGCGGCGTCACGCCGGTGAACAATGCGACGCCGTTGAGTGACGCCAGAAACACACCGCTGAGATAGGAGCGGCCGATTCCCACGCGCCGGCACCAGCCGGGGGCGACGAACGTACCCGCCACCGCGGCAGCACCGAAGGCGGTCAGCGAGAGCCCGACGAACGCCGGTGACTTGTGCAGCTCCCGGATCAGAAACAGCACGACCAGCGGTCCCTGCATCGATCCGGCCATGGCCGCAACAGCCGCCGACACCACGAGCGGACGGAGCATCCGGTCGCCGAACAGCACGCGCAGTCCGGCCGACAGCCGTACCTGGGACCGCTCCGGCACAGCTCCACGGGCGGGCTCACGGATGAGGTACGCCGCCACCGTGGACACGACGTACGACGCCGCGTCGACGACGATCGCGAACGGTGCCGTGGGCAGCTGTACGAGGAAGCCGGCCGCGGAGGGACCGAGCGTGGAGGCGAGGTTGAGATTGAGCAGCGCGGCGCTGTTCGCCTGCATCAGCTCCGCCCGTGGCACCAGCCACGGGGTCATCGTCTGGGACGCGGTGTCGGACAGCAGGGTCAGCACTCCGGTCAGTACGGCGACGGCGTACAGCTGCTCGATGCGCAGCCAGCCCAGTGCCGCCGCGGCCGGCACTGAGCCGAGCAGGAACAGCCGACCGACATCGGTCCAGATCAGCACGCGACGCAGGGACCACTTGTCGACCCAGACACCGGCCAGCAGCCCGAACACGAGGTGCGGCGCGATCGTCAACGCCGACAACGCACCCATCTGCATTGCTGACGCCTGCAGGCTGACGACGGCCACCAGCGGCAACGCGACAGTGGTGACCGCACTGCCCGATGCCGACACCAGCTGCCCGATCCACAGCTTGCGGAACTCGCCTCTCACGACCCATGCCATGCCTGCGAACGTGTCACTCAGCAGAGTCGTCCGACTACGCCTGTTCGCCGTGAGCAGATGCAGTTCACTCAACGCGAAACACGGGACCTCTTGCGGTGAAGGGCAGCGACGCGCCACGGGGGATCAGCCACGCGTGCTCCCGCCGTACCCGGACGACGTCGCACTGGCCGTCGGTGATCAGCAGGATCGGCCCGTGCGCAGGGAAGTCGGCTGCGCGCTCGAGAAGGTCGACACCGGGCTGCAGCATGGTCCCGCCGCGACCGTGCACCTTCACGCGGCCCGCGATG
>Ga0247821_10000709_pt1 | contig 18536 bp, 21 predicted proteins | sample 13C_Glycerol_Day_FD_192481 | JGI IMG/M metagenome (GOLD analysis project Ga0247821, IMG submission 192481) | Soil microbial communities from agricultural site in Penn Yan, New York, United States - 13C_Glycerol_Day14 | ecosystem: Environmental > Terrestrial > Soil > Agricultural land | place... | reverse complement strand
GTATCTACGTCGGCGAAGGCCGTTTCGTGCATGCCCCGTCCGCCGGTGGAACGGTGCGTCTGGACTACCTGTCCAACAGCTACTGGAACAAAACCTACCTCAACGCCAAACGGGTCCTGACCCCGACTCACCTGGCGCGTAACCCCTGACCTTGCGAGGTAGGCGATGACTGCACAAACGCTCTACCTCGACGATGCCCTCTACCATTACCTGCAAGCGGTTTCTCTGCGTGAGACGCCGTTGCTGGCCCGCTTGCGCGCCGAAACCCAGGCATTGCCCGAGGCGCGCTGGCAAGTGGCGCCGGAGCAGGGGCAGTTGCTCGCCTTGCTGGTGCGCTTGATCGGCGCGCAGCGGGTGATTGAGGTCGGTACGTTCACTGGATACAGCGCCCTGTGCATGGCCCAGGCCATGGAGCACGGGCAGTTGCTCTGCTGCGACCTGGAAGGCAGCTACAACGCCATTGCCTGGCGCTACTGGCAAGAGGCCGGGGTGGCGGAACGTATCGAACTGCGTCTGGCGCCCGCCTTGCAGACCCTGGCGACATTGCCGTCAGAGCGCTACGACCTGATCTTCATCGATGCCGATAAGGCCAACTATCCGTGTTATCTGGAAGCGTCCCTGCGTTTGCTGCGTACGGGTGGGCTGGTACTGTTCGACAACACCCTGTGGAGCGGGCGGGTGTTGCAGGCGCAACCTGACAGTGAAGATACGCGAGCGATCCAGGCGCTGAATCTTGCGCTCAAGGACGACCCGCGGGTGGATCTGTCGATGTTGCCCATAGGGGATGGCTTGACGCTGTGTCGCAAGCGTTGAATCGCGGGGCAAGCCCGCTCCCACGGCGGATCTCGGTGGGAGCGGGCTTGCCCCGCGATGCGATTACTGGGCTTTACTCACCCGCCAGATCTTGTTGCCGACATCATCGGCCACCAGCACACCACCGCGTTGATCGTTGATCACCCCCACCGGGCGTCCCATGGCCTTGCCTTCGTCATTTAGAAAGCCCGTCAGCAGGTCGATCGGCTTGCCGACCGGCTTACCGGCGGTGCTGAACGGCACGAAGATCACTTTGTAGCCACTGTGCGGTTTGCGGTTCCAGGAACCGTGCTGACCGATGAATGCGCCTTGTTCGAAGGGTGGCGGCAATACACCGGGCTCGGCAAAGGTCAGGCCCAGTGAGGCGGTATGCGGCCCCACGGCGTAATCAGGTGCAATGGCTTTGGCGACCAGTTGCGGATCCTGCGGGCTGACCCGCTCATCGAGGTGCTGGCCGTAATAGCTGTAGGGCCAACCGTAGAACCCGCCGTCCTTGACCGAGGTGATGTAGTCGGGCACCAGATCGCTGCCGATCTCGTCCCTTTCGTTGACCGCGGTCCACAGTTGTCCGCTATGCGGCTCCCAGGCCATGCCATTGGGATTGCGCAGGCCCGTGGCAAACAGGCGTTGCTGGCCGCTGGCTGGATCGACTTCCCAGATGGCGGCGCGGCCTTTTTCCTGGTCCATGCCGTTCTCACCGACATTGCTGTTGGAGCCGACGGTGACGTAGAGCTTTTTGCCGTCGCGGCTGGCGATGACGTTTTTGGTCCAGTGATGGTTCAGCGGGCCACCGGGGAGTTCGGTCACCAGGGTGCCAGGCGAGGTGATCGAGGTAGCCCCGGGCTGATAACGAAAGCGTATGAGGCGATCGGTGTCGGCCACATAGAAATCGTTGCCGACCAGGGTCATGCCAAACGGGGAGTTGAGGTTTTCGATAAAGGTCGTGCGGGTTTCGGCCACGCCATCATGGTCGCTGTCGCGCAGCAGGCTGATGCGGTTGGCACTGGGCACGCCGGCACCGGCGCGACTCATCGCCTTGCCCATCACCCAGCCACGAATGCCTTTGCCGTCCTCGGGTTTGGGCGGGGCGTTGGTTTCAGCCACCAGCACATCGCCATTGGGCAGGACATACAGCCAACGCGGGTGATCCAGGCCTTCGGCGAAGGCGGCTACCTGAGTGCCGGGTGCGGCCACAGGCTTCACACCTTGGGGCCAGCCGATGGCCGGGGCGATGTTGACGGTGGGTATCAGGGTCTTGTTCGGTTCGGGCAGTTGTGGCGATGGCCCGAATCCGTCACTGACCTCCAGCCGGGCGGTCTCGCCGCAACCGCTCACGCCTGCAGCCACCATCAGCAACACGGCTATCCGGGTCATGTGCATGGCGTTGCCCTCGCAAAGTTGGCTTCTGTTGAACATAGAGGCGGCCAACACGCAGGAGGTTCCGTTGTTCAGGCCTGCTTGAGCAATAGCGCGACACCCGGATGGTACTGCCCGGCTTCGTTGTGCAGCTTGCGGTAGGCGTAAGGGAAGTACCAGGCAATCGCGCAGGCGGTGTGTTTTTGCAGGTCATCAACCAGGTCCTGAAGCTCTTCGGGGCTGGCATGTTGTCCAGCCTTCCACGGGCTGGCAAACAGAGCGGCGACCTTGAGCTGGCTGGGGGCAGCCACCTGGCGCGCGGCAAACACGGTTTCCTGCAGGGCGTTGTGCAGATCCAGGCGGGCTATGCGTGGCCAGCGCTGGCTGGCTTGTATGTAGGCGGCTTCTTCACGGTTGGCGATGTACAGGTCGCAATAACCTTCACGCTCACCTTCGTCGCGCTGCTTCTTGCTCTGGTGATGCTGCAGGGTGATCAATTCTGCTTGCCAGGCTGCGGCCGAGAGCACGCCGAGGTTCGCTTGGGCACCGTGCCAGTAGGGGGCCTCGCCGTCGCCCAGGGTCTGGTTACAGCGGTCGATGCATTCGACCCAGCGTTCCAGGGCCGGGCGCAGGAATTCCAGGCGCGGGTTATTGATAATCAGACCTTGCATGCCGCTCTCTCCTTTATAGTTGTAATCGAGATAGCCAAATTATGGCTATTTGATATCACTGATGTCAGGGTGGCACAAGATGACAAAGACGCCATTGATCCAGGCCAGTGCTGCGCCTTTCATTGACGCTCCGGGTGCAACCCTCTAACCTTCGCGACTTGTTTCAGGTGCTCTGTGGGCTGTGGCCTGGCAGGGTGAAACAGGGAAGCCGGTGGGCGCGCAAACGCGTGCGAGTCCGGCGCTGCCCCCGCAACGGTAGGTGAGTCAAGGCCGCGCACGGCCACTGGGTGATCGCACCCGGGAAGGCGCGCGACCCTGGGTGTTCATGACCCCGCTCACAAGCCCGGAGACCGGCCTGCAACAGCCAACGGCATCACGGAGGGTGATGCGCGTACCCTTCGGCCTGTGCCGCAGCCCTGCGCGTTTCTCCGTCTGCCTTATCCATTCATCTGTTGCCATCTCTTTGCCGCGAACGCTGTGCAGCCCCGTGCTGCTAGGCTCGTTGCGACGGATAGACAGGGCTATGCGGAGACTTCGATGACTGAATCCACCGAGCGTGACGAACGCCACCTGGCACGCATGCTGCGCAAAAAGGCGGTAATCGACGAGCGTATTGCCAACGCCCCCAACGAATGCGGCTTGTTGCTGGTGCTCAGCGGCAACGGCAAGGGCAAGAGCAGTTCGGCCTTCGGTATGCTCGCCCGGGCCATGGGCCATGGTATGCAGTGCGGTGTGGTGCAGTTCATCAAAGGCCGCAACAGCACGGGTGAAGAATTGTTCTTCCGGCGCTTTCCCGAGCAGGTGCGCTATCACGTGATGGGCGAGGGCTTCACCTGGGAAACCCAGGACCGCCAGCGTGACATCGCCGCGGCAGAGGCCGCCTGGGCCGTCTCGCGTCAGTTGCTGCAGGACCCGACGATCACCTTTGTGGTGCTCGATGAACTTAACATCGCCCTCAAGCACGGTTACCTCGATCTGGAACAAGTGCTCAGCGACCTGCAGGCACGGCCACCCATGCAGCATGTGGTGGTCACCGGTCGCGGGGCCAAGGATGAAATGATCGAACTGGCCGACACCGTCACTGAGATGGGCATGATCAAGCACGCCTTCCAGGCTGGCATCCGTGCCCAGAAGGGCGTTGAACTATGAGTGACACGCGCCACTGCCCGGCGGTGCTGATTGCTGCCCCGGCCTCGGGCCAGGGCAAGACCACCGTGACCGCCGCGCTGGCGCGGCTGCACCGCAATCTTGGGCGCAAGGTGCGGGTGTTCAAATGCGGCCCTGACTTTCTTGACCCGATGATTCTCGAACGGGCCAGTGGTGCCCCGGTGTACCAGCTCGACCTGTGGATGGTCGGTGAACAGGAAAGCCGGCGGCTGCTCTGGGAAGCTGCGGGTGATGCCGACCTGATCCTGATCGAAGGGGTCATGGGCCTGTTTGACGGTACGCCGTCGAGCGCCGATCTGGCACGTCACTTCAACGTGCCGGTGCTGGCAGTGATCGACGGCACCGCCATGGCGCAGACCTTCGGCGCTCTGGCCCTGGGCCTGGCGCGCTATCAGCCGGACCTGCCCTTTGCCGGGGTGCTGGCCAACCGGGTCGGCACCCTGCGTCACGCCCAGTTGCTTGAAGGTAGCCTGACCGAAGGGCTGCGTTGGTACGGCGGCCTGTCGCGGGAGACCGGGATCGAATTGCCAAGCCGGCATCTGGGCCTGGTCCAGGCCAGCGAACTCAATGATCTGGATGCTCGCCTGGACGCCGCGGCAGCAGCGCTGGGGGCCAGTTGTGAATCGTCCTTGCCTCCCGCAGTGGCCTTTGCCGCACCGACCCCGCAGCGCATCGAGCCCTTGCTCGACGGGGTGACGATCGCCGTGGCCCGGGATGAAGCCTTTGCCTTCACCTATGGTGCCAACCTCGACCTGCTGCGGGCCATGGGCGCTGAGCTGAAGTTCTTTTCGCCGCTGCATGACCAGGTGCTGCCACAGGCTGACAGTCTCTACCTCCCGGGTGGCTATCCGGAACTGCATCACCAGGCGCTGGCCGCCAACACCTCGATGCTTGCCGCGATCCGTAGCCATCATCAGGTGGGCAAGCCGTTGCTCGCCGAATGTGGCGGCATGCTCTACCTGCTCGATGCCCTCACCGATGTCGCCGGGGCGCGTGCCGAGTTACTGGGATTGCTGGAGGGCGAGGCGGTAATGCAGAAGCGCCTGGCGGCCCTGGCGTTGCAAGACGTCGAGCTGCCCGAGGGCACCTTGCGCGGGCACACCTACCACCACTCGCTGACCACGACCGCACTGGAACCGATTGCCCGCGGACACAGCCCCAACGGTGGTCGTGGCGCTGAGGCGGTCTACCGCAGCGGACGACTGACGGCGTCCTACGTGCATTTCTACTTCGCCTCCAACCCGCAAGCGGCGGCGGCGCTGTTGGCACCATGAGCGACCAGGCTTTCAGCGAGGCCGAGCGCGCGGCGGTTTACCGGGCCATCGGCGAGCGTCGCGACATGCGCCACTTCATCAAAGGCGAGGTAGCGCCCGAACTGCTGGCGCGCCTGCTTCAAGCGGCGCATCAGGCGCCCAGCGTCGGCCTGATGCAGCCCTGGCGCTTCATCCGCATCACCGATCGCGAGCTGCGCCAGCGCATCCAGGGGTTGGTGGAAGCGGAGCGCGTGCGTACCGCCGAAGCGCTGGGCGAGCGCTCGGATGAATTCATGAAGCTCAAGGTCGAAGGTATCAGCGACTGCGCCGAAGTGCTGGTGGCGGCCTTGATGGACGACCGCGAGAAGCACATTTTCGGTCGCCGCACTTTGCCGGAGATGGACCTGGCCTCGTTGTCATGTGCCATCCAGAACCTCTGGCTGGCGGCGCGCGCCGAAGGTTTGGGCATGGGCTGGGTTTCGTTGTTCGAACCCCAGGCGCTGGCCGAGCTGCTGGGTATGCCGAGTGGCGCCAAGCCGCTGGCGATTCTCTGTCTGGGCCCGGTGCAGGCGTTCTACCCGGCACCGATGCTGGTGCTGGAGGGCTGGACCACGGCGCGGCCGTTAAGCGACATGCTGTTTGAAAATCAGTGGGGAGAGTCTTGATGAGTGTGGCGTTGCTGACCGTTGCCGGTGTTGCGCTGGATGCACTGTTGGGGGAGCCCCAGCGCCGGCATCCGCTGGTTGCCTTCGGCCGTCTGGCCGGGCGCCTGGAGCAGCGCTTCAACGCGGCGGGCCGTGGCTGGCGCAGCCATGGTGTGACGGCCTGGTTCCTGGCGGTGATTCCCCTGACCTTATTGGCTACCTTGCTGTCCTGGCTGCCCTATATCGGCTGGTTGGTGGAAGTGCTGGCCCTGTATTGCGCCTTGGGTTTGCGCAGCCTGGGCGAGCACGTGACCCCGGTGGCCGACGCCTTGCGTCGCGGTGACCTGGATGAAGCGCGCCGTCGCGTGGGCTTTCTGGTCAGCCGCGAAACCCGCGAGCTGGACGAGACTGCCGTGGCTCGCGCGGCCACCGAGTCGGTGCTGGAAAACGGCAGCGATGCGGTGTTCGCCGCGCTGTTCTGGTTTGTCGTGGCGGGCGCACCTGGAGTCGTGCTCTATCGTCTGAGCAATACCCTGGATGCCATGTGGGGTTACCGCAATGAGCGCTTCGAGCGCTTCGGCTGGGCGGCGGCGCGTATCGACGATCTGCTCAATTACATTCCTGCCCGGCTGGTGGCGCTGACCTACGCGTTGCTCGGCAAGACCCGACTGGCCCTGTCGTGCTGGCGCCGCCAGGCACCACTGTGGGACAGCCCCAATGCCGGTCCGGTGATGGCGGCGGGTGCCGGTGCGCTGGGCGTGGAGCTGGGTGGCCCGGCGGTGTATCACGGTGAACTGCATGAACGCGCGCAACTGGGCGAAGGCCCGGTGGCGGATGCCGATGCGATTGAACGTGGCTGGCGCCTGGTGTGCCAGGGCGTGTGGTTGTGGTTGCTGCTGTTGTGCCTGGGGGCTGAATTCTATGCTTGAGCACGGTGGGCGCCTGCAGCGCGCAGTACAACACTACGGTATTGCCCGGGAACACTGGCTGGACCTGTCCAGCGGCATTGCGCCCTGGTCCTATGACATTCCGGAGATTCCGCTGCGTGCCTGGGCGCGCTTGCCGGAAACCGACGACGGTCTGGAGCAGGCTGCAGCCGAGTATTACCGGGTCAAGCAAGTACTTCCGGTAGCGGGCTCACAGGCCGCGATCCAGGCTTTGCCGCACCTGCGCGCACGCGGCACGGTGGGCGTACTGTCGCCGTGTTACGCCGAACATGCCGAGGGCTGGCGGCGTGCCGGGCATCAGGTGCTGGAGTTGCAGGGCGAGCACGTCGACGACCTGCTCGACAGCCTCGATGTGCTGGTCGTGGTCAACCCGAACAATCCCACCGGCTGCTTGCTCAAGGCTGAGCAGTTGCTGGAGTGGCATGCTCGCTTGGCGCGGCGCGGCGGCTGGTTGCTGGTCGACGAAGCCTTTATGGACAACACCCCGCAGCACAGCATTGGCGCCCAGGCGCAACGCCCGGGCCTGATTGTGCTGCGCTCGTTTGGCAAGTTCTTTGGTCTGGCGGGCGTACGGCTGGGCTTCGTCCTGGCTGAGCCTGAATTGTTGCAGCGCCTGGCCGAACTACTAGGGCCATGGACCGTCAGCGGGCCAACGCGGATTTTGGGTCAGGCCTGCCTGCTCGACCGCGCCGCCCACCAGCGTCAGATTGCTCGTTGCGCCGCGGCCAGCCGGCAGTTGGAAACCTTGATCAGCGCTGCAGGCTTTAGTCCTGACGGTGGCTGCGATCTGTTTCAGTATCTGGTCACCGATCAGGCTGAGCAGTTGCATGAGTTCATGGCCCAACGGGGCATTTTGCTACGTCTGTTCAGTCAGCCTGCCAGCCTGCGCTTCGGCCTGCCGGCCACCGCAGCGGATTTCCAGCGCCTGCAACAGGCATTCAACGATTACCGCAAGGAACAGCCATGAGTACCCTGATGGTGCAGGGCACCACCTCCGATGCCGGCAAAAGCACGCTGGTTACCGCACTGTGTCGCTGGCTGTTGCGCCAGGGCGTCGCGGTGGTGCCGTTCAAACCGCAGAACATGGCGCTCAACAGTGCCGTGACCGCCGACGGCGGCGAAATCGGCCGGGCCCAGGCTGTGCAGGCGCAGGCCGCCGGGCTGGCGCCGCATACCGACATGAACCCGGTGCTGCTCAAGCCCAACAGCGACACCGGTGCCCAGGTGATCGTCCATGGCCGTGCGGTTACCAGCATGAACGCCGTGGCGTATCACGATTACAAGGTCATCGCCATGCAGGCGGTACTGGATTCACACCAGCGTTTGCGTACGCAGTACCCGGTGGTGATGGTCGAGGGCGCGGGCTCACCTGCGGAGATCAACCTGCGTGCCGGGGATATCGCCAACATGGGCTTTGCCGAAGCGGTGGACTGTCCGGTGATTCTGATTGCCGACATCAACCGTGGTGGGGTGTTTGCCCATCTGGTCGGTACCCTGGAACTGCTCTCGGAAAGCGAACAGGCGCGGGTCAAAGGCTTTGTCATCAACCGCTTTCGCGGTGACATCGCCTTGCTGCAGCCGGGCCTCGACTGGCTTGAGGCGCGCACCGGCAAGCCGGTGTTGGGCGTGCTGCCCTATGTGATGGACCTGCACCTGGAAGCCGAAGACGGCATCGACCAGCGCCAGGGTGACAAGGCCGCGCGCGCACTCAGAGTGATCGTGCCGGTGCTGCCGCGCATCAGCAACCACACCGATTTCGACCCGCTGCGCCTGCACCCGCAAGTCGACCTGCAGTTCATCGGCCCTGGCGATCCCATTCCGCCCGCGGACCTGATCATCCTGCCGGGCTCCAAAAGCGTGCGCGGCGATCTGGCGCAGTTGCGTGCCCGTGGCTGGGACCAGGCCATCAGCCGCCATCTACGCTATGGCGGCAAGGTGCTGGGCATCTGCGGCGGTCTGCAGATGCTCGGTCAGCGGGTGGACGATCCGCTGGGGCTGGAAGGGGAGGCCGGTAGCAGTGACGGACTGGGCCTGCTCGACTTCGTCACCGTACTGGAAGCGCATAAGCAGCTGCGCAACGTCGCCGGTACCTTGCAGCTGGAGCAGGCGCCGATCAGCGGCTATGAAATCCATGCCGGCGTCACCCAAGGCGCGGCGCTGCAGCGTCCTGCGGTGCAGTTGGCGGAGGGGCGCAGCGACGGTGCCATCAGTGCCGACGGCCAGATCCTCGCCACTTACCTGCATGGCCTGTTCGAAAGCCCGCAATCCTGCGCGGCGCTGTTGCGCTGGGCGGGCTTGCACGAAGTCGAGCACGTCGACTACCAAGCACTGCGCGAACGCGATATCGAGCGCCTGGCTGACCTGGTCGAGCAGCACCTGGATACCACGCGTCTACGTCAACTGTGCGGACTGAACTGACATGCTCAACCTGATTCTCGGTGGTGCCCGCTCCGGCAAGAGCCGCCTGGCCGAACAACTGGCCGAGCGCAGTGGCTTGGCCGTCACCTACATCGCCACCAGCGAACCGCTGGATGGTGAAATGAATGCCCGGGTGCAACTGCACCGTGAGCGCCGACCGTCCAGCTGGGGGCTGATTGAAGAGCCGCTGACCCTGGCGCAGGTCCTGCGCGCCAATGCCGACGCCGAGCGTTGCTTGTTGGTGGATTGCCTGACCCTGTGGTTGACCAATCTGCTGATGCTGGACAACCCCGAGCGACTGCTGGCCGAGCGCACCGCTTTGCTCGAGTGCCTGGCCGAGTTGCCCGGCGAGATCATTCTGGTCAGCAACGAGACTGGCCTGGGCGTGGTGCCACTGGGTGAGCTGACCCGCCGCTACGTCGATGAAGCCGGCTGGTTGCATCAGGCGATTGCCGAGCGTTGCCACCGCGTGGTGCTCACCGTCGCCGGCTTGCCCCTTACCCTGAAAGGAACTGCAGCATGACTCAGAACTGGTGGCTCGATGCCTGCCGCGTCGTTGATCTGGCTGCCTGCGAGCAGGCCCTGGCGCGTCAACTGCAATTGACCAAGCCGGCCGGCTCGCTGGGGCGCCTGGAGCTGGTCGCGGTGCAGCTTGCTGGTTTGCAAGGGCAACTCAAACCGAGCCTGGACCAGGTCAGCATCACGATCTTCGCCGGCGATCATGGTGTGGTCGCTGAAGGCATCTCGGCCTATCCCCAGGCCGTGACCGGGCAGATGCTGCAGAACTTTGTCGGCGGTGGTGCGGCAATCAGCGTGCTGGCCCGTCAGTTGAATGCGCAGCTGGAGGTAGTAGACCTCGGCACCGTCGATCCGCATTTGAACCTGCCAGGGGTGCGACACCTGCGCGTCGGGCCAGGCACGGCGAACTTTGCCCAGACCCCGGCGATGACCCGCGAGCAAGGGTTGCAAGCGTTGCAGGGTGGGCGTGAGAGTGCCTTGCGTGCAGCGGCCAGCGGAGCCCAGTTGTTTATTGGCGGCGAGATGGGCATCGGCAATACCACCGCCGCCAGTGCCTTGGCATGCGCGTTACTCAAGTGTCCGGCCAGCGAGCTTAGCGGGCCGGGTACCGGGCTGGATGCCGCTGGCGTTCAGCACAAGGCTGATGTTATCGAGCGCGCTTTGACGTTGCATGGCGACCTGTCGGCGGATCCGTTGCAGTCGTTGTTCTGCTTTGGCGGGTTTGAAATCGCCGCCTTGGTCGGTGCTTACCTGGGGTGTGCCCAGGCCGGCGTCGCGGTATTGATTGACGGGTTTATCTGCACTGTTGCGGCATTGGTCGCGGTGAAGATCAATCCCGGTTGCCGTGACTGGCTGTTGTTCGGTCACAGTGGTGCCGAACCCGGGCACCGTCGGGTGCTGGCCGAACTGGATGCCGAGCCTGTGCTGGAGCTCGGTTTGCGCCTGGGCGAGGGCAGTGGAGCGGCACTGGCGGTGCCGGTGTTGCGTCTGGCCTGTGCCCTGCACGGGCAGATGGCGACTTTCGCCGAAGCCGCTGTGGCAGACCGTCCGGCATGATCATCGACCTCCTGCGACACGGTGAAACCGAGCTCGGTGGCGGCCTGCGCGGCAGCCTCGATGATGCGCTCACAGACAAAGGCTGGGCGCAGATGCAGGCGGCGGTGGAGGCGGGCGGCCCCTGGCAGGCCCTGGTCAGTTCCCCCTTGCAGCGCTGTGCACACTTTGCCCAGGCACTGGGTGAGCAACTGCACCTTCCGCTGCAGCTGGCGCCGGGGTTACAGGAGCTGCATTTTGGTGAGTGGGAAGGGCGCAGCGCCGCCGAGCTGATGCTCACCCATGAACAGCAACTGGGGCAGTTCTGGGCGGATCCTTATGCCTTTACGCCTCCCGGCGGCGAGGCAGTGATCGACTTCTCCGGTCGGGTGCTGAAAGCCATTGCCGAGCTGCACCGGGAGCACGCTGACAAGCACCTGTTGCTGGTCACCCATGGTGGCGTGATGCGCCTGTTGCTGGCGCGTGCCAGAGGTTTGCCACGTGAGCAGTTGCTACAGGTCGAAGTCGGCCATGGCGCCTTGTGCCGCCTTGAGCTGCTGGCCGACGGCAGCCTGCGGGAAGTGCACTGAGATGCTCGCGTTCTGGATTGCCTTGCAGTTTCTCAGCAGCCTGCCGGTGCGTCTGCCGGGAATGCCGACACCTGAACAGATGGGCCGCTCGCTACTGTTCTACCCGGTGGTGGGGCTGCTGTTTGGCGTGCTGTTGTGGGGGCTGAACGCGGTACTCGACGGCACGCCGTTGTTGCTGCACACGGCCTTGCTGCTCAGCGCCTGGGTGATGCTTAGCGGCGGCCTGCATCTGGATGGCCTGGCCGACAGCGCCGATGCCTGGCTGGGCGGTTTCGGCGACCGCGAGCGGACCCTCGAAATCATGAAAGACCCGCGCAGTGGGCCGATTGCCGTGGTCACCCTGGTGTTGGTACTGCTGCTCAAATTCTGCGCCTTGCTGGTGCTGGTGGAGCGTGGTCAGGGGCTGTTGCTGATACTCGCACCGTTACTAGGCCGAACGGCAATGCTGGGGCTGTTTCTGTCCACGCCGTATGTACGGGCAGGGGGGCTGGGCCAGGCTCTGGCCGATCACTTGCCGCGGCGGACAGCGGCTTGGGTGCTGCTTGCCAGTTGCGTCTTGTGCCTGTGTCTGGCGGGTCCGCAAGGCTTGTATGTTCTGGTCGTCACGGCTGTGGCCTTTTTCTGGTTACGTCGCGTGATGATTCGGCGCTTGGGCGGGGCAACCGGTGACACGGCGGGCGCGCTCCTGGAATTGCTGGAGTTGACGGTTTTACTCAGCCTGGCGCTGTAATTTCCGGCATTCATGGGGGCCTTTCCCCGGGCGGTGTGAGGCGTATGCTGCGCCTTCTTTGTCGGGGGGGCGGTCGCCTATGAAGGGATTACTGCAAGGCGGGCTGCTGGCCCTGTTCTGTTGGTTCGGCAGCGCCAAGGCTGCCGACCTGATCGAGTACTGGGATACCCCTCGTCACGGTGGCAACAGCTTCAATCGGCTGCCGCCTGATCAGGCGTACTTCCAGGCGCTCAAGGACTACGGCGCCACGTGGGTGCGCCTGTCTTATGACAAGTGGCAGCCTGCCGGTCGCGACTTCCTCCTGGGCGATGCCGATGGCTACAAGGAACTGGCCACCGAAGATCTGCTGCAACTGCGCAAGACTCTCGATGCTGCCCATGCCGCTGGCCTCAAGGTAGTCATTGCGCCGCTTTCCCTGCCAGGCATGCGCTGGGCGCAAAACAACCATGACCGCTTCGACGACCGCCTGTGGCAGGACAAGGCGTGGTGGACGCAATCGGCAGCGTTCTGGCGCGATCTGGCCGCGGCGCTCAAGGATCATCCGGCAATCGCCGCCTATAACCTGATCAACGAGCCGGCGCCGGAGAAAATGGGCGGGCTTGCCGAGCATGCGCCAGCGGCAGACATGCGCACCTGGTATCAACAGCAGCAGGGCAGTGCCCGTGACCTGCCGGCCTTGTATGCGCAGATCATTGCGGCCATCCGCGAAGTGGACCCGTCGACACCGGTGATGGTCGACGCCGGCTGGTATGGCGCTGCCGATGCCTTTGCCTACTGGCCGGGTGCGTTGGCGGATTCGCGCGTGCTCTACAGCTTTCACATGTACGAACCCTACGAAGCCACCAGCGCACCGAACATGAACCGCGCAACGCCTTACGCCTACCCCGGGTCGGTGAAGTTTGCCGGTCAGCAGCAGGCATGGGACCGCGCCAGGGTCGAGGCTTACCTGCAAAGCCCCTTGCAATGGGCGCAAGCGCATAACGTGCCTGCCCGCCGTCTGGTGGCCGGCGAGTTCGGTTGCATGCGCCGCTTGCCGGGTTGCCGGCAGTACCTGGAGGACGTGCTGGTGACGCTTGACCAGGCAAACCTGCACTGGGCGTTTTACAGCTTTCGTGAGGATAGCTGGGACGGCATGGACTATGAGCTGGGCAGCGCCCCGGTGCCCTGGGCCTATTGGCAGGCCATAGAGCAAGGGCTTGCGGACCCGATCAAACGCCAGGTGACGCCGGCGTTCGAGCCGATTCGCAAGCGCCTGCAGCCTTGATCTGATCAGGAAATGCTTGCTCTGGGAATTATGCGGGTATATACACGTAATCATGTTGACCAGTGAATGCATCTGCACCCACCTGCGTCGTGCTGCCCGTGGGGTCAGCCGGCACTATGACGAGGCCCTCGAAGGTTTCGGGATCAATGTTGCGCAGTTTTCTTTGCTGCGTCATTTGCGTCGCCTCGACCAGCCGAGTATTTCCACCCTGGCCGAGGCCATGGGCCTGGACCGCAGTACCCTGGGGCGTAACCTGCGGGTACTGGAAGCTGAAGGTCTGGTGGCGCTGGCCGAAGGCCGCGATCTGCGCAATCGGCTGGTGCTGCTGACCGATCAGGGCCGCGAGCGTTTGCAGGTGGCCGAGCCGGCCTGGGAAAAAGCCCAGACAAGCCTGATCGATACCCTCGGCGAAGGGCAGCGCGATGAACTGGTACGCCTGCTCGAGCTACTTGCCTGAGCTTTATCCGACTTAAAGCGGGTATATACCCGTATAACCTTGCGGCGTTGTGGAGAAAACAATAATGACATCGGTATGGCGAACCAGTGGTTGGATTCTTCTGGGGGCGGCATTGATCCTCGCCCTCTCGCTGGGTGTGCGGCATGGCTTCGGCCTGTTTCTGGCCCCCATGAGTGCGGACTTTGGCTGGGGGCGTGAGGTGTTCGCCTTTGCCATTGCCCTGCAGAACCTGATCTGGGGGCTGGCGCAACCCTTCGCCGGCGCCCTGGCCGACCGCCTCGGCGCGGCCAAAGTGGTGATGGTCGGCGGCATCCTCTATGCCGTAGGCCTGGTGTTGATGGGGATGTCCGATTCGGCGCTGACACTGTCGTTGAGCGCTGGCCTGCTGATTGGCATTGGCCTGTCCGGCACCTCGTTCTCGGTCATCCTCGGGGTAGTCGGTCGTGCCGTACCCGCAGAGAAACGCAGTATGGCCATGGGCATTGCCAGTGCGGCAGGATCTTTTGGCCAGTTTGCCATGCTGCCGGGCACCCTCGGCCTGATTGGCTGGCTTGGCTGGTCGGCAGCCTTGCTGGTGTTGGGCTTGCTGGTGGCGTTCATCGTACCGCTGGTTGGCCTGCTCAAGGACCGGCCGCTGCCTAGCCACGGTGCAGAGCAGAGCCTGGGGCAGGCGCTGCGTGAAGCCTGCTCGCATTCCGGATTCTGGTTGCTGTCGCTGGGCTTTTTCGTCTGTGGTTTCCAGGTGGTGTTTATCGGTGTGCACCTGCCGGCTTATCTGGTTGACCAGCACCTGCCGGCAACCATTGGTACCACGGTGCTGGCGTTGGTGGGCTTGTTCAATATCGTCGGCACTTACACCGCCGGCTGGCTGGGTGGGCGGATGTCCAAGCCGCGTTTGCTGACGGCGCTCTATCTGTTACGTGCGGTAGTGATCGTTTTGTTCCTCTGGGCGCCGGTCACGCAGTTCAGTGCCTACCTGTTCGGCATCGCCATGGGCTTGCTCTGGCTGTCGACAGTACCGCTGACCAACGGCACGGTGGCGACCCTGTTCGGTGTACGTAACCTGTCGATGCTGGGCGGCATCGTGTTCCTGTTCCACCAGCTGGGTGCGTTTCTGGGTGGCTGGCTGGGCGGCGTGGTATACGACCAAACCGGCAACTACGACCTGGTCTGGCAGATCTCGATCCTGCTCAGTCTGTTGGCCGCGGCCCTCAACTGGCCGGTGCGCGAGCGCCCTGTGGCACGCCTGCAGGCGCAAGCGGCATGAGCCGGTTGGCGCTGCGCGGGCTCCTGGCCCTGGCCGGGCTACTGCTGCTGGCCCTGATCTGGTGGGGCTGGCATGAGGGCGGCCTGGCGTTGATGCAGTTGGGCATGGGCGTGTGCTAAGCGTATTGTGGATACAGTGTTCAGGCTCAAAGGAGAGACGATGATGCGCACACGCTGGATGTTGGTTCCACTGTTCACCCTGATGACGGCGGCAACAGCGCAGGCAGCCGACTGCCCGGCGCTGCTGAAAGACCAGGGCAGCCTGCCGGAGTTGCGTGGCAAAGAGCAGATCGACTTGTGCGAGCGTTTTGCCGGCAAGCCGCTGGTGGTGGTCAACACCGCCAGCTATTGCGGTTTCGCCCCGCAGTTCGAGGGGCTTGAAAGCGTCTACAAGGCGTACAAGGGGCAAGGCCTGGAAATGCTCGGAGTACCGTCCAATGACTTCAAGCAGGAGGACGCCGACATCGAGAAGACCGCCAAGGTCTGCTATGCCAACTACGGTGTCACCTTCACCATGACCAAGCCGCAGCCGGTACGTGGCGACGATGTCATTGCGTTGTTCAAGGGGTTGGCCGAGCAAACCAACGCACCCAAGTGGAACTTCTACAAATATGTGGTCGATCGCCAAGGCAAGGTAATCGCCAGTTTCCCCAGCCTTACCAAACCGGATGATCCCAAGTTCACGGCCGCTATCGAGAAGGCTATCGCCTCGCAGCCGTGAAGTGTCGTGTTACTGGACGGGGTGAACCGTCCAGGCCACCAGTTTAAGCACGATGGGGCGCACCACCAGCACGCAGGCAAACGCCACTGGCATGGCCAGCTGATAGGCCTTGAGCACATTGCTCAGATAGTCGGCGTCGATGCCGGCGTTGGCGGCAGTGATCACGAAACACATCAGCAAAGCCATGATCGCTGACATGTAGAAGGCGAAGACGTAAGGGGTGGCGCGAACGCCAAGTTTGCGCCGGCTGCGGACGGCTTGCTGTGTCGTCATGGGGGTTCCTCGTGTGCTGATGAGGGCGCAGCCTAGCAACCGCGACAGGGGTTCAGGTAGACGAGCTTGGCTTAGGTCTTTATAAAGAAACTCTTACGAATGCCGGACTGACCTGCATGAATCTGCTGGGCTCGATCAAAAGTTTCATCAAGGTTGTCGAAGCGGGCAGTATTGCCGGTGGTGCCAGAACCCTGGGTTTGAGCGCGGCAGCAGTCAGTCAGAACATTGCCCGGCTGGAAGCCCATCTGCAGGTGCGGCTCTTGTCGCGCACCACGCGTAGCATGGCCTTAACACCCAATGGCACGCTCTATTATGAGAAGGTCAAGCACATTGAGCGTGACCTTGAACAGGCGCACCTGGCGATTACGACACCTGATTGCGAGCCGAAGGGACGTTTATGTATTGCCTCGTCCTCGGCATTCGGCCGTCATGTGCTGGCGCCCTTGATTCCGGGCTTCAGTGCGCGCTATCCGCAGCTTTCGATTGAACTGGTTACGAATGATCGACGGGTCAATCATGCACAGGAAGGTGTCGATGTCAGCATCCGGATCAAACCGCAGTTGGACGATGGCCTGTTGGCGCGTCGCATCGCCCAGGTGCCGTTCATTTGTTGCGCATCACCCGACTACCTGGCCCAGGCGGGATGGCCAGGCGCGCCGGAACAGCTCAAGCAGCATCGTTGCCTGGTATTTCGCTACCCGGTGGATGGGCGTTTCCTGCGTTGGGGGTTTGTTCGCGACAGTTTGCGTTTCGATGCCGAGTTTGGTGAGGTGCTGATCAGCGACGACATCGACGTGCTCACCCAGATGGCAGTCAACCATGGGGGGATCGCGCGCCTGGCTGATTTTGTCGCGCGGCCTTTTATCGAACGAGGGCAGTTGGTGGCGCTGTTTGAGTACACCCAGCCCGCCCAGGCCTATGCCCAGACCGAGCCGATGGACATCTATCTGTGCGTGGCTGATCGTTTTGCAATGACACCCAAGGTGCGGGTGTTCATGGACTACCTCAGAGAACACCTGGGGCAGCTCTGGTCCAATGATCAGCCATGAAAAAACCGCCGAAATCGGCGGTTTTTTGTGTAACCAGCGTTGAATCAGAAGCGGTAGGTGAGCGATGCACCGATACCGTGAGCGCTGTTTTCGTACTTGGCGTTGTAGGTGCCCTTGGTTGGGCTCGCCAGGTTGACCTTGGTGTCTTCTTCCCACAGGTAGGAGTAAGCCAGGTCGATGGTCATGTCGTCGTTCGGGCTCCAGCCGGCGCCCAGGCTGAACACCTTGCGGTCGCCAGTCGGGATGCGTGGCGAACGGTCATGGTTGTTGGTCGGCGATTGGTCGACGGTGAAGCCGGTACGCAGTACCCACTCTTTGTTCAGCTTGTACGAAGCACCGATGGCGTGGGCCCAGGTGTCGTGCCAGTTCTGGTCTTCGCTGATGGTGCCGAACTGACCGGCCAGAGGTGCAGGCACCTCGTTCTGCACGGTGATCGCTTCCAGGCGGCTCCAGCGGGTCCAGGTGCTGCCCGCGTAGAGGGTCCACTGGTCATCCAGTTCGTGGGTGACCGAGAAATCCACGGATTCCGGGGTTTTGATCTTCAGTTCAGCGTCAAACTTGCTACCGCTGAACGGGCCGATCAGGGCGTTGTTGACCTTGGTGTTGCCTTCGAGCTTGTAGTCGACCATCGAGTGGTAGGTCAGACCCAGGCGAGTCTTGTCGGTGGCCTGAACCAGAACGCCGATGTTGTAGCCGACGGCGGTATCGTCACCTTTGATCTTCACTTCACCATCATTGATGCCCGGGGTGAACGGGTTGATGGTGTTGGAGCTCAATTCGCCTTTGATCTTGTTGATGGTCGGGCCGAAACCGATCGAGACCTTGTCGTTGAAGGCGTAGCTGACAGTAGGCTGGAAGGTGATGACTTCAACGTAGCTTTTCTTGCCCCAGTAGCGGCTGGCAGCTTCGTCTTCATATTCGGTCACCAGGCCGAAAGGTGCGTAGATACCGAAGCCAACGCTCCAGTGCTCATCGATAGGCTTGACGTAGAAGCCCATGGGAACACCCACGAACGGCACCATGTCGCCGTCGGTAGAACCGCCTGGGAAGCCGCCGCCCGAGATATCGGACTTGGCGATCACGGCTGCAGCACCCACGGTGATCTGCTCACGTTTCAGGCGCGACATACCGGCAGGGTTGCCGAATACGGTGCTGGCATCATCGGCAGAGGAAGAGCGACCCGCAAAACCTGTGCCCATGCCACTAACGCTCTGTTCGTTCAGGGCAAAGCCGCTGGCGAACAATTGAGTCGAGGCGAGAGTAACGGCGAGGCTGAGAGAGGTTTTGAGCATTACTTTTTTCATTATTAGAACTCCTTGGGATCTCCGGGGCGAAAATTACCAACATTTCGCCCGCAGCGCTATAG